>Ga0116130_1002027_pt1 | contig 10665 bp, 7 predicted proteins | sample June2015DPH_17_5_FD_89733 | JGI IMG/M metagenome (GOLD analysis project Ga0116130, IMG submission 89733) | Peatland microbial communities from SPRUCE experiment site at the Marcell Experimental Forest, Minnesota, USA - June2015DPH_17_40 | ecosystem: Environmental > Terrestrial > Soil > Wetlands >...
TAAAGGCTCTTGTCAACAAAGGCATAGCCTTTGAGTTGTTGGATAATAAAGTGATGGCGATGAATACATATGAGGAGATCATTGCCAGATATAAAGAGGTGACTGAGGAAACAGTCGCGGGAATTGTCACAAAGGCGCGTAAAAGATTGGAAGAATTACGGGGAGGGGGTGCACCACCGGCAGCCGCGTCCGTCTGAGTTGGATGCTCACCCCTCTACTCGTCCCCCTCCCGCAGCTTGGCCAGCACCCCAAAGTCCTCCAGCGTCGTCGTATCGCCCCGCACCTCGCCGGTCGTCGCCAGCTCCCTCAGTAGCCTCCGCATGATCTTGCCGCTCCGCGTCTTGGGCAGCGTCTGCGTAAACCGCAGGCTGTCCGGCCGCGCCAGCGCCCCAATCTCCTTCGCCACCCACTGCCGCAGCTCCTGGCGCAGCTCCTCGCTCGGCGCATTCCCCTCATCCAGCGTCACAAACGCGGCAATCGCCTGCCCTTTCAGCTCGTCCGGCCGTCCCACCACCGCCGCCTCCGCCACCTTGTGGTGCGACACCAGCGCCGACTCGATCTCCATCGTTCCCAGCCGGTGTCCGCTCACGTTGATCACGTCGTCCACCCGTCCCATCAGCCAGAAGTAGCCGTCCGCGTCCTGCCGCGCGCCGTCGCCGGTAAAGTAGCTCCCCGGCACCGTCGAGAAGTACGTCTCCTGGAACCGGTGCGCATCGCCCCATATCGTCCGCGCCATCGCCGGCCACGGCTTGCGCACCACCAGCAGACCGCCCTGCCCAGCCGCCACCGGCCTTCCCTCTTTTGTAACCACCTCCGGCACAATTCCAAAGAACGGCCGCGTCGCCGAGCCCGGCTTCGTCGCCACCGCCCCCGGCGTCGGCGCAATCATGATCGCCCCCGTCTCCGTCTGCCAGAACGTGTCCACAATCGGGCACCGCTCCCGCCCAATCTCGCGGTGGTACCACATCCACGCCTCCGGATTGATCGGCTCGCCCACCGTCCCCAGCAGCCGCAGCGACGCCAGCGAGTGCCTCCGCACCCACTCCTCGCCCCACTTGATGAACGCCCGGATCGCCGTCGGCGCCGTATAAAAAATCGTCACCTTGTGCTCGTCGATGATCTTCCAGAACCGGTCGTTCGCCGGAAAGTTCGGCGCGCCCTCGTACATCAGCACCGTCGCCCCGTTCAGCAGCGGCCCATACACCACATACGAGTGGCCCGTCACCCATCCGCAGTCCGCCGTGCACCAGTACACATCGTCCTCGCGCAGGTCGAAGACCACCTTGCTGGTCAGGGTGCTCTGCACCGCATAACCGCCCGTCGTATGCACCAGCCCCTTCGGCTTCCCCGTCGTCCCCGAGGTATACAGGATGTACAGCAAATCTTCTGCGTCCATCCACTCCGCCGGGCAATCGTCCTGGGCCGCGGCCATCAGGTCGTGCCACCACACGTCGCGCCCGGCCTTCATCTTGGTGCTCTTCGTCCTCACCGTCTCGCGCAGCGACGGGTCCGCCCTTCGCTGATACACCACCACATTCCGCACCGTCGGGCAGCGCTCCATCGCCTCGTCCACAATCGCCTTCAGCCCAATCTCCGCGCCCCTCCGGTAGCTCACGTCCTGCGTCACCACCGCGACGCACTGCGAATCGTTCACCCGGTCCACAATCGCCTGCGCCGCAAACCCGCCGAAGATCACCGAATGCACCGCCCCAATCCGCGCGCACGCCAGCATCGCAATCGCCAGCTCCGGACACATCCCCATGTAGATCGCCACCCGGTCGCCGCGCCGCACTCGCAGCCCCTTCAGCGCATTGGCGAACCGCTGCACCTGCGTGTGCAACTCCCCGTAAGTGATCCGCCGCACCTCGCCCGGCTCGCCCTCCCACAGCAGGGCCGTCTTCTCCCGCCGCGCCCCCAGCGCGTGCCGGTCCACGCAGTTGTGGCACAGGTTCAGCTTGCCCCCAACGAACCACTGCGCCGAGCCCATCCCGCCCTCCACCACCTTCTCCCACGGCGCAAACCACTCCAGCCCGCCCGCCGCCTCCGCCCAGAACGCCTCCGGCTCCTCCACGCTGTACCGGTAGATCGCCTCATACTCTTCCATGCTCTGGATGTGCGCCTTCGCCGCAAACTCCGCCGGCGGCGCAAACACCCGGTCCTCCCGCAGCAGCGACTCCATGTTTGTTCCAACCGATCTCTGCACGCGCTTCCCCCTGCCCGCACTTCAGCCGTCGCCTTGCCTCGGCTTCGCAGTACATCAGATGAAGCAAACTTTCCCCTCGACGGATTACTTTGCGAGAAATCCTTGCCGGGTTTACGGGTGCCCCATCCTTCGCGTTCTTTGCGATCGGGGTCCCCGGCGAGCTTGCTCGCTGGGGTGAGGAAGGGTGGGTTTACGGGTGCCCCATTCATCGCGCGGTCTTTGCGCGATGGGTGGGGTTCTTGCAGCCGCTCCTTCCATGCGCTTGACTTACCACAGGCCGGACTCTACCATTCTCGCCAGCGCCACTTGCCACGCAGCCTGAGCATCGTTCTCGGCTGGCGATCAAGCGGGCCATCCACCGGACACAATCTTCCCCTGGTCCTTCTGCAGCATGGAAAGCGGCTTCTCCCAAGCCAAAGTTTTCCGGGCCCATCCAGAGTACAAATTTATTCAAGAGGAAAATTCCATGCGGAAATTCATGCGTTCCATGTTGCCACGGACCTTACTTTTTGCCGTCTGCCTGTGCCTGTTGACCGGAAGCGCGCGCGCCATCTCCTGTCCATCCTCGCTTTCGGTAACGCTCAGTCCAACCGGTGCTGACCTGCTCACCTCGCATAGTGCCGGCCTCACCGCGGCCACGGTAACCCCCGGCAACGCCGATATTGTTTGCAGCTACACGGCGCATCTGCTTTTTCTCCATTACGGTCCCAGGGTCCTCTCTGCCACCACCAAGGCTAACTGCGTCGCGGCCGGCGACACCGCCGACCCCGCCACATGCTCAGTCTGTCAGCCATTCGCAGTGAACGCGACCATCCCTGCATCCACTCCCCCGCCCCCAACCGGCTTCTCTCCCTGGGCGTTTGGACCGCCGGGCACACCGGATACTCATGCCTTTACGCCGATTCTCGCCCAACTCATCGGGAATCCGCCGCCCAAATCCAATCCACCGTCGGGAAAGGCCCTCATCTCCAGTTGCAACGTGTCAGGCAATGGCAATGTCGGCTTCGCAGTTTATTCCGGTATTCCAGCCGGCTACTCCTGCACCGCTACAGGAACAATCATTCACTGCACGCCCCCTCCGCCTCCGCTCTGCCAGCCGACATTGAAAGGCAGCAAGTTTCCCACTGCAAACTGGAGTGCATCCTCCAGCGCCCCTGGGTACTATGCCTACCAAAGTGCGATCCTCAATCGCAATAACGCGAACGTGATCCTGTCGCAACCATCCCTCGCCACCGTTAAAAACGCCATAGGAACCGCCGCCTTCAACGCGTCAACATTGACCCTGGCCACCGGCGGTCCAGGTTCTGACTCAAATCTCCCGGCCGGGGTCATCTCCTGCAGTTACGATACGCAGCAATTTGTATTCGATAGCCAGCCCGCAATGGCCCAGATTACGGTTAACTGCACCAACTCCTGCGGCTCGCTCTGACCGCTTGTCGTCGGCAATGAAGACTGGGTGCCCCATTCATCGCGCGGTCTTTGCGCGATGGGTGGGGTTCTTGCCTTACCGGAGCGAGTGTGGGGCTTCAGCCCCACCAACAATAGCCCGTCGGGAGAAGGGCTTTAGCCCCGGGCCTTGTGCTTGCCACACACTCTCACTGCGCCGATGTCTCGCCCAGGGGCAGGATCCGCGACGTCACTTCCAGCCTGTGGTAGTTGCTGTAATCAGCGAAGAGCGACCAGTCTGTCTGAAATGGGTCAAGGTTCGAGCTTCCGTTGACCACCCCGTTGGTGTTGAGTATGCCGTCGGGACTGCCGCTCATCTTCACCTTGATGGTCGCGGGCAGCCAGTAGCTATGCCCGCCCAGCAGGACTGGCGTGTAGTCGATGGTGAGGTCCCAGACGCCCACCACCTGCGAAATCACGCCACCGGCGGATGTTTTCCCAGCCGGCACAATGAGGTGATGAGGCGCGTGAAACTCCATCCGCTTGATCTGCATTGTGTCCGGGTCGATCAGGACGCGCCCGCTGATGTCTTCCTGCATCAGACAGTCGTCGGGTCGCTCGCTCGCGGGCACACTGGCAAACTGGACAATGTACGCATCCTTCGGGTGGTTCCGTTTGATCGGCAGCAGCTTGTAGCTCATGCAGGCCTCCTGGCTCAGGCTGACCAGCGCAAGTCCGCCGGAGAAAGCACCACGAACGGTGGTTGGCCCGCCGAGGCTTTCACCATTCGCAGGTTGGCCGTTCACCTTCTTCACCTCGCGCGACTCCTCAAGAATTGGCTTGCCGTCAGGGTCAGGGTTGGCAACCCGCTTCAACCGGAAGGTCGAATCCGTGACTCGGCTCTCAAGCAGTCGGTCGGGACTTTTCTTTGAGACCACATGCTCGTCGCAGAAGAAGCTGGGCACCAGGGCGTTGTACTGCTCCAGGTTCTCCTGCAGCCGCTGCAAAATCTCATGCATCGTGGGCGTCTCTGTCGTTTGCGTCTGCGCCTTCTGCGTTGTCGTCTCTGCCTTCTGCGCCGCCCCCGCGCGCAGCCCCACCATTACGCCCAGCAGCCCCGCAACCGCCATCCAGCGTCCTCTGCCCCAACGACAACCCTTCATCCGCACCCTCCTGACCTTACCGCTGCCCCGCGGCCCCGCAACTCACTGGGTGCCCCATCCATTCCGCGTCTTTTGCGGAATGGGTGGGATGTAAGCTGACTCGCTGCTTCCCTCACGCGTACCGCTTCTGCTGCCACTCCCACGCGCTTCGCACAATTGTGTCCAGCTCTGCGAACCGCGGCTTCCACCCCAGCTCCCGCTTGATCTTCTCCGAACTGGCCACCAGCACCGCCGGATCGCCCGCCCGCCGTGCGCGCGCCTCCACCGCAATCGCCCGCCCCGTCACTCGCCGCGCCGACTCGATCACCTCCCGCACGGTGAACCCCTGCCCATTGCCCAGGTTGTAGATCAAGCGGCTCTGCTCCTTCAGCGCCGCCAGCGCCAGCAAATGCGCGTCCGCCAGGTCCTGCACATGGATGTAGTCCCGGATGCACGTCCCGTCGCGCGTCGGATAGTCCTCGCCAAAAATCTGGATGCTCTTCCGCCGTCCCAGCGCCACATCCAGCACCAGCGGGATCAGGTGCGACTCCGGCTCATGCGCCTCGCCGTGTCCTTCCATCGCCCCCGCCACGTTGAAGTACCGCGGGCTCGCATACCGCAGCCCGTGGATGCGGTTGAACCAGCCCAGCATCCGCTCCACCATCAGCTTGCTCTCGCCGTACGCATTGGTCGGCGCCAGCCGCGCGTCCTCCGCAATCGGCGTCTTCTCCGGCTCGCCGTAGCACGCCGCCGTCGAGCTGAACACCAGCCGCTTGTGCCCCGCCGCCAGCATCGCCTCCAGCAGCGTCAGCGTCCCCGCCGTATTGTTGCGGAAATAAATCTCCGGCTTCTCCATGCTCTCGCCCGCCTCGATCAGCGCGGCAAAGTGCATCACTCCGTCGAACCGCCCCGCCCGCAGCGTACCCTCCAGCAGCGCCCGGTCGGCCACATCGCCCTCCACAAACTCCGCGCCCGCAGCCACCGCCGCCCGCTTGCTGTGGCTCAGGTTGTCGTACACCGTCACCCTGTCGCCGCCGGCCAGCAAAAGCCGCGCCACCGTTCCGCCGATATACCCTGCACCGCCAGTCACCAGAATTCGCATCGCTTCTCCTGTTGATGAATATCTGAACAAGTCCCCGTTTTGAAAGGGCGGGGCTTTAGAGCAAAACCAGGGATGCTAGTTCCCTCGCCTTAACTGATAGCTTGATGGCTGATAGCTTACAGCTCAAGAATCATGCCTTTCGTCTTTGCCTTGCCGTTGGCCTTCCGTCTTCAAAGGAACACACAAACACTGGTTTTGCTCTAGTCCCGCCGGTTGCAGCTTACTCTACAAATGCGGCTTTAGAGGTTGCTGAAAAACTCCGTCTTGCTTAAGGGCACGGCTTCAGCCGTGCCGTAAGCGCAGCAAAATCAACGGGGCTTTAGCCCCTGAGGTCAGCTTATCAGTCCAATCAAGCCTTTTTCAGCACTCTCTTTAGCCCCCGAGGGAATCTCGAACACTTGTGCAGACCTTCCTTAAGCGTTTGCCGCTACAACCAAAGTATAGGGACTCCAGCGCAAAAAGAGTGATTCCCGCAACAACCGGGTTAACCAAAAATAGATGGGAGTGCGCAACAGCTCCCAAGGAGGACCGAAAGGCGGACGCAATCGCAGCCGCTTCTGGCCCCGGCAAAATGCCGCGGCCCGCATCTGCCTTGATTCAGTCCTTCCTCCGGGCTGGCGCATCCAATCGGTAACCGATGCAGCAAAAAACATCCGCAATCGGTCGTTTCTGAGCAATTGCGCATTCTTTCAGACAACGCCCGGTTTTATTCAGTGTTCCTGGTTGCGCAATTTGTTACCTCAGCGTCTCAGATTGCGTCATACTTAAGAGCGACGCATCGCTCTCTCCCTGAGCGATTGTCGAAGGACTGTCCGACTATGGCAATGCCACCCAGGAGCGAGGAACTCGGCCAACCGAAAGACGTTCAGTTTGCCCATTTCGGCGTCCTCGATGCCGGCAGCCAGAACAAGCCGTCGGTCATCTTCTCCATCGTCGTCAATGTGACCGTTCTCTTCGTCTTCATTGTCATCAGCGCCGCAGCCAGGAAGTCCCTCGACAATCGCCATCTGCTCACCGAACTCACCGAGCCGGTCGTCCCCAAGAAGGTCGAGCCCGTCAAGCCCAAGTTCGTTCCCCCGCCCCCGCCCCCGCCGCCGGTCCTTCCCGATGTGCCCAGGATCGAAATGCAGCTTCCCCGGATCGTTGTCGTCAAACCGCCCGATGTTCCCAAGCCGCCCGAAGTCAAGATGGACACGCCCAAGCCCGTCATCGCCGCGCCCGCCCAAGTCAAGGTCGTCCCCATGGCTGCTCCGCAGGCGGTCAACCTCTCCGCCAGGCCGCAGGCCGCTTCCGTGCCCAACAACGACCCGCATCCCTCCGCCGTCCGCCTGGGAAATCCAAACAGCCCCCTCAACAACCTCCACGGCCCCTCCGTCTCCAGCGTCAATCTGGGCGCGGGCTTTGCCGGCATGAACCCCGCCAACACCGGAAACGGCCCGCGCTCCACCAAGGTCGTTCTCGGCAACGGATCTCCCGGAGGCACCAGCATCCATGGCAACAGCGTGGTCGCAGTCGCCGGCATTCCCCACGGCGTCCCCGCCGGCACAGGCCCCAGCCAGGCCGTCAGCCAGGTCAACCTCGCGCAGGCCACGCCGCCGCCCGCGCCCAAGCCCGCACCCGTCGCCTCGCTGGTCCAGCCCAAGCTGGCCAGGCTCACCGCCAAGCCCAAGCCGGAGTACACCGCCGAGGCGCGCCAGCTCCATATCGAAGGCGTCGTCACCCTCCGCGTCGGGGTCTCGGAGACGGGTTCGGTCCAGGTTCTGGGCATCGTCAGCGGCCTTGGCCACGGCCTCGACGAGAGCGCCGAGCGCGCCGTCATGGCCACCAGGTTTGAGCCCGCCACCGATGGCTTCGGTCATCCGGTTGCATCCGTTGTCATCGTCAATGTCACCTTTCAGATCGCGGGGTAGCAGCTATGTCCGTCGCTCGTTGCCAGTTCGTTCGGGTTCGCCCGTACCTCTTGTGTCAATCTTCTTTTGGGCCAATCGCTTCACGAACGCGCGCTACGCGAATACGCTAGTTTTTACATGCGATGGCGGCCTCAAGGCCGCCACAGGGAGCTGTAAATCATGATTTGCCGTTCAAGATCCATCGCCGGTGCAATCCTGGCGCTTCTCCTCGCAACCACGCTGCCTGCCGTGGCCGCGATCGGCTTCCACTCTCCCTTCGCCAAGAAGAAGCCCGCCCAGGACAGCCTGCCCGGACGCAAGCCCAACGCGGCCCAGTATGCCCTCATCGACAAGGCGGTTCTGCGCGAGAAAGAGGTCATCAAGACCGTCAGGGAGCGCGCCCCCCTGGTCGAAACCTACATCCAGAACATGAAGCCCGACCCCGTCCTCTCCCAGGTGCCGGTCTCCGACCAGCACTTCCTCGCACGCGTCGACTTCAGCAAGGTCATCAACGACGACGAGTACAAGAACAACAAGGGAAACTTCCAGGCCAAAAAGAGCCGCTACCAATCCTTCAAAGACTCCATCACCGCGCTCACCGGCATCTCCAACAGCCTTCATCTCACCTTCCATGAGTCCGGCTTCACCCAGATGATGCTCATGGACTCCAACAACTTCGACCGCCAGCACTACAACTTCCTCTTCGTCCGCAACGACTTCCTCGGCAACGTACCCACCGCCGTCTTCGACGTCACCCCCGCCAACCCCAGAAAGGACTTCGGCCGTTTCTCCGGGCGCATCTGGATCGAGACCAAGGGCGGTAACGTCATCCGCTTCAACGGCGACTTCGCCGGCTCCATCCTCTCCATGAAGGAGTTCTACCACTTCGACAGTTGGCGCACCAACATCCAGCCAGACCTCTGGCTCCCAACCTCCTTCTATGTCGAGGAGAGCGACCCCAAGAGCACCACCAGCACACTCAAGTTCAAGGCCATTAACTACATCTGGGGTTACTCCCTCAGGGTCCCCGAGACCGACGCCGAGAACACATCGCTCGATGTCGCCCCCGGCACCGCGCAGGACGTCTCCAACGACGCGCCCGATGTCAACCCCCTCGGAGCACAGCGCGAGTGGCAGCAGCAGGCCGAGGACAACATCATCACCCGCCTCTTCCAGGCTGGCCTCCTCGACGCCCCCAGCGACTTCGACCATACCCTCGAAGCACTCGCCGGTAACATCCTCGTCTACAACAACATTCAGACCGCTCGCCCCATCCGCGTGCGCACCCTGCTCACCCAGCCCCTCGAGTCCCTCGCCGTCGGAAACACCATCATCGTCTCCAAGGGCCTGCTCGACACCACCAGCGTCGTCACCGCCGACGGCGCTCAGCAGATGGGCAATCTCAACGCCATCCTTGCCTTCCAGCTGTCCCACATCATCCTCGGCCACCGCCTCGACACCAAGTTCGCGTTCAACGACCGCCTCCTCTTTCCCTCCACCTCCGTCTTCGAGCGCATCCCCATGCACCACACCGCCGCCGAGAACACCGAAGCCGCCAAGAAAGCCATGCTGTTGTTGAGCGTCAAGGAACTCGCCGACAGCCAGAAGTACTTCGGCCTCTATCTCCAACAACTCCAGCAGAGGGTCAAGGCGCTCCCCGCGCTCAACCAGCCCATCATCGGAGACGGCCTCGTCAAGAGCGACACCGACAACTCCTTCTGGATGGCCGCCCTGGTCCCCAGGGGCATCAAGCTCGACATGAAGGACCTCAAGCAGCAGGCCGCCATGCCCCTGGCCAGCTTCCTCCGATTCGACCCCTGGACCGACCAGCTCATCCAGATGCACTCCACCTTCGAGCCCATCATTACCGACCGCGACAAGATGCCCTTCGAGGTCACGCCGGTCTACCTCAAGCTCACCTACTTCAAGCCCCCGGAGGCAACGCCCGCAGCCGCGCCCCCGGCCGCCTCCACAAATCCGCCGGAAGCCCAGCAGGCCGCCCCGCCCGCCGCACCGGCCCAATAGCACCTCTCCGGGCGTCGGCCACGCGGCCGCATCCTGCCGCCGTCTCTCGCACCCGGAGACACAGTTCGACCGTGCGGAACTTTGCAGCGCTTTTTCCCGGAGTTGGAATGCGCAAGACCCTGATCGCGATTGCCTCGCTGGCCTGCCTGCTCTGGCTCCCCTCCCTGGGGCGGGCCCAGGCACTGCCGGCCGGCGGTGGCCTGGGCAGGCTCCAGATCGGCGCGGCTTTCAGCTACGCCATCCCAGACTTCTGGACCCTGCCGTACAACAGCGATCCAAAGTATGCGTTCCAGTCCATCGGCGGCGTCACCGGTTTCGGAGACTACTACATCACCTCGCACTTCGGGCTGGAGGGCGACTTCCACTGCCTCGCCCTCATCACCTCCCTCGACCGCGCCGAACTCACCTATCTCGTCGGCCCCCGGATCACCCTCCCCTATGGCCGTTTCATCGTCTACGGCAAGGCCATGGGCGGCATCCGCGACCTCTTCATCCAGGAGCAGCAGGACAACATCGGTGTCCCCCGAGGAAGCAACATCGGTTACTCCATCGGGGGCGGACTCGACGTGCAATACAACGAGAAGATCGTCATCCGCGCCATCGATTACGAAAGCCAGAGCTGGCCCGGATACGGCCCCAACGGAATCTCCCCCTCCGTCTTCACCTTCGGCGTCGCCTATCGCTTCCACTAGCTCCTGTTGCCTCCTGCGCCTGGGAGTTTAGAGCAAAACCAGGGATGCTGGTTCCATCGCCTTAACTGATAGCTTGATGGCTGATCGCTTACAGCTCAGGAATCATGCCTTTCGTCCTTGCCTTGTTCGCTGATAGCTTGATAGCTGACAGCTTACAGCTCCAGAATCATGCCTTTCGTCCTTGCCTTGTTCGCTGATAGCTTGATAGCTGACAGCTTACAGCTCA
>Ga0116130_1002029_pt1 | contig 10661 bp, 6 predicted proteins | sample June2015DPH_17_5_FD_89733 | JGI IMG/M metagenome (GOLD analysis project Ga0116130, IMG submission 89733) | Peatland microbial communities from SPRUCE experiment site at the Marcell Experimental Forest, Minnesota, USA - June2015DPH_17_40 | ecosystem: Environmental > Terrestrial > Soil > Wetlands >...
AAAAAATAATTAAGTTTTATATTGTAATGACAGGTCGCGACCACCCCGGGCCTGGAAATCCATTGCTATGCCAAAAGCCCATCCCTCCCCGCCTATCAGACGGGCAGGCTTATTAAGGAAGGGAAAACTTCTTTGGCGTAACCATTAATTCCCAAGAAGTACAAATAATTCCCTTCTTGGCTTGCTACTATGTGGGAGGGGTGCAGGCTTGTCCCTAAAGGAGGTGGGTTGAAGAGATTATAATTAGAACACTTCAGACAATACGGCACCCCAACGGGCAGGAAGATAAATGGTACTATATCTTAAATCATACCGCATAACATTCGCTTTGTTGTTTATAAAACTCCGCGAAGTGCTGAAAGCCTACCTTTTAACCGGAAGACATTATAATATAACAAAGGCTCACTTATGAAGTGAGCCTCACTTATTAACACCAAACTACCGGTCGAACAAAACTGTTCGACCTACGATTTTCTAGTAACTCTCCTTCGAAATAACAGTTTTCCCCTTAAAGACACGGTAAATAAATATTGTATATGCTATTACTATCGGCATACCGATTAACGCTATTACAAGCATTGCGGTTAACGTGTTTTGAGAAGAGGATGCGTTATATATCGTCAGACTGAAATCCAGGCTGATGTTGGAAGGTACGAGCCTGGGAAACAGACTTACTGCAACCAGCCCTATCATAGTCGCAATTGTTATAGAAGATGCAAGAAATGCCTGGAAAAATCTTTTTGCTTTTACTGCAATAGGCTGGTATAAAACCGAAACAAGCAAAAGTACAAACAATACCCAAAATATTGGATTTCTTAGTATTCCTTCAAATAAAAATGGAGCTTCAAAAAGGGAAATAAAAGTCGATAGAACGTATAACAGAACAAATATCACCCATGTTGTATTTGTCCAGCCAATTACACGGCGCCTGAACTCTCCCTCAATCTTCATTGCCAGATAAATTGAACCGTGCATGATAAACATTGTAAGACTCAATAAGCCGATTAGGATTGAGAAGGGGTTCAGCAGATCAATAAACGTCCCTGTATAGTAGCCGTTACCGTTTATAGGCAAACCCCTGATTATATTTCCTATAGCAACGCCGAACAGTATTGCAGGCAGCAAACTGCCGATACCGAAAGCGTAATCCCACAGCTTCCTCCAACCTGCCGATTCAACCTTACCGCGGAATTCAAATGCAACAGCGCGAAAGATTAATGCTGCAAGCAGAAGCATAAATGCAATATAAAATGCGCTGAATATCGTTGCATATACGATAGGAAAAGCTGCAAATAATGCTCCGCCGCCTGTTAACAGCCATACTTCGTTGCCGTCCCAAACAGGACCTATTGAGTTCATTGCAATTCTTTTTTCATCTTCATTTCTTGTAAAAAGATGAATAATGCCTACGCCGAGGTCAAAACCGTCAAGTATTGCATAACCGATAATTAAAACCCCGACTAATAAAAACCATGTTGTGTTCAAATCCATTATGACAACACCTCCTTTTCAGTATCGGTTCCACCTGTTAGAAGTATAGGTTCGGGACCATACTTAATTTCTTTTACCAGCAGGTAAACAAAAAGAATACCCAAAAGCAGGTAAATCAAGCCGAACATTATTATTGAAAATATTATATCACCGGGTACAACGGAAGTTGAAACGGCATCTGCCGTTCTCATAACATTATAAACAATCCACGGCTGCCTGCCTACTTCGGCGGAAATCCACCCAAGCTCACATGCAAATATAGGGAATGGTATCGCCCATATAAAAAGCTTAAGGAGTTTCTTGCTTTCCCACAATTTTTTCCGGTAAAGCTGAATTACAGCCAGTCCTGTCAAAAGTATAAACAGAATACCAAGAAGTACCATGTTATGGTAAGATACAAATGTTAAAAACAAAGGTGGAATATTTTCACGGGGAAATTCATTTATACCCCTGATTTTGGCGTGCGCATCGCCAAATGCCATAAAGCTAAGCAAACTCGGAATTTCAATTTTTGCTTTTAACTGCGGCGGAGGCATAACAGGAAAAGCGAATACAGCCAAAGGAGCGCCCGCCTGAGTGGTATAAAGTCCCTGTATAGCGGCAAATTTTTCCGGCTGAAGCCGTGCTACTTCCCTCCCGCTCTCATGCCCGAAAGGAAATAATTCCAGCAGTGAAACTATCAAACCGAAAATTACCGCAAGCTTCATTGATTTTTTTGCCAGTACATCGTGCTTGGTTTTTATTATAAGATATGCCGACACTCCCGCCATCATAAATGCTCCGGTAATTAAAGCGGCGTCAACTGTATGAAAAAATCTTACCATTGTTGAAGGATTAAATACGGCAGCCCAAAAATCGGTAAGTTCCGCCCTTCCGTTTCTTAAAATATAGCCGGCCGGCGTCTGCATCCAAGACCCTGCAACGATAATCCAGAAAGCGGATATAGTCGCTCCTACTGCGACCATTAAAATTGAAAACCAATGTGTACCTTTTGAAACCCTGTTTCTCCCGAACAAATACAAGCCGAGAAACCCCGATTCAAGGAAAAATGCAAATACCCCCTCTGCCGCCAATGGAGCGCCAAATATATCGCCTACAAATTTGGAATATTCAGCCCAGTTGGTACCGAATTGGAATTCCATTGTAATGCCGGTAGCAACACCAACAGCAAAGGAAAGCGCCAGTATCTTACTGAAGAACTTCCCAATCTTTTCGTAAATTTCATCTTTTCTTTTCCATGCAAAGGCCTCAACAAGAACCAAAAGCCAGGAGAGCCCGATAGAAATCGGCGGGAATATAAAATGGAATCCGACTGTCATAGCAAATTGTATTCTTGACAACAATACCACATCCATAAATATTGCTCCTTAATGAATTGAATATTTAATATTAATCTTTTCGATCAGAACATCCGCTGTTGTTTCTCCGGAAAAATTCATGTCACTCAGCGCGATTTGTTGGCTGTATAAATTTAACTAAACTAAAGAAAAGATGGTATCAGTCTTTTAAATTATTTTTTATGTTTTCACTGTTTATATTTTCAGATTAAGCTATAATTTCAAATGAATGTGAAAAATGTAATCGTTATTTGCACAAAATATTTTGATTTTAATGCAAAATTTAATAATCTCGTAGTTAGATTTTAGTAACATAAATAAAATTAGAATGCACATGAATAAATATATCTACTTACTATTTTTTTTATTATCGTCTTCTATAATTTCTTTCCCACAAGAAAATAATTTCTATGACCCGCAAAAAGTCTTTGATCTGTTGTTTGATAATCAGCCCGGTACATTTTACAGAAGCGGGAGCGGTCAGCCGGGGCCCGGTTACTGGCAAAACCACGCTGATTATAAAATAGATGCCAGGTTAAACGAGATTGATAATTCAATTGAAGGCAAAGAAGAAATAACGTACACGAATAACAGTCCTGATAATCTTTCATTTGTATGGCTTCAGCTTGAGCAGAATAGTCTAAAAGATAGCTCAAAAAGCGCTTTAACTTCTCCTCCACAGCCGCCCGATAGAAACTTCAGAGGAGGGTTCAATATAAAATCAATATCTATTGAATTAGAAGAAGTAAACTATAATGCGGTTTATCTTATTTCCGATACGCGTTTGCAAATAAGACTTCCTAAAGATTTGAAAGCTAAAACCGGAAAACTTATAATTAAGATTGATTATTCTTTTAAAATTCCGCCGCAGGGTTATGCAAGGTGCGGCTATATGGATACTAAAAACGGCATAGTTTACGAACTTGCGCAATGGTACCCGCGTATGGAGGTCTATGATGATATTAAAGGCTGGAATTCACTCCCATTTCTCGGCGCCGGAGAATTTTATCTTGAGTACGGAGACTTCGATTATAACATTAATGTCCCTTTAAATATGATTGTAGTTGGTTCAGGGGAACTTGTAAACTCAAAGGAAGTATTAAACAGTAAAGTATTAAAAAAACTGGATGCAGCCCGGCAAAGTGATAAGACGGTAATAATAAAAGATTCCAATGAAATAAAAAATATCATAAGCAAGCAGAGACAAACATGGCATTTTAAAATGAAGAATACACGGGATGTTTCCTGGGCTGCCTCTGCGGCTTTCATCTGGGATGCTGCAAAAGTAAATTTACCCGAAGGCAGGAAGGCATTGGCAATGTCTGTTTATCCTATTGAATACAGCGGCGATAGCGCCTGGAGCCGTTCAACAGAGTATTTGAAAAGAAGCATTGAGATATACTCAAAAAACTGGTATGAATACCCATACCCTGTTGCTGTGAATGTATGCGGGCCTGTTGGCGGAATGGAATACCCGGGTATAATATTCTGCAGCTACCGCGCAAAAAGAAAAGATATGTGGATGGTAACAACACATGAAATAGGACATAACTGGTTCCCCATGATTGTCGGTTCTAATGAACGGGAAAATACCTGGATGGATGAAGGATTTAATACATTTATAAACATTTATTCAACAGATGAATTCAACAACGGCGAATACGCTCCTAAAAGGGATCATGAATATGCGCCAAATGGCGGTAATCCTGCAAGGGAAATAGTAGAATTTCTTGTTAGTCCGCACTCGCTGCCTATTATGACCTACGCAGATGCAATTCCCGGTCCGTATGTTCACCAGCTTGAATATTACAAAACTGCTCTCGGACTTGTAATGCTCCGCGAAAATGTATTAGGGCATGACAGGTTTGATTACGCATTTAGAACATACATTAAAAGATGGTCATATAAACATCCTTCACCAATTGATTTTTTTCGGACAATTAATGATGCAGCCGGCGAAAATTTAAATTGGTTCTGGAAAGAATGGTTTGTTAAAGACTGGAAACTCGATCAGGCAGTTAAAGATGTAAAATATGTCGATAATGATTCCTCAAAAGGAGCACTGATTACAATTGAGAATAAAAACCAAATGGTAATGCCTGTAACTATAGAGATAAAAGAAAAAAACGGTCATACCGGCAGAGTAAATTTGCCTGTTGAAATTTGGGAACGTTCCGGTGAATGGTCATTTAAGTATAATTCAACAGGAATAATTGATTCCGTTATAATAGATCCCGATCGGGTACTGCCGGATATTGATTCTTCAAATAACGTATGGACACCAGGAAATAATTAATTTTGATTGGTTGGGTGAATTAAACTTGAATTATATCAATAGTTATTACTTAGTAACCATAGTATTTATATCTACTTTAATTAAGCTTTCTTACGCACAGGAAAATTGCAATTACATTCCCGGTAAAACATTTGACATTAATTTTTTAAATTCACCGGGAAATATGTACAGAAGTGGGAATGGCGCTCCAGGTCCAAATTATTGGACTAACCAGGCAGATTATGTAATTAAAGCTTCATTAGATACTGCACAAAAAGAAATCACAGGTATGGTTACAGTAACTTATACAAATAACAGCCCCGACGACTTAAATTATTTATGGCTTCAGCTTGACCAGAATATTTTTAAAAAAGATTCCCGTGGTTCTTTAACTTCTCCTGTTAACGGGTACAGATATGGGAAACAAAATTATACGCAGGGATATATTATCAAATCCGTAAAGCTAATTCAGAATTCAGATGCATCCTCCGTTCAGTATATTGTTAATGATACACGAATGCAAATAATACTTCCTCACTTATTAAAAGCACATGGGGATAAGGTAGAAATTGAAATTGAATATAGCTTTACAATCCCGGAACTTGGTTTGGACAGGATGGGCTACATGCAAACGGAAAAAGGAATTATATATGAACTTGCACAGTGGTATCCACGGTTGGAAGTTTATGATGATATTATCGGCTGGAATACCCTTCCTTATTTAGGAATGGGAGAATTTTATTTGGATTACGGAAGCTTTGATTATTACTTAACCGTTCCCCGCGATCAGATTGTTGTCGGCTCGGGTATATTACAAAATCCGGAAGAAGTATTAACGCAAGACGAAATCAAAAAGTTAGATGAAGCGTCAAAAAGTGATAAAAGAGTATTTATTATTAAAGCCAATGAACTTAAAAATCCACAAATGCGGCCGGCAGGAAAAGAAAATTTGACATGGCATTTTAAAATGGAAAATTCAAGAGATGTATCCTGGGCATGTTCTAATTCTTTTATCTGGGATGCGGCAAGAATAAATCTCCCCGGTAGTAGACCATGTTTGGCTATGTCTGTATACCCGGATGAATCTTTTACGGATACTACATGGGGAAGGGCTACCGAATATGTGAAAGCAACTATTGAAATTAATTCAAAGCTTTGGTATGAATACCCGTATCCGGTTGCCGTAAATGTAGCTGGAGTTGTCGGAGGAATGGAATATCCCGGCATTGTCTTTTGTGATTGGAAAGCAAAAAAGAATGAGCTGTGGGAAGTGACGACACATGAATTCGGGCATACTTGGTTCCCAATGATTGTCGGTTCCAATGAACGGGAATATGCGTGGATGGATGAAGGGCTGAATACTTTTATCAACATATATTCAACAATTTATTTTAACAACAGCGAATTTAAACCCCGAGGCAACGATGCCAGAGAGATGGTAGCTTTTTTATCGGGAAAAAATCCTCAGACAATAATGACATATCCCGACAATTTTATTATGCAAAACCTTGGATTGAATGCATATTATAAACCTTCACTTGGGCTTTATATGTTAAGGAATTATATATTGGACAGCGCTCGTTTTGATTATGCTTTCCGTACTTATATCAATATGTGGGCATATAGACATCCTTCGCCAAATGACTTTTTCAGGACCATCAATGATGCAGCAGGCGAGAACCTCAATTGGTTCTGGAAAGAATGGTTCTTTGAAAACTGGACACTCGATCAGGCTGTAAAAAATGTCAAATATATTGATAATGACCCTGCAAAAGGAACTCTTATTACAATAGAAAACCTTGGGAAAATGGTTATGCCCATTACAATAGAAATAAAAGAGAAAAACAATAAAACCGGCAGAATAAATCTGCCTATTGAGATATGGCAGCGTTCAGGTGAATGGACTTTTCGATATAACTCTACAAGTTTGATTGATTCTGTAATTATTGATCCCGATAAGGTTTTACCGGATGTTAATCCTAATAACAATACATGGACTCCCGATTCTGAAAGCTCATTAAAATGATATTTTTAAATACCTTAGAACTTTTTTCGATTATGGATATAGGACGTAGTATTATGAACCCAAATTTTACAATAAGAATGACAATTGACCCTAAAACCTTATTTTAAATGCATTAAAAGGATTGTTTTTGTACTTTATTTATTGCAATGCAATAGAAGAACAATTTGTAACTTATTATATTTTAATGAGTTATAATATTAACCTCCCTTTTAATTTCTTAAATGCAAAATTTAAGATAAATTATAAGAAGTTAATAAATTATATAAACTATTTCATTTTTTTCTTTTTGCCTCTTAAATATTTATATTTGTTATAATCTAATTTTTTGTGATTCAAGATTGGAACATAAAAAAGCAGGAATGAAATGCAGAGTTCAAAAATAGAATTTTTAACGAAATATAATTCTTTATTAAAACAGGCTCTTGATTCGTCAAAGAAGTTGCCTGATGATCTATGCGAATTTTTAGTAAGTGAATATGAACTACAGGCTATTCTCCTATTTAAAATTGAAAAAAATCACACCTTAACTTTTTTAGGCAGGTCAAGTGAAGCTAAGAAAAGCTATACAAAGGATACTACAGTTGAATATTCTGCCGGTAATCTTATTAAAAATAATTTAGCCCCTTCTTTTTTTGAAATTCAAGACGGATGTGAAATTCAGGCTTCCGAATACTCGATGCATGAAGGTTGTTTATATGTTAAATTGGCCGAAAACGAAAATGCGCTTTTAAAAATTGCCAAAAAAACTCCATTTTCGAATATTGAACGCGATAATCTTCAAACTATTGGTGAAGCTATAGGTAACTTATTGAAATTTTGGATTGGCAAAAATCCTTCTGGTTCTATTTCTACAAGCCAAATTATTTCCGATATTGCACATGAACTTAGAACACCTACAAACAGCATAATGGGTTTTGCTTCTTTACTACTTGAAGATAAGCTTTCTTCTTCTCAGGCTGAATACGTTTCTACTTTAAAAGACAGCGCTTTTAACCTGCTTTCTTTAATCAATGATCTGATAGACCTTGCTAAAATAGATTGCAGTATAAATAAAGAAATTCTTACTCTTGTAAATATTAGAAGTTTTATTGATGAAGTTATTAAGCTTTTCTCGGATAAGATTAATAAGAGTAAATTAGAATTCATTATAAACATAGATAAAGATTTACACGATTCTATCAGATTAGATGCTCCGAAACTCCGGTATATACTTATTAACCTGATTACCACATCATTAAGAATGACTGAAAGAGGGAAAATTTCTATTTCTGTTTCGGCGTTTGGTTTAAATAAACTGAATTTTAAAATAACCGATTCAAGCGCCGGAATCTCTACAAATAAACTTGATGAAATTTTTAAGCCTTTTTCTTTAACCGAGTTATCAAATTCAAAAATAGGTAACATTACCGGTTTAGGGATTATCCTTACAAAAAAATATATTGAACTTCTTCAGGGCAGTATTTCAATTTCAAGTCTTGTTGGAAAAGGTACCGTATATAATTTTACAATTGGTGTTGAGCAGCTTAACGCTATAGAGTCAAAGATAACAGCGCTGCCTAAACCGGGTAAGAAGAATAAAGTACTTGTAGTTGAAGATGATTATGCTACATCCCGGCTTTTAAGCAATTATTTAAATAAATGGGGTTATGAACCTACTATTGTAAATTCCGCTGACCAGGCATTAAAAGCAATTGATAAAGAAATTTACCTGGCAATTTTGATGGACATTGTTCTTCCTGATTTAAATGGCTTTGAGCTTCTAAAGAAAATCAGGGAGCATAAGAACGCAAAATATACACCGGTTATAGTATGTTCGGTGGAAGCTGAGCAGCAAAAAGCTTTCCTAATGGGAGCCGTTGAATATTTTGTAAAACCGATCAAGTATAAATATTTAGTTGAAGTTCTTACAAGCTACCGCCTTAAAAAAGATTCCAATATTTTAATTGTAGATGATGATGTTCCTACTCTTAATCTTATTAAGGAAGCCGTTACACAGGCAGGATATAATGCTATAGCCGAAGCACACTCAAGTAAAGTAATGGACTTGATTGATGTTATTAATCTTGATATAGCCATCATCGATCTTGATATGCCTGAGTTAAACGGTTTTGATCTGATTAAACAGATAAAATCCAAACCTAAATTTTCAAAACTACCTATAATTATTTATACAGGTAAAGAAAACTACCAGGAAGATCTTAAAAAGATTGACGGATTGTTTGCCGACCTTCTTAAAAAGAGCAGCACAAATATTGAAGAGCTTTCAGAAACTATAAACCAGATGATTAATAGGTTTGATGAACCGACGTCTATGGAAGAAATTGCCGTTCAAAAAGAAGGAATTAAAATTCTTTTGGTTGAAGATTATAAACATTCACAGATTATTGTTACACGGCTTTTAAAGAAAAACAATTTTGAATCTATAGTAGTTGTAGAAAACGGCGCAGAAGCTGTTGAAGCGGTTAAGAAATTGCATTTCGATTTAATTCTTATGGATATGCAGATGCCTGTTATGAATGGCTTTGAAGCAACTGAGAAAATTAGGCAAATGCCCGACTATAAAGAAACTCCTATTATAGCCCTTACAGCTTTTGCAATGAAGGGTGATAGAGAAAAATGTCTTGAAGCAGGTGCAACAGATTATATTCCTAAGCCGATAGACAGCCAGGAATTTATTGAAAAAATAAAATATTTTGCGGAAAGCAAGCTGAAAGTAAGTTAGTTCTCTAATTACCTGAATATATTTAGCCTGTTTAATGCACTCTGCTTCCCATTTTATATACCAACAATAAAATAATGTTGGACATTAATCCTCTATTTTTAAATTTCATTCTAATTTAATACAATTTACAGGAAATGATAAACGAAATTCCAAAAGTCAGATTTGCACCTAGCCCGACAGGTTATCTTCATGTGGGCGGATTAAGAACAGCACTTTATAATTACTTGTACGCAAAACATAATAATGGCGAATTCATTCTTAGAATTGAAGATACTGACAGGAACCGATACGTTGAAGGTGCTGTGGAAAATTTAATTGAGTCGCTTAAATGGTGCGGGTTAGAATATGACGAAGGTCCGGGGAAAGAAGGAAAATACGGCCCATATCTTCAATCTCAAAGGCTTGCTCTCTACAAGCAATATTCAGAAGAACTTATAGAAAAAGGTCTTGCATATTATTGTTTCTGCACTCCTGAGCGGTTGGAAGCATTGAAGAAAGAACAACAGCAACAAAAACTTCCGCAGGCAAAATATGATAAGCATTGCCTGCATTCAAACAAAGCAGAAATTGAAGCAAAACTTAAAAGCGGAATTCAAAAGGTAGTGCGCTTAAATGTAGAGCCAAATCAGAAAATAATATTTGAAGATGTTATCCACGGCAGAGTAGAATTCGACAGCAATAATGTTGACGATCAGGTGCTTATAAAAAGCGACGGCTACCCGACATATCATTTAGCTAATGTTGTGGATGACCATTCGATGAAAATAACTCACGTAATCCGTGGAGAGGAATGGCTTTCTTCAACTCCTA
>Ga0116130_1002034_pt1 | contig 10639 bp, 14 predicted proteins | sample June2015DPH_17_5_FD_89733 | JGI IMG/M metagenome (GOLD analysis project Ga0116130, IMG submission 89733) | Peatland microbial communities from SPRUCE experiment site at the Marcell Experimental Forest, Minnesota, USA - June2015DPH_17_40 | ecosystem: Environmental > Terrestrial > Soil > Wetlands...
AGGTCTTGCCCACGCTGGAGAAGATTCAGGCATCGGCCACCGAAGCCAAATCCGAATGGTCAAACCGAATTTGGAAAACGGCGTGGACGACCAGTTTAATATGGAGCATTGGGCCGGCCATCCTCTGCATCTGGCTGTTCTGCTTAAAAATCGGCGCATACTACGAAGATGAAATGGCAGTTCAAACCGCCGCCATGGCCCAAGTGATGAAATTCAATCAGGGGGCGTTCCGAAAACTGGCGATTGCCCAGGTGCCAGTCCGGGTGGTGCCGGTTCAAAATGATGACGGCACTCCCAATCCACGGGGCTTTGCACTGTTGATCGAAGGTGCCTATGCCGCCGAGATGCGCCCGTTGGACGGGCAAAAAACCGGTTGCATCTTCTTCAACAGCTGCGTCCCGGCTAAACAAATCCTGCAGTTGCAGCAGGCAACCGAAACTCCGGCGCAACCAACCAACAACGCGGCAAAATAATTTGCCTCATCTGGCACCGCGCGCGAATCCGGTTTCCATGGTAGGTCGCCGCTCGTCGTGTCAAGGTCTTGCTCGCCTCATCCGGCTCCGCTCCACCTTGCACTCGCCGCCCGGCTCCCGGGCTTGCCCGTTTAGGATTTCGCGCACCAAGAGATTTTCGCGATCATTTGCTAATTAGTCGAAAAGCTAATTGTCGGCAGCCCGAAGAAGTAATAACCGCGTCTACATACAAAATCTTCGCGTCGGAAGAGTGAGACGGGATGGCAACTTTTGCGATTGTGCGCAAGTATTTCTAGACATTGAAGAAAACGGGCGTTTTAGAATTTCATCGCGGCTCCCAGTTCTGTAAGGACTTTGATTGCGTGAGGCCTCACTTTGATGACACGTGGATTCCAAGCCAATACAAGCTCACGCCTTAACGATTTCAGCGATGCATCTGATAGTTTGTGAAATGAACCGGTTGGAAGATCCCGAATTGCCAATTCTGGTACTATTGCCGCAAAGCGACCGGACCTCACAGCTGCCACGGTTTGTGGAAATGATTCACAACTTAATGCTGGTCGGAAGGCATGGTTCTGTGAGAAGGCAATTCCCAACAATTGTTTCGTAAATTGGCCTTCGGTGGTTTGCATGGCATGGGGAAAGGTTTTAAATACTTGTGAAAAAGTCGGGGCAGATTTACCAGAAACCATCATTGCCGGGATCACAGCGACGTAGGCGAGGTTTCCCAAGGGCAGACATTTTAGTCCAGGAGCCACCGCATTTTTGCGAATCAGTCCAAAATCAACACGGGCGTCAAAAATCTGTTGGACAATTTCATTTGTTCTGAGGCTTAATGAAGTAAAGCGAACATCCGGCAGTGTTTTTGTCAGATTTCCGATTTTGGGAATGACGAGCCATTGAATTATGCTGTCGCCTGAGGCAATGCTAAAATTCTGTCGTTCGTTTCTGCATTCCGTTCTAAAATCCGCCAGACCCCGTAAAAATGGCCGCACCAGTTCCGCCAGACTTGCGCCCTCCTGGGTCAATTTTAAAACCTTGCCAAGTCTGTGCGTCATTTCACGCCCGAAAAATTCTGAAAGCTCACGCAATTGCCGGCTGTATTGGCTATGCCTAATCGCATTGCCAGGAGCAGTCCCTGCGATGCTGCCAGCGTCATGCACTTCCACCAGCACTTTCAAACGCTCAAGTGAGAGCCCTCGTTCAGAAAACAATTCTTCATACATGACTATATAGTAATGGATGATGTGCTTTTAGCGCTAGTTAAAAAAATTAAATGGGCCACACTGCGTTCAGAAAAAGGTGAAGTGGATTTCACTGCGCCTTAACCTTTAAGAAATTATGAGCAATCCAGAAAATCAAAAAAGCGACGAAGAGCGCATACAAGAAGATAAAAAGCGCATCGAAGAGGACAAAGAGCGAATTATTCGCGACGCGGAAAAGCTCGCGCACGATGAAGAGCGTCTGAAAGAAGATGAACGCAATCGGGAACATGAAAAGAAGAAATTCTTTTTCAAGCTCGACGGGATTCAATATGAATCCCCGGTGTCATCTATCAATGGTGCTGACGTTCGTGCCAAACTGCCCCCGGAGAAGGCAGGTTACGCAATATATTTGGAGGGGCACGACAATGAGCCCGATAAACAAATTACGGACACTGAGGCGTTTTCACTCGAAAAGCATATCCTTTGTTTTTACAGTGTGCCGCCAGCAACATTTGGTCTTGTATGACAATCATTGAGCAACAAATTCAAGAGCTCACTCAAAGGTTCCCTGGAGCGACATGTGTAAAGGCGCCTGATGGCTCTCATGCCGTCACAATACCGAATGTTCCATTGCCGCAGGGATGGGAGCCGAGGACAGCGACTGTGCGCTTTATAGCACCAGTCGGCTTTCCGGCGAGTCGGCCCGATTGCTTTTGGACGGATCCCAACCTCAAACTGACTGGTGGTAGGAATCCACAAAACACTGGGGCCACTCCGATGCCGAATGTCCCAATACAGCTTTTGTGGTTTTCCTGGCACGTGCAAAAGTGGAGCCCAAATTCCGATTCGCTGTTGACTTATTTACGCGTCATTGAAAATCGGCTCCACGAAATAAGATGAGCCGGCTTGTTCTAACTTCTGAATTGCTCTCGATCCTTCGCACTGAATTGCTCGGCTCGAAAAACGAAACTTGCGCGATATTATTTGGCCGGGCCATAGTAAAAAACGACCGCCTTGCCCGCATCGTTGTTCGCGAGATTCAAAGAATCGGCGATTCTGATTATTTGGACAGGTCGGAAATCTCGGCGAAATTAAGACCCGAAGTCATTGCGGCCGTGGCGCAAAGGGCACGAAAGAGTGGTGAGTCCATTATTTTCGCCCATAGCCATCCGTTTCCCATGAATGAGTTTTCTGCGACTGACGGCGCAGGGGAAATGGCGCTTCTTGAATTTCTCACAAACCGGACCCCCGGCGTAATACATGCAGCTCTATTAGTCACACCGGAAACAACCCTCGCGCGCGTGCTGGGATGTGCCGATCCGCTACAAGTTATTGGCGTCGGATCTAATATTCAATGGTGTGGCAAGACCGAGCCCGGCGAATTCGCTCAACAATTTGACCGGCAAGTTCGAGCATTCGGCGCACCAGGCCAGGAACAGCTCCGAAAAATTACCGTAGGCATCGTTGGCCTCGGCGGAACGGGTTCAATTGTCTTAGAGCAATTGGCTCATCTTGGGATTCAGAAATTCTTGCTCATCGATCCTGACGTAGTTGAGCGAACCAATCTCAACCGGCTGGTAGGGGCATCGGAGTCAGACATCAAAAGACCGAAGGTTGAAGTGGCCGCCCGACTCGCACAGCGAGTTAATAGCCAAGTCCAGGTGAGAACAATTCATGATAGCGTTCTGTTGGCTAGCGTGGCCGAGCAACTTTCTGATTCAGATTTTGTTTTTTGCTGCACAGATTCACATGGCAGTCGAGCAGTATTAAATCAATCCGCCTACCAATATTTGATACCGTCAATAGACATGGGTGTTGCGATCGTCACCCAAAAAGGACACATCACCCACATTGCTGGTCGGTCACAGATGTTGGCGCCAGGTCTCGGCTGCTTGATGTGTGGCGACTTGCTCAATCCCGAGGCAATTCGCGTGGATCTCCTCACAGATTTTGAACGTGCTGCTGATCCTTACATCGTAGGCCTACATGAGCCGGCCCCTGCAGTAATATCTGTAAACGCAACCATCTCTTCGATTTCGGTTACGATGTTTTTGGCTGCTGTCACCGGTGTTCCAAGCCATGCACGGCTCGTAAATTATAATGGGATTACTGGTGCAGCCAGAGTCGCCGCTATTAACCAGCATCCGACTTGCATTGCCTGTTCATCCCGAGGAGCCCTGGCAAGAGGAAATGAATGGGATTTACCAGCGCGACTAGCATGAAACATTCAGACAGGCCTCAAGTATTGATATTGGGTGACCGGCCAATTGATTTTGAGCTCTTTACCCAGCGCGGTTTGACCCCAATACGTATTAAAATTGAGGATCTGAATAATACTACGCTGACTAACAATTCGCGCGGGGTGCTTCTGGCTCCGCCTCCAGGAAAATACGGCCTCATTTATTCATATTTTGAAGAGCGGTTCCACGATGCCTGCAAAGCCGGAATGATGACGGCGATTTTGGCAACAGAGAAAATTGTTCAGGTCAGTGAAATTCGAAATCGTGCGTTCGAAGAATTGGGCGTAGGCGCAGACATTTTGGACGTTAAGGAACGTAAAAAATGGGTCGAATCTCTGCCATGGGTATTTATTGGGGAAAAAGATTGGGTTTTGGCGGAAACATTAGCCCGACATAACCCTGGCCCCCCACTTGGTTCACCAATTATTGACCAAAGTGGTGTGGTAGAACACATCGATTCAGATTCAGAATTTTTACTGAAAAGAGCATTTTGTGATGCCGAACGAATCACCATTAAACGTTTGGCAGGTGGAAAAACGGCGAAAGAAACATTTTGTGTTTTTGCTAATCTTTCCAGAATTGAGTATGGGCCGCAGCCGATGCCGTTTTTTGTTAAAATCGATAGCGCTTCCAAAATTGAAAAGGAGACATGGCATTATCGCAAGGTGGCAGAACCATTTATTCCGTTTCATCTGCGCCCGTCGCTTAACAACACGCGAAGTGTTTCGAGCCTAAAGACATCTGCTCTTGTTTGCAATTTTGTGGAGAATGCCGTTTCACTTCGGGATGCCTTACGGACTGGACAGGGTTATGGAACGATATTTTCGTTGTTTGAAACCACTCTTCGTGGGCTGCGAAGCCATACATCAATTGTGGAAAAAAAGGCTGGTGTGCTCGAATCATTTCTTGAAGCTAAAGTCCGAGCCCATGAAATTGAAGAGAAGCAGCCTCAAAGAATTCAGTTTTTACGGGAATTTAACAAGACTCGCCCGCCACAAGAAATCGAGCAGTTGCTGAAAAGGCACGCCTCGACAATTATTACCCGAGAGGGACCTTACCATGGTGATTTGCACTACGGCAACATAATGGTCAGAAACCGGGATGCGATTGTAATAGATTACGGTTCAATGGGTCCATTTGGTCCACTATATGCAGATCCAGCGGTGCTGGAGGTGAGTTTGGTCTTCGGAACAGATGATCAAGATGATCCTAATGGTTTTGAATCCTGGCGTGAGTTCGTTGACTATACTTTTACTGACCCCTTAAGCCCGCCCTTGCCTGATAGCCGATTTCCGCAGTTTGCTTGCTTACATAAGGCAATTCGCGAGCTGAGACATGTTGTTGCTTGCTGCGGCGTTGAGAAAAATGAGGCGTTGATTATTCTTGCCGGCTGCCTGATGCGATATGGACGAAACACCCACCTCAAGCTTGCGACCAGAGAACTTGATTCACTTGCTGAGAAGCGCCGATCGTATGCACTTGTTGTTGCGTATCAAATTTGTGATAGGCTAGGAAATTGATATGATTCGTGCTCAAAGAATCAATTTTACAGGAAACTTTAGCGCGCGCGATGAAGCGGCGGCGGCGTTAAAGGTGCCTGGGGATACAGCTCTCGTACATCGTGGAGTGGATCGAATGCTGTTGATGAATTGTCCCTGCAGGTGCGGAGATTTGCTTGTTATCAATTTGGATCGGCGTGCTGGGAAGGCATGGAGAATCTATCGTCGTGGTGCGGCCATCAGTCTCTTCCCTTCATATTGGCGTGACACAAAGTGTGAATCACACTTCATCCTCTGGAGAAATAATATTTACTGGTGCGACTGGGACGATGAAAGCATTTGGTCCAGTTCGAATAATATTGAAGATAAAGTGCTATCGGCACTGTCCGACGATTTCATCAATTACGAAGACCTCGCCGAACAATTACAAGAGGTTCCCTGGGACGTTTTACAAGCCTGTCATGCACTCGTTCGAAGGGGGTGTGCAGCAAATAACATCCCCAAACGCAAGGGCGAGTTCAAACGCAGTAAGCGGGAATAACTTTATTTTCTTAAAGCCAGAAACCATCCACGAATGTCATTTGAGATTTTTAAACATGGCGGTTCGTTAAAACCGCAAAAAACTGGTCAGGACCAGTATACATTGAGCGTCTCAATTCCCAAGGACGCTGACGGGCGCATGGCTCGCGAATGTCCAAATCTGGATTGCTCGCCCGGCTATTTCAAAGTGACGCCGGGAACCGGTCTCACTGGCCAGGCTCTTGCATATTGCCCCTATTGCCAAAGGCCAGCCCCACCTTCGGACTTCACCACGAAGGAGCAAATCCGTTATGCCAAGGATATGGTTATGCGGGAAGCGAGAGTGGGCATACAAGAAGCTTTAAAGGACGCCTTGGGTTTGGGAGCAGGGGGCAAAAAGCGACTTGTCGACGGTTTCATTACCATCGACATGGAAATGAAATCCAGCTCGCCAGAACACGTTTGGCAGCCATTTGAAGAAATTCTCCGGCGGGATCTCATTTGCCCCAAATGCACACTCGATCATTCAGTGTATGGATTGGCAACTTGGTGTCCCGATTGCGGCAAAGATATTTTTTTGACCCATGTTCGAGGTGAATTGCACGTCATAGAGGCAATAATCGGCGACGTTGAAAGAAGGCAAAAAGAGCTCGGTCATCGCGTGGCGGCTCGTGATTTAGAAAATGCCCTTGAGGATTTGGTTTCAATTTTTGAGGCCACTCTTAAAATTGAAATCCGACGCTACCGTAAAGTCAAAGGTCATACTAACGAAGAAATCGAGGTGACAATGAAGAAAATCGGGAGCCGGCTGCAGTCGGTTTCCAACGCTGTTTCAATTGTTCCTGAACTCTGTGATGGCATTTTGTTGTTCGCCGCCGGCTCTCCACATGAATCCAAATTGGACCGAGTGTTTCAGAAACGGCATCCGATCACACACAATCTCGGGGTTGTGGATCGTAAATATTTGGAAAAAGCTCGTTCCGGTGAAAGCGAAGGAACCGAGGTTCGCGTTGACAAGCAAGAAATTCAGGAGACAGCACAGATCACCTTCACGGTTCTCGCAGAGCTGCACAGCAAACTTTTCCCTGAGATTTTTTCCTGATTAATACTTCCCAAGCTCCATCAGTACACCCAATTGCGCTCCTGATAAAATCCCCACGGCGCAAACCAAGGCATCTCGGAGTTCAGGCATGGGCTTGTCATCTAACGCAAACGACTCAACCACTTCATTGTTGTCATTGACCATCACGAGCGCGAATTGCTTTGGCCCATCCGAATTCATTTTTTCCAAAAGAACATCTGTTTCGATATTTTTAAATGAGGATTTTTGTTTGTCGGCTACTGGGGAGTCAGAGGTGGGATATCGAAAGACCGTGCTTCCTGGATCGACGCTTTCCACTGTTGCAATTGATGTTTCGAGGTCTTCGGGTATTTTTGCCCAATCGGTTTTTGCAATTTTGGCGATTAGATCTCGGTTCGTGACGAAGATCCGTTTCATCTCATCGTACAGCGCTTGAATCCCGTGCACATTGTGGATTTTTTCAAAATTATTAACGACCTTGATCTTTGGAATTGGTTCATACGCGCCGTCTGTAGAAGGCAGTCGCAATCTTCGATGCGCGACGATAATCATCGATTTTAGATAAAGTTCGATCGCGTGACGGTACAAGTAATTGATGGGAAGATGGCCATGCATCCAGCGCGCACTGGCCTCGTGATTGCTCTGCCGCAATTGATCCGCAGCTTCATGAAAAGACCGGCCAACCGCACCAAAACCGTCGTCAACATGCTTGCTGAGTGGCATTAAAAGATATTCAAACATGATAATAATAAAAGAAATTGCCCTATGTCCAAAAAGCTGAACTTCTCCGGTTCAAAATACAATCCGTCGACAATCATTGGCAAACCCAGTAACGGATAATACGGATAGACGCTCACAGATCAGATTTTGACGAGGTTCCACGTAGGGAATCATCTTGTTTCAAACACACGGGTGGTTTTGCAGGTGGGATAGCTGGAACAGCCCCAGAACTGGTTGCCAGCGTTGGCACCACGGCGGGATGTGCGAAGCACCATCGGCCGGCCGCAGGTCGGACAATCGGGCGTTCCATCGAGTTCTGGCTTGGGTTCGGCGGCGGTGGCGACGCCGGGACGGGATTGAACCGACCGCACGAGGGCGAGCAACTGCGGGCCGTCAATCAAGCGGATGGGTTTGCCGGCGGCAAACTCCTGGGCGTCGCGGGTGAATTTGCCGGTAATGACGATGATGGCTTCGTCGGCGTTCTTGGCAGTCATCAGGCCGAACATTTCGCGGATTACGGGCGCGCCGATGGAAAAGACTTTCCTTTGCTTGCATTGGACGAGTGCCGTGCGGCCATTCCGGCGAAGCGTCAGGTCCACGCCACCGTCCGCGCCACGACCCAGCGAATAATCCACGTCGTAACCTTGTCGGCGGAACACCTCCGCGACCAGGTATTCAAAATCTTTCCAACCCGTTTCCCGCAATTTTTCCAGACTGGTTTGCTCATCCACTAGGCGGCGGCGTTTTTTGGCAAACAGAAACGAGCCAAAGGCAATAAGAGAGAAAAATAGTAATGGCAATGGAGCCAAAGGCGAAACTCCTTTGGCAATCATTTGACGGGCGTTGACATCGCCCGCCCAGGCGGGAAGGCCCCAGCGGAGGGCCGAAAAAGAAATCAACCCCAGAGCGGCACTGATCCACCACGGCGCTTTGAGCAACAACTCGAGGTTGGATTCGCGGCGGCGAAACATATTACTCATACGCAAGTTCGTCCATCTTGGAAGCAAACCAACTCCAAGGCATCCGAACCTGTTTTTTGCGATGACGGCCAGTCCAATAAACGGCCTCCCGGCCGATTTCCAAACGGCCAATGATTTGTTTATCTGCCGATATATCCAACCAGAGGGATCATCTGTGGTTAGATTTGGCCGATTTGGCATTTGCAAGGCCAGGATGTGAGGTTTAATGATGAACTGCACGTGAAAAATAAAATGTCCTTCTCCCACGAACTGGATGATACGCGTGAAATTAATCCGGTGGAGAACTACCTCCAATTAAATGAGCGGCAGTGGTAGGGGGTTTGTGATGAATTAGAGATCTGACGGTGAATTTTGGTGCCTAAAATGCTGCACTTGGGAGTGATTTGGGCTGTTTGTTCAAATCCTATCAACCAATTGGGCACATTATATGGCGAAAATTCTTGGGGAATCCGGCAGATACGTGAGCGATGAAGCCGTCCGGCAAAAACGGCAGGTGATCGTTACTGTGATTGTCATAATTGCACTGCTGGGGGTCATTGAGGGGATCGTTATTTCGACATTGTTTCCATTGAGCTGGCTAACTTCCGTGGGCAAGGCGGTTATTCTGATTGCCGCTCTAAGTGCAATTTGGTTCTTGGACAGATGGAGCAATGAAAAACTTACCGTCATCGAGAAGAGGAAAGACAATATGTTGCGCGGGGCTGCGGGCGAAAAGCAGGTGGGGAATTTGCTCGCCAAGTTACCCGACGGTTTTTGTATTATAAATGACCTAACGACACCTCATGGGAATATTGACCATGTGGTTGTTGGTCCCACCGGAGTGTTTTTGTTGGATGCAAAAGCGTGGCGCGGGGTCGTGGCGGCGGATGGAAAAGGTGAACTACTGTTGAACGGAAAGCCGACGGACAAACATTATGTTCGCCAGTTTGTTGGGCGCATGATGGGGGTTCGCAATAATGTTATAGCGTTGGCGCCCGGGATGGATGTTCGTTTCGAGGCCGTGCTTGTTTTCACTGCGGCGTGGGTGGAGGCTCGATGGGGAAAAACCGGCCACGCAAATTGCATCACCGACGACAAACTTTACACTTACATCTCGGAAAAGGATTTTGGAAGGAAATTAAAGCCGGAAGAAGTAAGTCAGATCGCCCAGGCGTTTCTCGGAATGGCGCACATGGACAAAGAGTTCGGTCGTGGTGCGAAAGAGCCGTCCCTAGAGATACGAACGTCACTACAAATGGCCAGGGCGGATTGACCGCGATATGTTTGAGCGGCGGTGGTGGGTTGACAATTAAGCTAATTTGTTGCTTTGTGGGTTCGATTTCAGACCTAAGCGAGGTCTAAGAACCTGTTTTAAAATTCAAAATGAGTGATGAATCAGGCCAGATGGCGAAGTTGAATTCGTATCATTGCGACATAGATCCAAGGTTCGGCGCTGGTCGTAGTGGTTTCGTAATCACGGACCAGTCGGCGCTGACGCATCAACCAGCCAAAGGTGCGCTCCACGACCCAGCGGCGCGGCAACACTTTGAAACCAACGGTAGCATCAGAACGTTTGACGACCTCGACCGCCAGCTTGGGGCGAAGCTCCTTGACCCACTGAGCGAAGGTTTCACCGGTATAGCCGAATCGCACACGGAGGACAACGACTACAAGTGCGGACGCGCGGATGATAGCCAGTCAAGGGATCAACGCCCCGCGTGGGCGGAACGCATCCGAACCGATAGGTAGAAACGACGGGAAGGAATCGCGCCTTGAACACCGCCTGCACCGCCGGGAAAAGACCAAGACAGCCTTTAAAAATGACGGCTTTCTAGCCCAATCCAATCGGTTTTTCAAACTTGACCGCTCACGGTAATGGGTGACCCCTTCATTGGCTCACCGCCACGGCCAGTTGCGCGAGGTGGTGGATGCGAAAAAAGAAA
>Ga0116130_1002039_pt1 | contig 10610 bp, 9 predicted proteins | sample June2015DPH_17_5_FD_89733 | JGI IMG/M metagenome (GOLD analysis project Ga0116130, IMG submission 89733) | Peatland microbial communities from SPRUCE experiment site at the Marcell Experimental Forest, Minnesota, USA - June2015DPH_17_40 | ecosystem: Environmental > Terrestrial > Soil > Wetlands >...
CTCATACAATTCGCGGTCGCGCGTAATCACCATCCCGCCATCGCCCGTGGTGATGTTCTTGGTGGGATAAAAACTAAAGCAGCCGGCATCGCCCATCAAACCTGCCGCGGTCCCGTGATGAGTGGCTTCAATGGCGTGCGCACAGTCTTCGATCACCCGCAAACCGTAACGGCGAGCAAGGTCGAGGATCGGGTCCATTTCACAGCAGCGGCCGCACATGTGGACGACCAGTATCGCCTTGGTGCGGGAAGTGATGCGCTCCTCGATTTGCGCGGGATCGATATTGAAGGTCGAGCGGCTGCAATCGACCAGAACGGGTTTCGCTCCCGTGTGCACGATGGAATGAATGGTGGAGCAAAACGTCATGGCGGGAGCGATCACTTCATCGCCCGCGCCGATTCCCAGTGCGACCAGCGCCAGATGAATCGCAGCCGTACCACTGCTTACTCCGACCGCGTGGGGCGCGCCTTTGTAGCGCGCGAACTCCTGTTCGAAGCGCTCGACCCTTCCACCCAGGCCGATCCAATGGCTGCGCAGACACTCGACGACCGAGGCGATCTCCGCCTCGCCAATCACCGGCGCCCCGAAGATCAGACGCCGTTCACGCGCACGGATGGGCCCCCCTCCCGCGATTGCCGGAAGGCCGTTGGGTTCTTGAACTGGATGGGGGCCTGCCAGCGGAGCGCGCTTCATAAGATTCAGTTTTGGAGTTCTAAATGTGAGGCGATTGTAAATGATTCGCAAGCCGTTGCGGTGACCGGTGGCCGCAGGCTTGAATCGAACCATGCGACTAACCCAGTCGGCTATACTGACACCACTTCCACTCTATGCCCTTCACTGTATCCCACGTGGCCGCCGCGCTGCCTTTGCGCCGATTGAACCTGGTGTGGTCGGCGTTCGTGGTCGGCAGCATGGCCCCGGACTTCACCTATATTGTGGGGACCGCCGAACATCGCAGCGTGGGCCACCAGTTCCCCGGTGTGATCGAATTCACGCTCCCGGTCTCCCTCTTCGTGCTATGGGTGTTTCATGCCGCCATCAAGCGGCCGGTCGTAACTTTGCTGCCTAGCGGCATGCAGCAGAGACTGCGCGGCCAACTCGGACAGTTCAAGTTCGGCGGCCCTGCCCGGTTCATGGCTATCTTGTTTTCCCTGGCGCTGGGCATTGCCACGCATGTGGTCTGGGATGCGTTTACCCACCCATTCTCCTGGCCATGGGAGCGCTGGGTTTGGCTGCAACGTTGGGTCCAGGTTCCGCTGCTGGGACGAATGCCGATGTACATGGCCCTGCAGTGGGCGAGCTCCGTGATTGGATTGGTCGCTCTCGGGGTCTGGGTCCTGCTCTGGTATCGCAATACCGCGCCCCAGCCCGCGGTCGGGGCGGCGAAAGCCAACTCCGGTCCCTGGATCGCCCTTACCATGATTGCGGTCGCCACCGCCGTCGCACTCGTACGCGCCTGGTTGGTGATCGGCATTCCGAAGAGCCTGCACCGGACGGACGCCTTCCTGCTCGTCTTTGGAGTAACGGGCATCGCCTTGGTTTTTTGGCAAGTGCTGATTTACTGCGTGATGATTTCGTCCCATCAAACTTGGTGATCAGCTAAGCTCGTGGTGCACCAGCGAGATCGTCATGCCTTCCGTCAGTGTCATCATGAACGTCCGCAATGGAGCGTCCACGCTCCGCGAAGCGTTGGACAGCGTGCTCATGCAGACCTTCCAGGACTGGGAGCTGATCGTTTGGGATGACCGCTCCAGCGACGACAGCGCGCAAATTGTCGCCGCGTATAAGGACCCCAGAATCCGCTACTTCCTGTCGCAGGAAGCGACCTCGCTAGGCAAGGCAAGGCGAGATGCAATTCGACAGGCGACGGGAGCGTGGCTGGCCTTCCTCGATCAGGATGACATTTGGCTGCCCCGTAAATTGGAAATGCAGATGGCGCTGGCTGACGACACCACCGGCCTGATCTATGGGCGGACCGTCAGGTTTTATCCCCGCGGCTTGGAGCGCGATTACGACCAAACGCACGAGTTCACGCTCCTGCCCGAAGGCGACATCTCCAACCAGCTCTTCACCGATTCCTGTTTCATCGCCATGAGCTCGGCTATGTTTCGGCGTGCGGCCGTGGAAGCCGTCGGCGGAATACCGGATGCAGTGCAGATCGTCCCCGATTACTGGCTCTACGTTGCCATTGCCCGCCGTTACCGGATTCGAGCGGTGCAGGAAGTGGTCTGCCGTTACCGCATGCATAGCGCCAACACGTCGCGGTTAAACGCGCTGAAGATGAATCAGGAAGTGCTCTGGCTGATAGACCAGTGGGCCGATCAGCTCGATCCGCGGACCCTCGCGCTCTGCCGCGAGAGGCACTTCACCGCCATTGCGCTCGAGGAGATGCGGAAGCCGGCCACCGCGGCCCGAGGAGTCGCTCGCCTGTTCACGCAAGGCTCGGTCGCTTCGCAGTTGGTGCGGCCGTTCATGTTCGCGTTTCACATCATCCGGCGGAATGTTCGACGTCCCTATTGGCAGAGGTTGAGCGACAGCTAACCGTTCAAGCCCACACTACATTGGTCTCCGCCGCGTCGCTTACCGGAGCGTTGGATAGCACCTTGTTCTTCAGCACGAAAACCAGCAGGACCGAAAACAGCAAGGCATACGACACCAGGGTTGCCCAGGCGGCGGCATTGGCTTGGAAGCGTGGAATGAACAGGAGGTTTAGCAACACATTGACGCCTGCGGCCGCTGCGAACGAATACAGGACGGGCCGTTCGTAGCCCCGGCTCACCATCACAGTCCACAGCAGCGAGAAGCAAAAATCGATGGGCAACGCGATCAGCAGAATGCGAAACAGTCCGGCCGCGCCCAAAGTCGATCCGTAGATCACGGTCAGAATTTGCGGTGCCAGCAGGCCTATGCCCAGTGCAACGATGGACGCAGTAATTGCCAGACCGCCCAATGCGATCAGCAGAATTCTGTAGGCTTGCGCGCCTGCCTCCACCTTTGCCAGGTAAGGATAGAGTGCGTCCGTGAGCAGCCAGAACCCGGTGAAGATGATGTAGAGCGGCTTGCAAGCTGCGCTGTAACGCCCGACTTCAGCGGTGCTGGTCATCGCTCCCAGCAGCAGGATGTCGGCGTTCATGAACACCAGGTTCAACAGGTTCGACATTCCCAGCGTTGCCACTCGGGATGGCCGTAGTTCCTCGGCGGCAGCCGCGATCTGCCCCGCGGTCGCGTTGCCCTGACGTCTCCTCCAGCGAAGCCGCCACATGATCCATAGAAATCCGGCTCCTGCCACCGCGCTCAAGATGTTTGCGCCTGAGATTGACGCAACCGGTCGCATCGTAAGCTGCATGGCCGTGATGGCCATCGCTACATAAAAAATGCTGACGCCGCTCCGCCAGATGGACAACATGCCAAAGTGGCCGAGTCCCCACGCCACCCAATCGAGCGCGAAGGCATACGGGATTACAGCGAAATCGAACGCCAGCACGCAAGCGCGCGCAACCGGAGGGATGGGACCCAGGAGCGCATACATCGTGCCCAAGGCAATGGCAATTGCGGTAAGCGCCGCGCGCCGTTTGAGGACGAATGGGACCACGAAAGCCGCCAGCGCGTGATTGCGCGCCAGCAGCCGCGCGCCGACCAACTTCAGGCCCTGGTCGGAACCGACCATGACGTAGCCGGCAACGGTTTGGGCGAGGGCCACAATTCCAAGAATCTCCACCCCAAAGCGGCGTGACACGTACGCGAACAACGCGAACGTGGCCATCCTGCCGAACACTTCGCCCGTGGCCAGCCTGGCGAACGAAACGAAAACGTTTCTGAGCTTCATGGAGGTGTGGGGATCGCGGCGAAGTTAGAGCGGCTTCAGTTCGAGTGTGTTGGCAACGGCGAAGTACGCCCACGACGATTCCTCGCGGCTATAGGGGTCCTTCGACTCCCCCTCTCGACGTTCGGGGTCGCTCAGGATGACAGATGGGGATTTTATGCGCAAAGTGTGAAACTGCTCTAAGCTCGTGATGTGGCCGCCCACAATCTCATGCCCCGGGTCAGCGTCATCATGAACGTTCGCAACGGTGCTTCGTTTCTGCGCGAGGCGCTGGACAGCGTGCTTGCGCAAACCTTCCAGGACTGGGAATTGATTGTCTGGGACGACCGCTCCACCGATGACAGCCCCAAGATTGTTGCCGAGTATCACGATCCACGAATTCGCTATTTTCTTTCCCCGGAAGATACGCCGTTAGGGGAAGCCAGGAACAACGCCATCCGCCAGGCCAAGGGAGAGTGGCTGGCCTTCCTCGATCAAGACGACATCTGGCTGCCCCGAAAATTGCAACAGCAGATGGCCTTGGCCGACGACCGCACGGGCATCATCTATGGGCGCGCCATTCAGTTTTTTCCCAGCGGGAAACAGCGGGACTACGATTACGCGCACGAATTTCAGCCGTTGCCCGAAGGCAACATCTTCTCCCAACTGTTCACGGACGCCTGCTTTATCGCCATGAGTTCGGCCATGCTGCGCCGCGCAGCCGTGGAGGAAGTTGGCCCCATTCCCGAAGCGATTCAAAGTGTCCCCGATTACTACCTCTACGTCGCCGTGGCGCGGCGGTATCCGGCCCGGGCGGTGCAGGGAGCGGTGTGCCGTTATCGCATGCACTCGGGCAGCATGTCGCAGACCAATCGGCACAGGTTGCACGAGGAACCGCTGTTGATCATCGAGCAATGGGCGGAGTGCCTTGATGCGCGCATTGTTGCCTACCGTCGCATGACGTACAGCACCGCGTTGGCGCTGGAGGAGATGCGCAGCCTCAAAACCGCTGGCTCGGGGCTGGTGCGAATGCTCAGGGATGGCTCTGTAATCTGGCTGATGTCACGGCCCTTTGTTCGCGTCTGGCGGGGAGTTCGGCGGAGACTGCGCCGTCCCTATTGGCTGGGCACGGATTTCACTTCTGATCCGGACTGAGAAAGGGAGGCACGCGTGGCCTCTTTTCGACTTGCTCCGCGCGCGCGCGGCTCAGCCGCGAGTGCCGACTGTGCGGCTATTTCTTTCGGGGGAGCACCGGGCCCTTTGATGACTCGCTTATCGGAGCCGAAGCAGTATCCCAACACCTTGGTGCAGTAGCGGGCCCGAACGCCGAAACGCACCAGCGCTTTGGTAAACCGGCCCTTGCCGAAGTAATCGTAGGCTTCGCTGAAATCGATTAATCCCTGACGCTGCTCGCGAAGTGCCCGGAGCACATCCTGGCTGGCGGTTTTGCCGCCGTAGTGGACCACCTGCGCGCAGGGCGTGTAAAACACCTTGCACCCTTTGCGGTGCAGAGTGTAGTTGTAGGCCAGATCAGGCATGGCCCAGCGAAAGCGTTCATCCAGCAAACCATGGGTTTCCCAAGTGGACCGGCGAATCACGTACGCCGAGGTGCCGATGCTCTCCACCGGCTGGGGCTTGGAATAATCGAAATCGGTATTGTAGTAGCGGTTCATCAACTTACTGCGCGGAAATAGCTTGTGCCAATTGAGGGTTTGAAGAAAGAAGACAGCCAAGCTGGCGAAGCTGCGAATGTGATGCTGGATGCTCCCGTCGGGATTAAGCAGCTTGGGACCGCAGACCGCCACCGCGGGATGTTCGTCCATGAAGCGTACTAACTGTTGCAGGGCGTTCTCAATCATCAAGGTGTCGCTGTCCAGCAGGCACACGTAACGCCCGCGCGATCGGCGAATGCCCTGGTTTACGCCTTTCGCATACGACTCATTGACACTGTTCCTGATCAAAATCACGTCAGGGAAAACTTCGGCCACCATATCGGCGCTGCCATCGGGAGAATTGCCGTCCACGCATATGACTTCAAACGTAATGCCGTCGGTGTACCGGTAAATCGAATCGAGACAGTTTTGCAGCAGATCTCGAGTGTTGTAGCTGGGGATGATGACCGTAAGATCGAGAAGAGGCTCTGTCATTCCGTAACCCTTACCTTGGATGGTACTACCCTTGCTGGAATGCCGAAAACTGTCTGATTAGGCCCCACGGAACCGATGACGACGGAATTGACTCCCACCGTTACATTATCGCCGATACGCCACGGGCCCAGCACCTTGCAGCCGGTGCCGAGGACCACATTGTCGCCTATCTCGCAGCGCAGTTCCTGGTGAAAACCCATATCCGGCACTAAGGCCCCCAACCCGACACCCTGGAAAACCGTCACGTTCCTGCCGATTCGCCAAGCGCCAATCACGCTTCCCACCGGGTGGGCAAAGAACAGGCCTGCGCCAATCTCGCACTTGGGTGTAACTTCCAGCCCGAAGAGCACGAGATTCAGATAGGTCAGGAGCCTCGGTACAATTGGAATCCCGGCGAGCATGGCCGTCCGGCTCGTCCGGCACAGCACGTTGGGAAGAAAACGGAAATGCAGCAGGCGTCCGAGAAAGCGGAGGAAATTTGGCCGGACCTCTGACCTGCCTTCCAATGCGTATTGTCGAGCCAGATCGCTGTACAGCAATTCCTTGAGACGAGACATGTTTTCCGAGGATGCCCAGTTGTGCCCTTTGAGAGTAACAGTTTCGCTTGCTCCCGGACTCGCCGGCATTATTGGCACTCGCGGTACAAGGCCAGGGTCTGTTGGCCGCACCGCTCCCAACTGTACTGTGCCGCCACTTCCCGGCCTCGCTCCACCGCCCGTTGGCGTGCCGCCTGGTCGCTGACCGACTGCAGCAGTGCGCGATGGAATGAGCTTGGATCCATGGGATCGAAGTAGAACGGTGCGTCCCCACAGATCTCGGGAATGGACGGCGCCCGGCTGGCTAATACGGGACAGCCGGCTGCCATGGCTTCCAGCGGAGGAAATCCGAAGCCTTCATTCAAGGACGGATACACGAACAACTTGGCGCCCGCATAAGCTTCCGCCAGTAGCTCGTCGGAAACCACCGGCAGGCTGGTGACGCAGTCGGTCATCTGAAGGCTGGCCATCAACGTCTTTTCCTGCGCTGTCAGCGGTCCGCCGCCTAGCACCAGCAAGTCAAACGAGTCCTGCAGCCGGGTTTCGTGAAACGCCTGCAACAGACCAGTGAAATTCTTGAAGGCGGCCCTCATGCCAACATAGAGCACGTAATCGCGCCGCAACCGCTGACGAAGGCTGGCGGCCGCCTCCGCACTCCGCGGAAGCGGACTGAGACCATGATGGATCACGCGGACCTTGGCCGGATCCATGGCGTAAAACTGGAGCAGGTCCCGACGGCAGGACTCGGATACGCAGATGATGGCGTCAACTCTGGGGAATAGCCACTTCCGCGCCCACAGCACCTTCTTCGCATCGGGAAATAATTCCGGATACCGTTCATGGGTGCAGTCATGATGAGTGGCCACCACGCGGCGCGCCCGCACCATCGGCATGCGCAGGTACGCCGTCGGATGATAGACATCCATTTTGCCGCGAAACGGGACTCTCAAGTTGCTCCACACCTCATTAGCCAGATAGCGCAACGTTCCAGTTGGCAACCACTCGCCGCATGCCATCACCCGCGCCTTGGAACGAGGCAGCCGGCGAAACGGGTACACGGTGTCGCTGATTCCCAACAGCAATTCCGTTTGCACATCCGGCACGGTGGTCAGGAAGTTCATCAGCTCATAAAAGTACCGGGAAGCGCCACCCGCGTCCTGTAGCGAGAAAACCTGGTGATCGTAGAGGATTCGCATCGCTGGTCGAGCAGCTTAGAGAGTCTCCGTTCGGGGTTCCGGAAAACGGCCGTCGGCATTGGCGGCCGGCGAGCAGGCTGCGGTCAGCAGATAGCCAAGGGCAACAATCACAAGCGGAATCACGATGGAATCCTGAAAAATGGCTTTCACCAGCGATATCGAGAAAGCATCGCGGAAAAACGTGAAAGCTAGCCATCCCGAGCACATGACGTACATCGTTGCGTAGAGAGTGTTGGATAACCGGCTCTTCAGGTATCGAAATGGAATCGGCCAGAGGAACAAGAATAGCGCGGAGCCAATGATGCCGAAGTTCAAGTTAAGGGACACGAACGAACTGAGTCCGCCCAATGGCTGGTACACCTTCGGTTTCTTCAAAATCTCATATTTATTGGGTAGAAGGACAGTGGGAATCAGGTTCATGAAGTCTCTCGCCAGTTGCGTCGGAGTATTGAACCAGGAAATTCCTTCGTATCGCAGATAGTGCACCAGCGAAAGGCTATTTAGCATCGGCTCTTCAGCCACATTAAAGAGCGCACCGGATATATCGCCCTCTTCTCGCCACATGCCGACCGCTCCGAAGAACAGAGCAAGAACGATTGCTCCACCCACAACCATCTTCAGTTTTAACCTCTTGCGAAACAAGGTTTGGTAGATAGCGAAAACCACCACAAACGAAGCCACGTAAAGCCGGCTTCCCAACCACAGCATGAATAGACTCCCGGCGATGAAGGAGAGGAAATAGCTACTACCCAGCCTCCGTCTCCACGATACTTCCGGCCGGTCAATGATCCAGATAAGGCATACGATGCCCAGTAGTATTACGCAAGTCGTAACCGCTCCCCTGGCGGCTTGGGCGGCCAGGTCTGTGGGGGAGGCGCGGCGAGACAACGCACCGCGAAACGCAAACGCGGTATATACAAGCAGCAAGCACCCGGCAACCGTCATGAACGACAATGCCAAACGAGGTACCTTGTGCGATGGTCGCCGTGGCTGGTTGCGGAACAACCGAAGGCCCAGGGAATCCCCCAATGCAAAACAAATGTACAGGGCGATGCACGATAGCGCGTAGGGGACGATCAGCCTGGCGCGAAACAGGCTGGACCAAATCGACACCATGGGAAAATTCACCTTCGCGAAATAGATACGGACCACCAGAGGCGTGATCCAGTAGAAGAGATATCCGAAAGTAAAGGTCGCTACGTGATTGATTTCCACCCGCCCGTGCGAGACGCAACGTTTGTAGACATAGCAGAGGGGCAGCACGACCGCGATCAGCGCCAGCAGTCCTAATGTGCTCATGAGCCCCCCATGAGGCCGGTGCGGCACGGCAACGCTTTACCTAGTTCGCCGAATTGGCAGCTCTCGGTTCGAGTGGTCAAGCAATCATCCCAGCTATCTAGCCAGCTCCGGAATGGCCGGCGCCTCGCGCGCGAGTTCTTTCGTGTATCGTCCTACCAAAGCCAGGCTGGCCAGGAAGATCAAATATGAGAGAAGAGTGTTAACCGCTGCCGCAGCTGCGCCATACCTCGGAATCCACAGGAGATTCAGAAGTATGTTGCTGACGGCGCCGATCGCCGTACATAGCAAGATGCTGTTCTCCATGCCCCATGCGATGTAGGCATTGCTCAAATACGAGGTCAGGAAATCGAGCGGTATCGCCCAAGCCAGCAGGAGCAGCAACGGACAGGCGGCGAGAAATTGATGTCCAAACAACAGCGTCAGCAACGGTTGCCTTGCCATCACCAACACCGCGGCGATGGCTGCTCCTGCGCCCAGCAAGATCAGCAGGATCTTCGGCCGCAGCATCCGGATGCGCTGCGCGACGTTTTGCCGGCTCAGCTCGGGATAAAGACCCTGTAAGAACAGGTAGTAAGCCACCAGTACCTGGTTCAAAATACGATAGGCGGCGCTGTACAGTCCGACCTGCTGCGGGCTAGACATCAATCCCAGCATCAGCATGTCAATGGAATTGAAGGCAAGATTTCCCAGCCATGCCAATCCCATGATCCGGCTGCGTCTCCAAGCCACAGAATCGCCGATTAATCTCTGTTCCTCGAGGAGGGCAGGCCCCTGAGGCTTATGCTTCCCCCACCAGGCCCAAAAGGCCGCTGCTTGAGCGAGGTACCCGAAAATGTTGCCGGCAACCACCCACCAGAGGACCTGCCCGGAATTCCCGCGCCCGAGAAAGAGAAAAGCCAGAATACTGACGGGTACCACGGCCCTGGCGAAGCCGACTAAGCGCAGTTGATTTCTGCCCCAGGCCGCCCAGTCCAGCGAAACCGCATACAGCGCGCTAGAGAAGGAGAAAACGAGAAGAAAGGCCTTCATCGGGGCAGGCAATCTGACGGCGAGAATATAAATTACGATCAACGGCAAGGCCGCGCCTGCCATCCGGAGCCGGCGATACTGGACCTGGCGGACGACTTCTCCAGCCAGATGGGGCTGCTGGGCCACCAGTCGCGCCCCTATGTGCCTCAACCCAAAGTCGATGATGGGCTGGAGATACTGCGAAATGGTTACCGCCAGGGCGTACACGCCCAGGATAACCACACCATACGAGTGCCCCAGGAACATCACAATCGCCACGGAAGAGAGCCTGCTCAAGGCCTCGCCGGGAGCCAGCTGGGCAACACTTCGAATTAACCTGCCGACCGAACTTGCCATCTGTTGTGGAGAATCAATCCCTTGGCGATTCAGCCCTGCGCGCAAGGTCCTTTGGGCCGAAACAGTAACCATGAAGTTGACCCGCAGCTCGCATGACATAGCCCTGCGCCCGCCCCAAGTCTCCCTGGCAGAGACTGAATGCTGCACCAGCCAAGGAACGGGCGAGTCGCCGGGTTAAGTGCCACCAGGAGTACCCATGAATACGCATCACATAGCCTGACCCCAGAGCGTAGGAGTAGGAGGTCCGCTTGAGCCGCTCCAGGGA
>Ga0116130_1002044_pt1 | contig 10591 bp, 16 predicted proteins | sample June2015DPH_17_5_FD_89733 | JGI IMG/M metagenome (GOLD analysis project Ga0116130, IMG submission 89733) | Peatland microbial communities from SPRUCE experiment site at the Marcell Experimental Forest, Minnesota, USA - June2015DPH_17_40 | ecosystem: Environmental > Terrestrial > Soil > Wetlands...
CCCGAAGCCGCCGCCGTGCCGCCATAGCCCGAAGCCGCCGCCATGCCGCCCTCGCCCGAATTGATTTCTTTATCTTTGGCAAAATCAACCTTGTCAAAAATAAACTTCAACCCTGCCCTAATTACGCCTTCGTATTTTAATTCGGTTTCGATGTGAAGCTTAGTACCGACGCGTTTGGTATCATCTTCGTGTTCGTCGGTCACGCCATCCATATCCACTTCCGCATATCGGCCCGACGAAGGCGGATAATACCTAAAGGTATCAAGTGGATTTTCGCAAGCATGAAATCCATGATCGCAAAGTTTCGCATTCGGCTCTTCGTAAGTACCGCCAATCTCGTACTGCTTTCCACGGCACTTCAAATCTTTGTCAAATCCCTTGTAAAGTTTCATCGTAGCCTCCTTTAATTCTATTTTACTCATCAACACTCTCGGCGTCAAGTATCTCTCTAGCTTCGTTTACCGCTCGCATAGAAGCTATGCTTGTAGCGAGGTAATCGGCTAAAAAATTAACTCCGGACGCGTATTCGTAATTGGTACCCTATGCCCATTTATTCATCACAAGTTCGCCCACGAATTGAGCGAACCTATCTTCCGGGCCTTTGTAGATTATTTCCGAATAATCGTTTAAGGCCGTAACATATCCATAAGTATCTGTCATAAATCTAATTTGCGCACAATTCGCGCCCTTATAGCAATAGCACATATCCCTAATCTCTTCCATTTCTTTTCTCCTCCCCCTACTATCGGATAAATTGAGTTAATTATCAAGCGGAAACAAGCGCCGCAATAACCATGAAAATCTTCCACAATAAAACGGCTGGCCAGAATAAAGCCTTTGCAAAACCGAAAAACACCGAATCCGTATTCATGTTGAAAAAACAAACCAGAAAAACAATCGCGTATCCGCCGCAAATATCAGCATTATTTTTCCCCCTTATCCAGCGTAGGCCATCCGCCTAGCCTTGCGAACCTTGGACGCCATGCGCTCCAATTCCATGCACCGCAAAATCTGCGACTTAGTGGCCGTTCCGCTTACCCACTTCGTAGTTAAACGCTCAAGCTCGGACTTCTCGTGATTCGACATTTAATCCCCCTTCTTGGTATTTTGCGCTTCGAATACGGCGGTCTCAAGATCAAGCCATACACGATTGCGAGTCCTGGTGCCGATACCCAAATGAAGAGCATCAAGTTGATCCTTCACTTCGTCCATCTCAAGAATCGCCTTCCCGACCTCTAGTAAATCCATGTCATCCCCCTTAATGTTTACCGGCCATACGGTCGGATTTAGCTAATCATTACCGATTGCGGCTACAAGATATTCTTTGGCATTATCCCCCATTTCGGCGACAACAATTTCGGCCAAGTCGCCCCAAGAATCAGAAATACATTGTGCGGCATGGACCAACTGTCTCACTTCATCTTTTCTTTGTTCAGCCGTAAACCATCTTCTTGATTGACTATTCGCAATGTAGTCTTCGAGATAATCAGTAAGATCAATATCAATTTTCATCTTGCCTCCCCTTGATTCTCTTAGTATATCCCGGTTCTAAGGTTTGTCAACTAGAAATCGGAATTATTTTACGCCTGAATCTTGCAGCGGATCATGAAAACATGGCCCTTGCCGTCATCGTCGCAAACCGTTTTGATCCAATAGAAAACGCCCGCGTGTTTCGTCTTCATCCATTCGGATTTGTTCATATCGTTCCTCCCTTTGATACCTTAATTATACTCGATTATCGAATCGTGTCAAATAAAAAGAAAGGTCAATCGAAACATTTTTAGAAGATTTATTCGCAGAATACTTAACGCTTGTATAGTATAAGTATCTATAAGCCGCGAAGGCTATGACCGTGTATACCTTAATATAAAACCCCGCCTGGTTGGGAGGAACAACCGATGGCGGGGCAAGGAGGTAGACAGATAGTACTACTTTCCGTTATCTAGTGCAAGCCCTCGAAATTATAAATTGACTTTTCGCTATATACGGAAATACCCAAAAGCACCGCTAGTAAAACTTCGATTCGAGCCCCACGAGATAAAAACCAATCATATCGAGCGACAATAAAGTCGCATTGCATTAACTCGGCAATGTCCACGCGCATATAATCAAGCCATGTCAAATTAGGGTCATACGGGCAAGCCTTAAACGGATTGCAGACTTGGAACCCTCGACTAGACAAAACATCCTCAATGGTCTCGAATGCATGACTAACCTCTGCTAGTCCATTAGGCCGTTTCATGTATCGTGTTACGGCCCCACTAATGTAGCCTTTCAACCCTGCACCTCTCGGTGTCTGTCGAACCATCCGAGAAACAAAAGGCAACAAATACAATGCGCCGTATGCGGTAGCCCAGTTTCTTGATCATTGATTTCCCCGCGCGCCCTTGCGGCAAGATGACGAAATGCGGCCGCGAGATAACGCCATCGCGCTCCCTTAACTTTCATCCAATTATTTTCGTCATATTTTACTGCACCGAGGGTTAGCACCTTTGCCACGTCATCCATACATTCCCATGGTACTAAATCATAACGCGGCTTTCCTTGGTCGTACTTCTTGCCTTCCATTATTTATTGCCCCCCCCATTTCTACTGCAAGCTCTGCCATATCATCTTGATGTGCATTATTTTCCTTAATACACTTTTCCACTAGCTTCATATATTTTTCTACGTCCTCTTTTTTAGTCGTCCATTGCTCGTGCTCAGTGTTTTCTTCGTCATCTCCTATTTTAATTGTGAAACAATAGGCGCAAGCTCCCGGTTCAAACCTATACCATGCATTAAGTACATCGCGAGGATTTACACAGACTTCGCCGATTATCATGTTTTCCTCTAATTGATAATCTTGACATCAAGGTCCATATCGCTATGACTTTTAGGCACAGTAATATGGAGCATCGCATACCCTATTCCCGTAGGCGCTAAAAAGTTCTCCTCTACGAAATCACTACGATAGCAATCATCTTCGCCTAAGTTGCGCTGAATAAATCCCTCATTGTACCCGGCCGTAATGACAGATCGCTTTCGCTTTTTAATTATATGTCCCGCATTATCCGGGTAAATAGTCCATGGAGTTGAATCTATGATAGAGGTATGCGAGTGGCCTAGCCAAAAAAGATCGGCAATAAAAGTAGTATGAAGTCGCTGAATGATTATCGTGCCCTTAGTAACCGGGCTAGCGCCGCCCTTCCCGTGCTCGCGGTAGATTACGAATTGTCTAACCGCACTTCCCTTATCCTTAAACCAAAAACGCAAAAACCCCTGATAACCACCTCGCTGAATAGGGGGCAAATCCTTTGATCTATAAAGCGACAGCTCGTGGACTAACATTTTTACAAGATCACAACCGTCATATTTTACTATCGATGCCTCATGGTTCCCGATTCCGATAAAATCAATTAAATCTACATACGGCTTTAGAATACTAACCGCATAATCAATACGTGCATTTATTTGTGCATCTTCGTTGAACCCGTCACCACCCCGCGTATACCGCTTCCTGTCCGTTGGAATAATCGCATCGAACACGTCACCGTTAATCAGAATCCTTGCGCCCTTTTCTTTGCACTCGTTAGCATCATGGATGAATTGATCCTTAGCAAAATGCTTTGAATCAAGGTGAAGATCGCTCATCAGGCCAAAATAGAAATCGTTGTTTATACTGTAATCCCACACATATTCCGTGTAATCCACAAGTCCCCCTTAATAATTAGGCACGGTTGCCCGTGCCCTATACTATCATAGTTTGAAACGAATTGCAAGCCTACCAAAGCTTCAAGGCTCGGCCGCCTTCGTAAACGGCGAAAGCACTAAATCCGACCCCAAACGAAATGCAACCGACTTTTAGCCATGCTACTTGTAACTCAAGCCCCTTAGCATCATTTTGTGCCTTGATGGTAGAGTTTGTAGAGTTTGTCAAATCCGTCTGCAATTGCTTGGATTTGTCGGCCAATGTCGCCGCCTGAATCTCGGATGTTGCTAGATAGTTCGTCAAGTCCTGATTCTGTAGCGCTAATGAGCTGTTGGTTTTTTGTAGCCCCGTTACTTGCGCTTGCAAGTTGTCCACGAAGCTCTGATATTGTTTGGGTAGACTCTGCGTTGAGTCGTGTAGCGTCTGCCAGAGCTGTTCTACTTGCGGCGAGGTCGGCGTTGAGCTTGTCACCTGCGTGCTTGGTGATTTGGTATCCTGCCCCCACAGTGATAGCGGAACCAAGCAAAAGACAAGCAATGCCGACAATAATATAAGCTTTGTATTTCTTCCACACATTGTCACTCCTTGGACGTATCGTCAACCGGCGACTTGGTAGAGTTCTCTAGTTTATTTTGGAGAAGTTTCCCGCCACCAGAACCTACAAGCATAGTAGTACCGACTCCGATTATCTCTAAAGGTTCGGTAAAATGCTTCACTTCATAAAACATTGTCCACAGTAAATCGAAAGCACCGAGTAACAAAACAAATATTCCGCATAGTGTAACAATAAAAAGTATGAGTCTACCTATGCTTTTATCATTTTGTCCATCTCTAAAAAATCCAATATTCATTATTTTACCACCGGAGTAAAAACAACGTCTATTTTCATACCAACATCTAGTATATCGGTTATTTCCTTTTTGACAGGAGATAGTCTAATCATGCTGACCGAATAAGCAGAATATAGCTTATCATTATCGGGGGCCGTCCTATCTGGTATAAGCTCGAGAGAAAAAGAACTCCGAGATTCTACCATATCGTTAACTATAAACCGTGCCTTTATTGGTTCCATGGTCGCTCCTTGTTAATGTCGTTCCCTTACCTCTTTAGCAAGGTCGTTTATAGACTGCGATAATTTTTCAAGCGAGTTTTCAAATGAAATCTTTAGATCATCTAGTTTTTCATTGATCCGTTCGATATCCTTTGTGTGCTGTAAAATAACCATTTCATTTTTAGACCGGCTACTATCCGCATCGGTGATATTTTTCTTTTGCTCTTTTATTTGATCTTCCAATCCATCGATACGCTGTAAAAGTCTGCCCTTTTCTTCGGCTTCCTTTATTTTCAAATGATTGTACTCAATGATAACTCCAGCCGATAAAAGCAGAGAACATATAGCCGCAAGAAAAGCGTATAAAGGATTAAGGTTCATTTTTTACCTCAAGCTTTTAATTGGTAATGCGGAAAATCAGGAAAGTCGGTCCAGTCCCCCCCCCAATCAAATCCATTAGCCTTAAAACTTTGCGCTATATCTTTCCACCTTGGATCTGAATTAGACGGCCAAACCGGGGCGCCGTTCACGGAAGGGCAAACGTCAAGCGCCGTTCCAAGCTGATGAGGACTTCTGCCTTTTCCACCGTCCGCTATTCGTTTACCATCGCATTGAGTAACAATGTTATTATCACTTTGCCCAATATGAGGCAACCCCGCAACATCACGAAGAAAATTGACAGTTAAAAGATCCTGCCTCCCTTGTGCATAAAGTGCCGCCTGTTCGGCATATGTACGCAATGTGTAAGTAACAATAAAATTAACACCGCGATCATTCAAATCAGCAATAGCCGCAGCCGCCGCTTTCTGGGTTTCGGGGGTCAAATCTTCAAGTTTAATGCTCATTTAATACCTCACTTTACAATAGAAACAACAATCGCACCGCAACCAGTGACAAAAATAAATATAGAACCAACCCATGTCGCAATCAAAGTCCGCCTAGTGACATGCCCCCTTTTATGTTCACTTAAATTGTCCGCTACGGCCTTGACTTCTATATGCGTTGCTAGTGTAGGGATAATTTCATCGTATCCCTTTAATGCCCTAGCAAGCATCCCCTTCATTTCGCCTACGTCTGATAGTAATGTTTCTTCGCACTCCTGAGTCATATATTCCTCTTTATTGCAATATTTAGATATTTTTTATTATACTAAATATTTATGCTTCAACCAAATCAGTGTTCACGTCGTCAATAATAAGTTTATAAAAACCAACCGTGATATTCCCTTTCGCCTTAACAGGCAAGAGCGTTGTCAATTTGATCGTATAGACATTTATGTCGACTTCGACTTCAGATATCTTTTCGAGGTCGTCAACGAATTCTTTCCAGCGCTCCATCGTCGGAGAAATCCCCATGATCCCGTTTTTGTCCTTGGCTCCGTATTTTGTTATGAGTTCGTCTTTCGCCTTCGAGTATTTTACATACTCGTCCTTGATCTTGTCGGACATAACACGGAGCCTGCACGCGATGTCGCTCGACATCTCCAGGTCAAGGAATTTGTTAATGCCCTCATAGCACTGGACGATGTCAGAAACTTTTAGCTTCATTTCTTTTCTCTCCTTTCTCTTTTTTTACGACGCAGCCACAACCGCGACAGGTATAATGTTGATAAGTAATCCCGGCACCTGGGCACTGTTGATATCGTCGTACACGGTCTGCTTTTGGACAAGTGGCAGTGTGTACCCGCTCACCTCGGATGACGAAAGCGACGACAGTGCCGTCATAAGCGCTGTTTGTTGTGCGGTCGTGATTGCAGCCGTCGCCTTGACCTTCATGGTGAGCAAGAGCTGAATCGCCACGCTTCCGCTCGGGCTGTAAATCTGCTGACCGTTGAGTGATGCCACGTGCCAGCCGGCGGCGTCGAGGCCCTGAATCAAAGAAACCTGAGTTGCAGAATCCATAAATACCTCCATATAAAACTAAAATTAGAATAACAATGTCCCCGAGGCGCCCATTAAAGAACTTGATCCTTGGGATATTGTTGTCGAGACAGCACCTGACCCATTCCAATAATAAAGGAGCACCTGATCTGATGCCGAAAAACTTAAATATAACGTTATATAGGAACCATAAGAACCAACTACTGCATAATTATTAGATACTGCGTTTACTGCTGTAGATATTGAGTTAAATAGCGAAGCTTGGGTCGTTGATGTCGTCCAGCTTATATTAGCTTGCGCTCTTTTTAAGCCCACAAAAATAGGCGCAACAATTTGCGATCCTGAACTTATTCCTCCATTTACTGTTAGACCTGCACCCACCGTCACACTGCCGGACACGCTTAAAGAATATCCGTTAACTCCCGCCTGCCCTATGCCTACATATGCGCCCGTACCGCCGATCTGATGGGAGCCGGTGCCGTAGACGGCGAGGTTACCAGCCGCGTATAAACTACCGGTACTATTAATCATAAATGCAGAGTTTGAGTTTGTCGGGACTGTAGCGCCATTAAAGGCAACGGCTATTGTGTCTACACCGCCATAACCTGCCGTGTTCTGGAGATAACCTATTCCATAATAACCTACCGACAAATTAAGCATGGGGGCATATCCGTTAGCTAAATAGCTTGTGGTAAAGCCCTCTGTTATAGCACTGCCGGTAGTTCCCCACCCGGTGGAAGCTTTAATAACACCAGGCAAGGAAACCGCACCAGCCGTCGTTATATGAAAAACATTAGCGCCATAGTCGTTGCTATAAATTGTGAATCCGCCATCGCCACCATCACGCCCAGCCCACCAGAGTCCTGTGTTAGTATCATGTGAGGCGGCCGTATTTGCGCCATAAGCAATAACGCTAAACCCGTTGCTTGCTCTACCTAATCTAATACCCTCCGAACAGTAGTTATATGATTGACCTGCTGCATCTACGGTCAGTGTGCCATAAACATGAGCAGCGGTAATTGGAGTAGCGCCTACGCCAAGGGCCGTGTTTACAATTACGGTGCCTGAGACGGTGAGGCTGCCCCCGATCCCCACAGCCCCCGCTACACTCAGGCTATATCCGCTAACCGCCGCTTCCCCTATGCCGACTATCGCGCCCGCGCCGCCAATCTGATGGGAGCCTGTGCCGGAGACGATGAGGCTGCCAGACGGGTCAATCGATAATCCGTTGGCAGCAGAGTTGCAGCCAAAAAACGCATATCCTGAATAGGCATCTATTATTGCAGTTCCATTTGTCCATTCGCCTATGGCCACACTGCCACCTACAGCCAAGCTTCTCCCACTAACCGCCGCTCGTCCTATGCCGAGATTATTCGATACTACCGCATTCCCTGATGCATCAAAATTAATTGATCCCAGTATTGACCCACCGCCGCCTAAATATGACAGGCCATAATTCCCATTCGGCGATCCCATCTCTAGGTAAATATTTCCTGAGTTGAGCACTTGGAAAGTGCCGTTTGAAACGATCATAGAGCCGTTCAGCAGATTCATTGGCCCGTCACATTTTACGGTGTCGCCAGCCATAGCCCAGAATCCGTAATCGTTTACGGTCCACGTACCTGAGCCCGAGTTTTTCGCAAGGCCGCCAAGATAGCCCACAACAACGCGCGAGTTGCCTGCGCTATCGACAACCGCGACGCGCATATTGTCCGAATCAAGGCCGACATAGGCACCCGAGGCCTTACTTTTTAGTATCGTCGATCCGATGAGCCATCCGCCTATTGTTGACGACGACCCCTGGATAATAATGTTACCAGCGAGGGTAAGTGTACCAAGCCCGCCATCTCCACTCGGGTCGAAATAAAGCTGAGACCCTAGAGAAAAACGGCCAGCGACTCCGCCCGATGTACCAAAGAAAAACGGGGTAGATGAATCAATATAATTACCCGCCCCGAATACATCTTAGTGCTAGCGACATTAAAAAATCCCGAACCAGAGCCCAATGTAGCCGAAGTAAGCGCTCCGGAAAATATCCCGGAACCGTTTATATAGAGTGTGGAAGTAGAAGGAGTCCAAGTTAAATATTGCCCTAGTGAAAATCTCGATGAGGTATCGACATAGAATGGAGTATTTGTTGAATTAAATGTGGCGGTTCCACTCGTGCATATCGCGACCGAGGAAGTGTTGACGGTGAGGCAGCCGAGCGTTGAGCCTTGCTGTGCGGTGACAGTCCCCGTAAATATGCCTGATCCGTTGACGTAAAGCGTAGAAGTCGAAGGCGTCCAGGTAAGGTTTGCTCCGAGAGAAAACTTACCAGCATTGTCAACCCAAAACGGAGTATTTCCAGAAGCAAACGAAGGAGTGCCACCCGTGCAGATATAGACATCATTTGTTGCTATTGAAAGACAGCCGATATATCCTGCATTTGCATATATCGTACCGGAGACGGCAAGTATTTTTGTCGATGCATTAAAAGTAAGCTGGTTCCCGAGACTAAAATTGCCATTTGAATCAGCATAAAATCCGGTAAGCGGATCGTCATATGCGCCCGCGCCGACATAGAGTTTGTCTTTCCCAATCGTAATACCGCCGGCAGCGCCAGCAATGAGCGTAGCGCTTGTCAAGGTTTCAGATACGTTCCCGGTTTTATCGACATTTATTGTTATGCTTTTTGTTGAGTCACCAACTGTCTGAATAATAACATCGTTGGTTTTTCCGGACACGCCCGTTGTAATTGTTAATGTGAAGGGGCCTGCCCCGGTTGCGGGAGTGGAAAAAATATTGACTTGGTATGACTTGCTTCCGACAAGTGAAGTCGGATTGAAATAGAGCGTGAGCGTGCTGTTCCCGACAAGCGTTCCCTTGATGTTTATTATTGGGTCGATAACATCGCTTAGGCCCTGAGAAATGGCGGTGATTCCAGTTCCAAAATCATACTCGACAATAGTAGCCGTCGAGGCATTTATGTTTTTCCCGGTTTCTGAGATATTAGATGCAAGCTTTGCCGCGTTTGTGTTTTCAAAAACCTGACGCGTTAATGTCGGTGTTGGAGTTCCCCAAGTGTAGGTGAGCTTGTAACTAGCATTCTGCCACTCTTCGGATACTCCAATCATTTGTACGGAGTAAGTGCTAATGCCGTCATTGATGTCGACTTTATCCGAGACATTGTAATCGGTTCGATAAACAAGAGGGGAGACGGGGAGTGCGGAACCGCTTAAAGATAACGTCTGCAAATACTGATTAAGGTCATTAGTCCCCTGTGCTTCACAATCAGCGACAGTTGTAAGGCTCGACTGATCATCGAAATATTCACGTCGGCTAAAACCAGAAGGCTCAGATGACCCCGAGGCGTAACAGGGCTGAATGAGTCTACTAGCCCCGCTTCCGCTTCCACCTACATAAATTAGATTGTGAAATTGGGAATCATCATTATCAATTGTCGCTTCTTTAAGAGTGCCCCGGTCTGAGGAAAATATAGCCCATGGATTTACTGACTGGCTTCCGGTTCTGTCAAGACCCATCGTAACATCCATGACAATTTTCATATTAACAAGGTCAAGATAGCAATACCATCCCATTTGTGCCTGTGTGCAAATAGCCTTAATTATATTGTACATGGAATTGTATTTCTGTCCGACGCAATAAGAAGCCGCACCGCGATGCTGATTTGTTGCAATCGTAAGATTTGGTATTTGTCGTGCCGTCGATAACGAAGAGCTGGAGTCTCCTGTGTATCCTTCTTCCACAGTTGCAGTTGGTCCGCACTGATCCGAAATAAGCGACTTGACTATGGTCTCGGCATCGACTTGGCTAGTAGACGATCCCATGGACCAGTCGGGTGTATCCGTATTCAATTGCATAACCAGTCGCCATGTAAATATTTGTTTCAGTTCGGCGAGTGTGGCCGTGCGAATCTGAGAACCTTTCCCGTCTTGATTTATGGTATCGCTAATATGAGTAATTACC
>Ga0116130_1002054_pt1 | contig 10561 bp, 10 predicted proteins | sample June2015DPH_17_5_FD_89733 | JGI IMG/M metagenome (GOLD analysis project Ga0116130, IMG submission 89733) | Peatland microbial communities from SPRUCE experiment site at the Marcell Experimental Forest, Minnesota, USA - June2015DPH_17_40 | ecosystem: Environmental > Terrestrial > Soil > Wetlands...
CAGAAATCCCAGCAACGCGCCGACCAGCGGAAAAGTGGCGTGCGCCAGCGGGAGGTTATGCCGTAACATCGCGGCCGCGAACAGCGTGAGAGTGGCCACCAGTCCCATCCCCGCGCAAAGCCCATCCAGCCCGTCGATCAGGTTCAGAGCGTTGGCGGTCAGCAGCAGCCAGAAAACCGTGAGCGGATAGTCCAGCCACACCGCCACCGGCTGACCCGCAAGGTCGCCGATGTGCAGGCCACTGAAAAACACCAGGGACGCCGCCACCACCACGCCGGCGATTTTAAGCACCGGCTTCAGAGTAAAAAAGTCGTCCAGTAGCCCGGTCAGAAAAACCAACGTGGCTCCCGGAAGCAGCTTCCAGACCGAGGGAGCAGCCGCGGCTCCGCCGGAAGGCGCAGTGAGCAAGGCAACGCCGTAGGCGATGGCGATCGCAATTCCTCCCACCCGCGGTATGGGGTAGGCGTGGATCTTGCGCTTCCCCGGCCGATCCACCATGTTGTACGAACGAAAAATGTCGCGGACGATCGGCGTCAGGACGATGGCGATCAAGAAAGCCTTGCCGGCCATCCATAGCAGTTCACCCATGACGGAGCCTTCTAAAAAAAGCTACCCCCAAGTATTCTGAATGGAAGCCAACTTGTGGCGATCCAGTGATTGTTCCACTCGGGCCGTAACACCGGACTCGGAGCACTGCTGCACCTCGCCCAGGTACAGCATGGAACCACACTCAATTTCAACCAGCACACCTCGGGAAAAGCCATCTTTTGGTCCCGGCAGATCCACGCGAAGCAAAGTATTCTCCCAGCCGGCTTCCCGTCCTTCCAGGAAGCCGCCATCCGGCAGATACCGCACCTTCACGGTGTTCCGTTCGGGCATGGAAGTATCATACTCCATCCATCGGCGGACCGTGTACCTGGGGAACCTGTTCGACACCGGGAACTTCGCCTCGTCCTTGCGCCTCCAGCGCTTGTCCGAGGGCCAGCAGGCCGGGCATCGAGGTCGCGACCGGCGTCGGGTCCTGTGTGATTGCAGTGCTGTCGGCAGCTTTCGGGTTGTCATCCGGTTTCTTGCGCGGCTTGCGGACGAGGTATTCCATCACGGCCAGGGAAGCCAGGAAAAGCAGAAACGTCACTGATTCATACTCCCTTCCCCTCTTCTATCGACACGGACTCGGGCGGCCTTTAGCCAACCAAGGCGGATTCGAAGGGGGTGCGGCCGGCAATTTTGGGGTGAATCGCCTAGGTTTTTTCCAGAAACAAAGGGCTTAAGGCTGGGCGAGTCGTCCCCCAAAGAAGTGATCGAGGTGTGGCGGCCTGCGTGAAGCTGCTGACGGGAGCTAAGCTGGTCACCGAGTCGGTTGGTGGGAGGTCAACCGTGCCCGCGCGAGCACCGGCGGTCCGGTCTTTTTCTGGGCAGCCTACCGGAGAAGGCAGGGTTTCGAGCATACACACGCTTTCGACGGACTCGTGATTTCGCCGCGGCAAGAGAACCCACGCGAACCGCGCCATCGGGTACCCTGAGAGGGAATGCGCCAAGTCTAACCAAACCGGCTCAATGCGAATCCTTTACATTCACTCTACGCAAGTGCCGCCTCCGGTGGACACGCGCACCGACCGTTTTTTTTTGCTTTCGGAAACGCTGGAAGGCGATGTTTTGCAGCCGGTCTGGTTCGGAACGCCGGAAGAAGTTGAAGCGGAGTTCGGCCCCGGTTCCTTCCCGGTTTATGTGGCGGGGCGATTTCGCTATCACTGGTTTCTGGCATTGCTCCCCAACGGGCGCCACCGGTCGCGCCTGGCTCAGTTCGCGTTCTATATTCGCAAGGGCGTGGAACTCCACCGGGAGCGGGCCTTTGACTGCGTAATCGCCTATTCCCACATGACGACGGGGCTGTTGGCGGCCTGCGTGAAGCTGCTGACGGGTGCGAAGCTGATCATCGAGCTGGCCACCGACCCGCGATTGGCTTACCTGACCCAGCGCGCCCGGCCGACGATGCGCGACCGCTTGATGAAGCTCTATTCCGATGCTTGCCTCTATCTGTCGCTCTGGGCGGCCGACCGGGTACATCTTCTCAACACGGCGCAACTGGCGGCCTATCCGCTGCTCCGCAACGTCAAGACCTCGGTGTTCCACGAATTTGTTCCGGTGTCGACGATTCAGGCTCATATCGAAGACGAAGAGCGGTACGTGCTGATGGTGGGCTCGCCCTGGTACCTGAAGGGAGCGGACCGATTGATCGAAGCATTCAAGCGGCTGGCTGCCGATTTTCCGGATGTCAAACTCAAGATGGTTGGCTGGTACCTGAAGACGGAACGCGAGCAGTTGGAGGCGCTGGCCGGCGACTCGAAGCAGATTGAACTGGTGCGAGCGACGACGAATCCGATCACCCTGCAAATCATCAGCCGCTGCCTGGTGTTGGTGCACCCGTCGCGTTGTGAAGGGGGCCCCAGGACCGTGATTGAGGGATTGGCGGCGGGCGTTCCGGTAGTCGGTTCCGATGTAGGCTTGATCCCCGAGCTGATCCATCAAGGGGAAAACGGATTTGTGGTGCCGGGAGGCAACGTCCGGGAGTTGGAAGCACGCATCCGCGAGTTGCTGGCCGATCCCGAGCTTCGGCGGCGAATGGGTGCGAACGGTTACGAACTGGCGCACACCCAATTGACCGAGCAGGTTTACGTGGAAAGGTTCACCGCGATGGTTGCGGCCACGGTGCGAGGCGTCCCATGAGCCCGGAAGGGCCGTACTCGGTTCGCAGCCTGGACAGAACGGTGGCGGGAGGCCTGGCTTGGGCCGCGGGCGCCAAGTTCGCGACCCAGTTCTTCGCCTGGACATTCACGGTAATTACGGCGCGTCTTCTTTCGCCGGCCGAATTCGGCCTGGTCAACATGGCCGGTTTCATCAACGTTCTGACGAGCACGCTGGCCGAGTTCGGCATGGGGCAAGCCGTGTTGCAGATGCCCGAGTTGGAGGCCGGCACGGTGGCGCAATTGAATACGGCCTGCCTGGCGATCTGCGGAGCGGCGTACGGCCTGGTGGTTTTGGCCGCGCCGCTGGTTGCGGCGTTCTTCAAGTCCGACCAACTCAGGCTGCTGGTGGTGGTCAACAGTCTCGGCCTCATCATTACGGGGTTTCAGTCGGTGCCGTACGGGTTGCTGGAAAAAGATCTCGACTACCGGCGGCTGTCCCTGTGCGAGTCGATCGCCGTTCTGCTGCAGGCCGTGATCACGGTGGGATGCGCGCTGAGCGGATTCGCGTACTGGTCGCTGGTGGTGGGCGCGCTGGCCGGCAGAACCGCTGGGGCCGCACTGACGTACTACTGGAAGCCGGTGCCGTTCGCGCTGCCGCGATGGAATGAGATCCGGGCGCCGATGCGACTGGGGGCGCACATCGCAATCGGCAGAATCGCGGCCACGGCGTACGCAATGTCGGACGGAGTGATCGTCGGGCGAATGTTGGGCGGAGCTGCGCTCGGCGCGTATCAGATGGCGATGTCGCTGGCCAATGCGCCAGCCGAGAAGATCGGGCTGCTGGTGATGCGGGTGACCGGGCCGTTGTTTGCGAAAGTACAGAAGGACCAGGAACTGGTGCGGCGCTATTTTCGGATCGTCAGCGAGTCGTTGTCGCTGGCCGTTTTTCCACTGCTGATCGGCCTGGCGCTGGTTGGGCCGGAAGCGTTACGGGTGTTGCTGGGGTCGAAATGGAGCGCAGCCGCCGGACCGATCCGGTGGCTGGCTGTTTTCATGTGTGCGCGAACGCTATCCGTGCTGTTCAGCCAGGTGCTCGTCTCGCTAAGATGGACCCGTTTCAACATGTTCGTTTCGCTGGTCAGCTTCGTCGTGATGCCGTCGGCGTTCTTCGTCGCAACCCGCTGGGGCACCAATGCGGTGGCCGCCAGTTGGTTGATTTTGTCCCCGGTCACGGTTCTTCCGCTTGCGGTGAAACTGCTCCACGCCACCCAATTGCGATATCGAGATTTCTTAGGGATGCTGATGCCGGCGCTGGCCGGATGCGCGATGATGGTGGCCGCGGTTATGGCAGTCCGCCTCTGGACTGGGAACGGTCACATACCGGCTGTCGCTGCTGTGGCCGTTCAGGTGGCCATAGGAGGAGCGGCTTATCTCGGATTCCTGTGGGTCTTTTATCGCAACAAGCTGACCCGTTATATCGATTTTCTCCTCGGACTGCGCCGGGGAGATGCGGTATTGAGTAAAGCCGAATTGTAAAACCGAGGCCGGCTCGAAACCGCCGATCGGAGCCCGCAGTCCGTAGTTTTACCGCTTATGCCGCCACTCTCTCCGCCGGCAGCGGTTTCACCCGCGCCAGGTGCAGCGTTTCGAGCGCGCGAATCACCGGCCATGCCGGGTCGATCTCATGCCCGCGCCAGGCGAACCGCGCCGACGTCGGAAACTCGTGGTGGTTGTTGTGCAGCCCTTCGCCCGCCGTCAGCATGGCGATCGATTTCAGATTGGTGGCTTTGTTGTCGAAGTTGCGGTAGCCCACCCAGTGGCAGACGCTGTTGACGGAGGAATTCAGCAGCACGTACAGCACCGCGTGCGTGGCCCACGCCGCCAGGCCCCACCATACGCCGAACATCAGCATGAATATGGCAATCCCGCCCAGCGCCGCGTAATGCATGAAGGGCAGCTTATCGATCGCGTCGTCCTTCCAATCCGGCGTGTACTTGCGCACCACCGCCGCGTCCTTGGTCACCTTGCGATACAGAAAATAGTTGCCGAATAGCACCGTCCACAATCCGTAAATATACGGGCTGTGCGGATCGCCCTCCACGTCGGAAAAATGATGATGCTTGCGGTGCACGGCGGCCCACTCGCGCGGCACCATGCCGGTGAACAGGCTCAGTTCCAGGTGCATCAGCAGACCCACCACCGGATGGAGTTCCAACCCGCGATGGGTTTTCGTCCGGTGCAGATAAATTGTCGTGCAGAAAACGGACACTTGCAGGATCACCAGAGTGATCGCCAACATCCACAGAATGCTCATTGCCCCAGTACCCCTCGGTTGTGCGGGAATTCGATTCTCTTGAAGGCGCGGCGGGCAAACTCCCGGCCGGGCTCAAGATCGTCGGTTGTTTCAATCATAGCAGACCGAACGCGCGCGCAAATGCTACAATTCCAGCGGAGAACCAGAAGAATTGCGCTTCGTAACGATTCAACGGGACGGCGATACGGAGCCGGGCGTCCTTTTCGACGGCCGGGTGATTCCAATTCAAGGCGCTGGCTTCGCCAGCCTGCTCGAGGTGATTGCGGGTGGCGCCGATGCCCTGGACCGGGTGCGGCGCTGGATCGGCGGCCCTCCTTCGAGTCACAGCCTGGACCCGGCCGGCCTCACCTTCGCCGCGCCCATTCCGCGCCCGCCCAAGCTGATTTGCATCGGCCTCAATTACCGCGACCATGCCGCGGAATCCAAGCTCGCCATCCCGGAAGTGCCCACCATGTTCGCCAAGTTTCCGACCGCGGTCATCGGCCCCGGCCATCCCATCGTGCTGCCCAAAAACTCAATCAAACCGGATTACGAGGCTGAGTTAGCCGTAGTGATCGGCCGCCGCGGGCGTCACGTCGCGGAAGATCACTGGCGCGACTACGTCTTCGGCTACACCATCCTCAACGACGTCAGCGCCCGCGATTTTCAGATGGCCACGTCGCAGTGGATGATCGGCAAAACCTTCGACACATTCGCTCCCTTCGGCCCCGCCATCGTCACCGCCGACGAGATCGCCGACCCGCACAACCTCCGCATTTCGCTCACCCTCAACGGCGAAACCATGCAGGATTCGAACACCAGCAACCTGATCTTCAAGGTGCCCCAACTCATCGCGTATCTATCGAGCGTGTTCACTCTGGAGCCGGGCGATATTATCGCCACCGGCACTCCCGCCGGCGTAGGCTTCGCCCGCAAGCCGCCGCGCTGGCTCCGGCCCGGCGATGAGGTGCGTATTCAGATCGAAGGCCTCGGCGAGCTCGTCAACCCCGTCGTCGCCGAGCAGTAACCCGTGAGGCAGGATTGCGCCCCACGCCCCTGCTAGAATTGCGGTAGTGCGCCCGTAGCTCAGTTGGATAGAGCGGCTGGCTTCGAACCAGTAGGCCGGGGGTTCGAGTCCCTCCGGGCGCACCAGATTCCAAGTAACCTACTGTTTGCCGGCACACGCTTGCGTGAGCCTCCAAAGCCTACTGGAGCACCTGCTCGAAAAAGCCCAGGGCGCGGGGATCGTGGGTCTGCTGGAGCGCGTTCATCGCATGTTTGCGCGTATCCACGCTCTTGCTGGTTTGGGCGATTTCGATCAGCACCGGGACGCCCTTGCCCGCAGGCAGATTCCCCAACGCCGAGATGGCCCGGCGCTGGACCTGCGTATCCCGGTCGTTGCGCGCGGTGGCGATCAAGAGATTGAGCGCATCCGGCTGCCTGCTGTTGGCGATAGCGCCGATGGTTCGCACGCGCAGGGCAGGGCTCGCGTCGCCGGACAGCAGGCTGCGGAGGGTTTCGAGGCCGTGCGAGCCGCGCGCCGAACCCAGCCAGCCGATGGCGCGCCGGCGGATTTCCTCGGGCTGGCCGGCGGCGGCAAAACGATCCAGCGCTTCATCGGCAGCGGCGTCATCGTGCATGGCAATGGCGCCGAGCGCGCCATTGCCGGCGATCTCGGCATCGGCGGCCAGGCCGGCCAATAAGGCGACGCTTTCCGGGGGCTTCACATCGTTCAACCAATGTACCGGCACGCCGCCGGCATCGATTTCGCAATCGGGTGAAAGCGCGCGAATCCGTTCCAGGCTTCGATTGACGACGCGGAACAGGATCACAGCGCGATCCGGCGGTTCCAGGTGAATGACCCCCGGCGCGGCCCAGCCATCGTGGCTGACGTATTCGCAGCCCAGGCTATATGAGCGGACCGAAGGGACAGACCAACAGATCCACGCCGGCTGCGGCTCCGCGGCCAGGAGCGCGCGAAACTCGCGCTCGAGACCAAGCGCCGCGGAACGCGTCTCCAGCTTGGCATTGGTGAGCAGCCGGGGCTGGGCCGCCAGGGTCAGCGCGGCGAGAAGCAGGGCTGCGCCCGCTTTCATTTGAGGATCTCCTCCAGAAACGCGGTGGCTTCAGGCGACTTCAATTCCACCAGGAGCTGGACGATGTGCCGCTTCATTTCGGGATCGGTCTCCTTGCGGCCCAGTTCGACCAAAGCCTTTACATTCTTCTGGGCGAACAGGGAGGAAACGATGGTGCGCTTGACGTCCTTGTCCTGTTCGGTCGAGTAAAGCGCCGCCAGCGCGTCGCTGGTGTTGGGCGCTTTGATCCCTGCCAGGCTCTGGACGGCGCTGCGGCGGAGTCCGGAGTCCTTTTCGGTGCGCGCCACTTCCAGCAGTTTTTCGCTGTTGCCGGCGCCGGCCAGCGCCCAGAGGATCTGCTTTTTGACGTCGGGCGATGTCTCGGCCTGGTAGAGTTGCCAGATTTCGGGCTGAGCCGCGGTGGCCCCAAGCATGTGGATGGCCTGAATTCGCAGCTCGGGGTTCTTTTCGTTTCTGGCGATCTGCATCAGGCGGTCTTTATCCTGGCTGGCAACGAAGGCGGTCAGCACCGCCCGTTTCACCGCGGTGTCGGCGCTCGAATTGTAGATCTCGAACAGCACCTGCCCGTTGCTCGTCTGCTTGCGGTTCATCACGCTCATGTAGTCGATGGCTTGCAACTGGAGATCGGGGTTGGCGTTGCCACGCGCGATGCGCTCCAGAAGCTGCTGCGCGCGCGGCGAGCCGTTCTCCGCGAGCACGAACAAAGTCCGCTTCTTGAGCCGGGGCGCCTGCGCGCTTTTGAGCAGGTTCTCGAGGATGGGGAAAGCGCGGTCGGGATCGGACTGCATCAAGCCGTTGAGCGCCAGTAATTTGATTTCGTCGTCGCTCTCCGTCTCGGGCGCCGCCGGCTTACCCGAGGCTTGGCGCACCTCCACTTCGAGCGCCTTCGCGTCATCCAGCCAGCGGCTGTTGGGGAAGGCCTTGCGCAACTCGGCGATGGTGGCGAGCGCTTCATCGCGGCGCGCCAGGCGGTCGAGCGAATAGGCCTTCCAATAGAGCGCGCCATCGGCCTCGGCGCCACCGCGTGTGGCCACTTCGGAAAAGCGGTCGAGCGCCTGATCCCAGCGGTGTTCGTCGAGCGCGCGCTTGCCGCTGCTATAAAGAGAGTCGTCACTGCCGCCCCGCCGCCCGTACAACTTGCTGTCCTGCGAATAGGCTTGCGCCAGCGCCATGGGCGCCGTCAAATCCTTCTTGAAGTCAAATTTGAAATCCAGGTCCATGCCGGCGACCCTTTCCTCGGCTTCCTGGGCCTTTTCCATAGCCCGTTCGATCTGGTCGTTCATCGCCATCTGCTGTTCCGGCGGGAACTCAAACTCGAATGGCTCAATATTCACGTCTATGTCGCCGAAGGGCTTGGGGGCGATCATCGGCTCCGGCGGTTCGGGTGGTTCCGGCGGCAGTGGAGCAACCACGGGCGCCATCGGCATTGGCACCGGTGATACTGGTGCCACCCGCAGCGGCGGCGGGGGTGCTGGTGAGGGTGCGGGCTGGGCGTACCCATGCGACAGCGTCAGCGCGCCGGCGGCCAACAGCATACCCAGGGCGGTCAACTTCGAAAACAACTTCATATGCGTCTCACCTTTCATGATTTTCTTTCGGCACCGGAAGCTCGGGCGGCTGCCGCTTGTTCGGCCCGCACGTTGGCTCCCAGCACTCGAATCTTGAACAGAATTCCCTCGCTATCCAGCCTGTCGCGCAGCCTCTCCAGCTCGGCCGGCGTTAGCCGGGCGGGTGAGTGCGTGATATCAAGCATCACCCGATCCAGGTCATCCAGCAGGCCGGCCACCGCCGCGTCTCCGGTGCGCAGTGCGGTCTGGCGGTACAGGCGGCTTTCCGCCACCAAGTCCGCGGCGCGCTCCTGTTCGAAGGAAATATCCAGTGGCCGGTGCGGATTGGCGTTGGCCACCTCAGCCAGCACCATCTGGGAACGCTCCAGGTAATCGCCCACTGCCAGGCGCAGCAACCGTTCCCCGGCTTGCGGATCGGCCACAGCGACGGTTCGCACGGGCTGCTGCTTAGGGTAGAACTGCCCGGCCAGCAACGCGGCCAGCAGCACACCGGCCGCGGCTGCCCAGCGCCATACCGGCGCCGCCACGAAGGCGCGCCGCGCCGGCAGGCGTGGCGCGATGCGCTCCCAAATGCGCGAGCCGAAATCTTCCGCCGGCTGCGGCGCGGAAAAACCGTCGGCAGCATCGAGCACGCGTTCGAGCGAAGCGTATGCCTCGCGGCACACGCCGCACGATTCCAGATGGGCGGCCGCACCGGGCACGCCGTTCTCTTCGCCGTAATAGTGAAGGACGAGCCGCTCTTCGTTCAGATGGTTCATCGGACCGGACTCACAATCGGTTCCAGCGCCCGGCGGAGTTTCTGCACCGCGCGAAAGACGCTATGTTTGGCGGCGCCAGGTTGGCACTCCAGCACCTCGCCGATCTCTTCCAGACGCAGGCCTTCAAAGTGGCGGAGCACGAAAGCAACGCGTTCCGTCTCGCTCAATTCGTTCATCGCCGCCGCCAGCCTCTCGCGGACCTCACCGCTCAGTGCGATGCGCTCCGGCGAAGGAGCGAGCGACGGCAGCTCCGGTACGCTCTCGTCCGGCCCTTCCGCCACGACCGGCGCCTGGTTGCGCCGCTTGCGTAAGCGCACCAAATCCAGCGAGCAATTGGCCGCAATGCGATACATCCAGGTGCCAAAACTGGCCCGCTCATCGAACTTGTCAAGTTGGCGGTAGGCTCGGAGGAAACTCTCCTGCACCACGTCTTCGGCGTCCTCTGCGTTTCCCGTCATACGAAATGCCAGCCGGAACAGAACGCGACTATGGCGCTCCACGAGCGCTCGGAAAGCGTCCGTGTCACCCGACCGTGCCTTGGCTACGAACGCTCGGTCGTTCTCCATCCGGTTGTTGGTTAGACTACCGGTTTCGCCAGCGGTTAGCAAAAACCGGCGGCGGTCCGAACGCGGCGTCGCCCGGGCGCCCGACACAGAAATGGCGAAACTCTCCTTTCCTAGCGAGTTCGCATGAATTGGAACGTAGGAATACGCAAGGCTTTGGTCTCTGGAGGCTTTGTATCAGGGCACGGCTTGAGCCGTGCCGAAGGCTCGGGAGAAAGGTTTGGGCTTCAGCTCCAGCGGACTCAGGAAAGCCCCAGTGCCTAAAGCCTTTGGCTACCGATACGTTGCGGCACGGCTCAAGCCGTGCCCTGATGCGAAGCCCGCCGCCGGGTTTTCACTTCCATGTCGCACACCTGCATCGCCCCGGCGCGTCCCAGACGGGCTTGCATTTGGGATACACTGACGCAAGAGGCAGAGGCGCGGCTTTCGCCGTGCCGGCATGCCCATCGGCCTTCGGCGACGGCGGACAAGACGTCCGCCACACCGGTTGCCAGACTTAAGGAAAACTACGAATGGAACAAAAACTAAAGATCGCCGTGTTTATCGATTTCGATAACATCGAGATCGGCGTCAAGTCCACACTGCACCGCGAGTTC
>Ga0116130_1002065_pt1 | contig 10528 bp, 11 predicted proteins | sample June2015DPH_17_5_FD_89733 | JGI IMG/M metagenome (GOLD analysis project Ga0116130, IMG submission 89733) | Peatland microbial communities from SPRUCE experiment site at the Marcell Experimental Forest, Minnesota, USA - June2015DPH_17_40 | ecosystem: Environmental > Terrestrial > Soil > Wetlands...
ATAGCCTTGTTGCACGCCATAAACCAGGTTCTTGAACTGCTGCACAAAGAAGTCGGTACCGGTGAACTCGGTGGAAGTCTCGATGGAAGTGGTATGGTAAAATCCGCCGGCAATATAGAAGTACGGGTCCGTATTGGGAATGGTGGAACCGGCCAACTGCACGCTCAAACCGCTGAGGACGCCGCTGTTCGCGTTGCTGCTGGTAGTGGTGCCGCCGGCGGAATTGACCTGCGAGGCCCCGGACAGGACGCCGAGCGAGGCCGATGTGGGGGCCTGCGTGACGTTGGTGGAGAAATTGCGCAGCAACTGACCGGCGCTGGCGCGCTGCAAATCCGACAGCGCCAACTTGGGCTGATAGCGGCTCGATTCGAGATCCAGATTGTTTTCGAGCGCCAGCGCGATGGCATCGCGCAGCGACAAATAGATGGAGCCGGCGCGCATCAGTTTGTCGATGCGGGGAGAATCGGCGAAAGATAGTGCGCTCACCGGGTGGGCGCGGAAGGGCCGGGTCACCCCGGCCACCATTCCTTGGCTGGGATCCTGGGCGAACGACTGCGTTTGCCCAAATCCGGGCAGCGCTACGAAGGCGCAAAGGAGGAGAGCGATGATCGGCTGAACGCGAAGCATAGTCAGAATCGAGACCTCGTTAGGCTTAAGTTGCGGCAATTACGCCGCCATCACATTTTCCGCTGCAAGTGCTTCCCTGGATGATACGAAGCACCAGCCGCGGCGGTTCGGAAAACTTGGGCGCTGTCCGATTTTGGGACATCACGAGTGGCAAGCGAACAGCCGACCATATCCCATATTAGACGCTGGCAAGGGAGGTTTTTTACTGGGAGAATGGGCTGGGCGCCGCAGCGCGGACCGGTCAGGTAGGATAGACCATCGCCTTTTGTGGTCTGTCGCGCTTCGCCAGGGCACGACGCCTTGACAGACGGCCAAAACCGATCGTCCGTCCTACCACGATGAATTCGATTACAATGGCATCAGTCCTCAAAAACCTGCCGCGGATCGCGTGGGGCGCGAGTTTCGCGCGGCGGGCGCGGCGACTGACGTTACTATGCGCAAGGTGCCACTCACGGAATCGCTGCGGATCATCGGCCGCGGCACGCGCAACTGGGTGAGCGACCGTCCGCTGGTGGTGTCTTTCGAGGTGACCGACGCCTGCACGTGCTTCTGCAAGCATTGCGACCATGGCGGCCCGCGCGACGAATCGCGCAACCTGCGGCCCTCCGATTTTCCCCGCTACATGGAGGCGTTGCGGCCATGCGTGGTGCAGGTTTCGGGCGGCGAACCGCTAATGCGGCCGGACCTCACCGAAATTGTGCGCAACATCCAGTGCGGCAATGGCCTGCCGTACACAATTCTGGTCTCCAACTGGTCGCTGATGACCGAGCAGCGCTATCTGGAACTGCGCGAGGCGGGCATCGACCAGTTTTCGGTGAGCCTGGATTTTCCCGACGATCGCCATGACGACTTTCGCGTCCATCCCGGCCTTTACGCGCATTTGGAAGGTCTGATTCCGAAGCTGGCCGCGCTGGGCCACGATGACATCGTCCTCAATTCCTGCATCACCAGCGAAAACGTAGGCGAGATCAATGCGATCGCCGACACCGCCCGCGCCTGGGGCGTCAACCTCTGCTACAGCGCCTACTCGGCGCGGCGCACCGGCTGCCGCGACTACCTCTTAAATTCGCCCGAACAACTCGATATGCTGAACCGCGGGTTCGACCGCGTGGAGCAGCGCCGCGACGGGACCAACTGGATCGTCAACGCGCCGAGCACGCTGGCCGCTACGCGCCGCTATTTCGAACACGCCAGCGCGCCAGGCTGCAAGGCCGGCCTGCGCTTCCTGGTGGTGACGGCGGATGGCGCACTGCAACCGTGCTCGATGCAGTTCGGCAAGTATAAGCTCGAGGATCGCGCGCGAATGGTGGAAGAGTTCACCCGCCACAACCACTGCGACGAGTGCTACGTCTCGATCCGCTCTTATTTAGATAAGACCTTTCCGCAACTGCTGAGCGAAAACGTTCGCGAGTTCCTATCGGTGAAGGCGCGGTAGGGGGAGGCTCCGATGAAGACCGGATCGCTGACTCTTGAAGAGCTCGTTGAGGCGTTCGGCGCGCTGGGTGGTGAGGCGGATTGGGGCGACATTCGGAACCAAATCGCCGTTGCGCGTCAACATTCGATCAAACCCTACAAAACCAAAGTCAGCTATGAGGGGTCGCTCTTGCAATTGCTCTACCAGCGCTGCGACGGCTTCCGAAAGTACAAGGGCGACGCCAAATTCGAAAAAGTAGGGGACTCGCGGTACCGCCTTCTCGATTTCGACGTGCAGAGCAGAGTTTCGCGGGAGGCGAAGCCTCCTGAGCTAGGGAACTTGGAGGATGTCGTCCGGCGATCGAGGGAGAGAAACGAGTTCAAGCGAAATCCAAAGCTCGTCGTCCGAATCAAGACGATGTACGGGTCGCAGTGCCAGCTCTGTGGGACAACGCTACTGCTTCCCTCCGGCGAAATCTACGCCGAGGCGCATCACGTGTGCGGCCTGGGCGATAGAGGTCCGGATGATCTCTCGAACATGCTGTGCGTGTGCCCCAACTGTCATGCGCTCCTCGATCTCAAAGCAATACAGATAGAGCGCGCGACGCTCAAAGTAATCGCCGGCCATGCGCTGGGGCAGAAGTTCTTAGACCACCACAACGCGCTTTTCCAGAAAAACTGGTCAGCGAAGTCTTGACAGTATCCCCGAACAGCCAAGGGATCACCTACGTCAATTCTTCCAGCAACTCTACGTCCTTGATCAAGAGATCGCTCACGACGTCTGCGACATCACGGCCGTTCTTCTGGGCTATGCGCTCCAAACGCTTCTGCAACTTGCCGTCAAGGTATATAGGCAGACGCAGGCGCACATCTTTGCGGTAGAACTTGCCTCGCTCCGCCTTTGAAAAGTCGTAATGTGCCTTCATGGTTCAAGTCCCCCGTACTGCGTGACTTCTCTCCGGTCGGCCCGGCGCGCGGAAATCAAGCGTATCTTCGCACTCGCCACCCGGCCGGACGCCTTCTCCTCGCGGAAAGTATGACACACCACCAGCGGCACTCCCGCGCGGTCCAATCCTAGCGTTACCCCGCCATTCGATCAGGCCAACTCCAGCCACAGACGTAGCGCATGGTCGACCTCCTTGAGTGCGTTCGCGGGAAGCGCCCCGGCGCGTCCCGTGATCTTGTTCCTCGGGATCGCAATGACTTTGTCAACCATCACCTGCGACTCCCGTTTCAGACCGGTTGTTTTCCCGGCGGGCACGGGAATGCGAAACAGAGGCGCGTCCTCCAGATGGCTCGTAATCAGGCACACCGCTACGCTTGAGTGGGTGGCGTTGAAGAGGTCGGATTGCACGACGACAGCCGGCCTCGGCTTGCCGCAGTCTCCCGGCGCCGCGCAAATGACCACATCGCCGCGCTTCATTTCCATCCCGACGTGTCCGCCAGGCCGTACCATCTGGCGTCATGCTCGTTCCTGGAGACAAGCTCCGATTGACGGCGCGCCTCCTCGGCAAGGGACTGCCGTTCCATAGCATGCAGGTACGTCACTAGCGCCTCGATGATAATCGCGTTCTTCCCCCTGCCGGTCCGCTCCGCCGCGTCCGACAATTCCCGCTGCAGCTCCTTGTTCATGCGAAAACTGGATGTCACGGAGGGCATGCTCTTAGTGTAACACACCTGTGTTGCAATTCGAAGCGCTCTTCGCGTGACGCATGTGCGATCCATCACCATTCGGCTGCTCCACGGCCCGGCGGATTTGGTATATTGACGGACACATCCGGCACGTTGGAAAACGGTTCGACCACATGACGAAAGGAAGGTATCTCAGGTGAGGTCCAAGAAAGACCCCGATCGCTCCCGGCAGGCCAAGGGCAACTTTTCGCGGCGTGGGTTCATCCGCGGCGTGGGAATCGGCAGCGGTGCGCTGGGAACAGGCCTGCTCGAGAAGACGGCGGAAGCCGCGCCGGCGGCCGCCGGCAGCGCCGGGCCCGGCCCCGTACCCATCACGCTCAACATCAATGGCAAGCCGGTGAACCTGACGGTGGAACCGCGCGTCACCCTGCTCGATGCGCTGCGCAACCGGCTGGACCTTACCGGCGCCAAGCGCGTCTGCGACCGCGGCACCTGCGGCGCCTGCACCGTGCTGATGAATGGAAAGAGCGTCTACGCATGCAGCGTGCTGGCGATAGACGCGCAAGGCAAAGCCATCGAAACTATCGAGGGCATCGCCGAACCCGGCAAGCTGCACCCGGTCTCGGCCGCATTTTGGAATAACGACGCCCAGCAGTGCGGCTACTGCACGCCGGGGTTCGTGATGGCGGCCAAAGGATTCCTGGCCGAGCACCCCAACCCCAATCTCGAAGACGTGGAGCACGGACTGGGCGGCAACCTGTGCCGCTGCGGAACCTATATGGGCGTGCGCCAGGCGGTGCTCGAAGCGGCGCGCACACTGAAGACGCAGGGAGGCAAGAATGGCTAACACGCCGGACTATAGCTGGCCTCCGATGGAGGCGCGCAAGGTGATCGGCCAATCGCCGAAGCGGCTGGATGGCCCGGCCAAAGCCAGCGGCCGCGCGCGTTATTCGTCCGACCTGAATCCGAAGGACCTGCTTTTTGGCGTCTACCTCACGTGCCCGCATGCGCATGCACGCGTTACCAGCGTGGACTCGAGCGCGGCGGAGAAGATACAAGGTGTGACGGCGGTGCACGTGGTATCTCCGGCGGGAACCGAAATTCAGTGGCAGGGCACCGAAGTTGCCGCGGTGGCCGCCGTGACCGAAGAGATTGCGCGCGATGCGGTGGGCGCCATCAAGGTGGTCTACGAAGTGCTGCCGCATCTGGTGAAGGAAGAGGACGTGGCGCAGGCAGGAGCGCGCGCCAAAGCCGCCGGCGAGATTCTCAAAGGCGACCCGGCCGCGGCGTTCGAGCAAGCCGCGGTGGTTTCCGAGGGCCATTACGGCATCCCGGTGATCACGCACTGCTGTCTGGAGCCGCACGGCCAGACCATTCAGTGGCAGGGCGACAGCGTCTGGGCGTGGCCTTCCACGCAAGACGTCACCCATTATGCCGGGCAGCTCGGGCAGAACCTGAAGGTTCCGGCCGCCAACGTCAAGGTGAAGATGGACTATATCGGCGGCGGTTTCGGGTCGAAGTTTTCGCCCGATTCGTGGGGCGAGGTGTGCGCGCGGCTTTCGCAGAAATCGGGCGGGCGGCCGGTCAGGCTGTTCCTCGACCGCGCCACCGAGCAGCGCATCGCCGGCAATCGCCCGTCGGCTTACGCCGATATCAAAATCGGTGGCGGCAAGGACGGCACCATCACGGCGTGGGAGTCGCATTCCTGGGCCACGGGAGGGTTCACTGGCGGCGGTTCGCCTCCGCTGCCGTATATCCTCGACGACTCGAATCACCCGATTCCCAATAAGCGGCTGGTGCACACGGCGATTTCGACCAACACCGGCCCGTTCCGCGCGTGGCGCGCGCCGAACAACCAGCAGGCTGCGTATCTGACGTGCAGCGCGGTCGAGGATTTCGCTGCCAAAGCCGGCCTGGATCCGCTGGAGGTTTTCAAGCTCAACCTGCAGTACGCGCCCAAAGTCCGCCAGGATCTTTACAGCTACCAGTTCGATAAAGCGGCGGAACTGTCCAAATGGAAGAAGCTCTGGAAGCCACGCGGCCAAAGCGCGGGGCCGGTGAAGCGGGGATTGGGCCTGGGGTTCAGCGCCTGGGGTGGAGGCGGCCATACCAGCCAATGCAATGTGACGCTGCACGCCGACGGCTCGGTCCAGGTGGATATAGGCACCCAGGACCTGGGCACCGGAACGCGCACCATCATCACCCAGGTAGCCGCGGAAACGCTGGGGCTGCCGATGGCGGCAATCAAGCTGACGATCGGCTCGAACGATCTGCCGCCCGACAACGCATCGGGCGGTTCCACCACTGTTGGCGGAGTCTCCGCTTCCACGCGCAAGGCGGCCGTGAATGCGCTGGCCAAGCTGTTCGACGCAGCCGCGCCGGCGCTGGGGGCCACCGCCGATCAACTGGAGGCGGCGAACGGCCAGATCCGCGTGAAGGGTAGCCCCTCGAAGAGCCTGACCTGGACCGCGGCCTGCAAGAAGATCGGCGCCGCCGGAAAGATCGCGGAGACCGGCATCAACGATCAACGCAATCCCAGCCGCGAGCTGATCTCCTCCGGCACGGGCGGCGTGCAGGTGGCCGACGTTTCGGTGGATATCGAGACCGGGATCGTCAAGATCAACCGCTACGTGGCCGTGCAGGATTGCGGCCTCATCATCAATCCGCGCCTGGCGGAGAGCCAGGTTTACGGCGCCGTCATTATGGGCATCTCGACGGCCCTGTTCGAGCGCCGCTTCATGGATGCCGCGACCGGCGCCATGCTGAACGCCGATATGGAGTTCTACAAGCTGGCCGGCATCGGCGATATCGGCGAGATCAAAGTGTACATGGATATCCGGCCGGAGAACGACAAGCGCGGCGTGATCGGATTGGGCGAGCCGCCGGCAATTGCGATCTGCGCGGCGGTGGGCAATGCGGTCGCCAATGCGATCGGCGTGCGGGTGCCGCACATCCCGATGACGCCGGATCACGTGCTCGACGCGCTGGAAGGGAGGAACGCGTAATGCAAGCCTTCGAATACTCGAATCCAGCGAGCCTCAAGGAAGCCACCGCGCTGCTGGCGGCTTCCTGGGGCGAGGCCGACGTGCTGGCCGGCGGCACCGACCTGATCAGCCTGATGAAAGACTCGCTGCACACGCCCAAGCGGGTGGTGAACATCAAGTCGATCCATGAGTTGGGCGGGATAGTCCGCGCCGCGGCGGGCCTGCGCATCGGCGCCACTGTGACCATGGATGAGCTGGCCAGGAGCGCGGAAGTGCGCGCCGGGTACCCGGCGCTGGCCGATGCGGCGGCTGGCATCCCCAGCCCGCAGATCCGCCACATGGGGACGGTGGGCGGCGACCTGTGCCAGCGGCCGCGCTGCTGGTATTACCGCCAGGGCTTCGGGCTGCTGGCGATGAAGGACGGCAAGTCGCTGGTGACGGGCGGCGAAAACCAGTATCATGCCATCTTCGGCGGCGGCCCGGCTTACTTCGTCAGCGCGTCCAGCCTGGGCCCGGCGCTGATCGCGCTGGAGGCAAAGGTGAGGCTGCTTTCCGCCAAAGGCGCTCGTGTAATTCCGGCGATTGAATTCTTTGTGACGCCGCAGGATGAAAGCACGCGCGAAATCGCCTTGCGGCCGGATGAGATTCTCACCGAAATCCTGGTGCCCGCCGCGGCGACGCATTCGGCGACCTATGAAGTGCGGCAGAAGGAAGCGCTCGATTGGCCGCTGGCCGCCGCTTCGGTGGCAATCAAAATGAAGGGCCCAGTGGTGGGTTCGGCGCGGATTGTGCTCGGCCACGTGGCGCCCACGCCGTGGGAAGCCACGGCGGCGGGCGAATGGCTGGCGGGCAAGAACATCACCGTCGAAACTGCCGAAGCTGCCGGCAAAGCGGCGGTCGAAGGCGCGCAGCCGCTCAGCCACAATACCTACAAAGTGACGCTGGCCAAAACCGCGGTCAAGCGGGCGCTGCTGGCGGCGGCGAAAGTGAGGGCCTGAAAGTGGAATCCTTATCCGTGATTGGCACGCGCTGCGAGAAGCTGCGCTGGAAGGGCATGTTCGTACAGGCCGTGTGGGAGGACCCCACCGTTCAGCACTCCGACGACCGCGCGTTCTGGTGCCAGCACACTTTCAAATGCCTGGGCCCGGACGGCCAGGCCGTCGGCGAAGAGGAATGCGTCGCCGGCCGGGGGTGCTTCGAAGAGCTGTAGCGCACGCACTCTTGCGTGCCGCGTCGGCACTCCTGCCGACGCCCGGCGCCTCGGGACGAAGACACGTCGAGATGAGTGCCGACGCGGCACGCACGAGTGCGTGCGCCACATCAGCCCCTACTTCGTTTTCCCCATGCTGTACACGTAGATGATGTGTTCCATGGAGCCTTCGCGAACGTGGGCGACGGCGAAGGGACGCCAGCCTTTGACGGGAAACTCGCTGCTGACGACGCGGCTTCCCGGCTTGAGGGCCTTTTCGAGGATGGGGCGCAGCCGCTCGTTGGAGGCGGTGAGCAGGCACATCGTGACCACGTCGGCTGGCCGCAGATCGGCGTGGAGTGCGCTGCCTTCCACAATCGTAATTCTGTCCTCCAGCCCGAGTTCCTTGATGCGCTGGCGCGATTTCTCGCACATGTCCCGCAGGATCTCGATGCCTACTCCGCGCGCGCCGAACTGCTGCACCGCGGCGATCAGAATCCGCCCGTCGCCGCTGCCCAGGTCGTAGACGGTTTCGCCCGGCTTGACGTGACCGGCTTCGAGCATCTTCTGCACCACCAACTGCGGAGTCGGAAGGTTCGGGGCCAGGTTCTCCATGAGCCCCAATTGCTGCCCCAGGCAAGGCAGGCAAGCAACGAGCGCGATGGCGGCGATTCGCATGGACTAATGCGTTTGACGTCCTATTGAGAGGGTGCGTTACCCGCAACCGTAGCGCCCGATTTGCCCTTCCCGATGCGGCCCATGATCTCGTTCCACGCGAAGAACAGGTCACGCGGCCGGCTGATGGTGAATTCCATACCCTTCAAGTATTTAACCGCGTTTCCGATGGCGTCGCGCCACGGGTTGGCGGCCGGATTCAGATTGTAGTTCAGGTAGAAGACGGGGAACTTCACGTCGGAGAGCTGTTTCAGCGCGTCGGAAGGAATCGAGTCTTCCACGCCCAGCTTGGGGCCGGCGAAAATGATCGCGTCCGGACTGTCCTTCGCCTGGCTAACTTCAGCCGCGATCAGGCCCGCCAGGAACTCCGAGCCGGGGTGCTTCTGCGCCAGCCGTTTGAGATCGGTGGTGCCCAGGTTGAGCGCGTGCAGGGCGTTGCCCAGCGCCGGAAAATCGATCTGCGCCGCCTCTTGTTGGCGGCAGATCACCTTCTGTTCTTGCAGGTTGAACGCGACCAGGGAAAACTTGACGATGCGCGGTTCGCGGGCGATGCCGCGCAGGATGGAAACCAGCGCGCTGGTTTCCATCGGCTGGAGGGCTGCCGCGGTGGCGTCCTGCGGCGCGAAATTGACGATCACCTTCACCTTGAGGGGTTGATCGCCGTGGTTCCGCTCGACTGGCGGTTCGGGCTTGAAGGTTTCGGTGTCGAACTGCCGCACGGCGCCGGCTGCGATATCGAGGGCGATTTGCCTGTCGCGCGGGGGCAGCGCAGCCTCGGCGTCCCAATGGAAGGAACAGACGCGCTCGGCGCGATCGCGCATCAGCCAATCGATGTGGTACTTGCCTTCGCCGACGTCGAAGGCGCCCAGAAGAAATGCGGGCCCGCGATCGGTATCGTCGAGCGGCGGCACCAGGAGGTGTTGGGCGAAATAGACCGGATCGTCGTCATGGCCTTCGGGAATCACGCGAAAGACCATGGTGAGCTGGTTGCCATCGCCGGCCAGTTCTTTGAGCGGAACGCCGACTTCGTATCCCGCATGGAATTTCAGGTCGAAGCCGAGCGCGGGCTTGCTGGGAGTAACCGTGCACGGCAGGTCCTTGCGCGCTTCCTGCGATTCCAACACCGCGCCATCGCTGGCGAACAGGCGGACCATGGCGCCCGGCGTCTCGCCGGACATCGGTTCCTGCGCCGCCAGCGGCGCCGCGGCAGCCAGCAGCACGCCGCAACAGACCGGCCAGGCCAGGCGGCCGGATACGCAAAACTGGGGCACCGTTGGCATCGAGGTTCGCCGCGCCTCTTCCCTGTCCTCGCACCGCGGCTTGATTCGATTATGGCGCAAATTCTCTTCGCCGCAAATTTGTATTTCGGGATCGTAGCGCGGCGGGCCGTGCGCCGTGAAGTGAGCTACTCTACGGGTGAATGAGCGAGCCGTACATTCGCGCGCGCAACCTGGCTAAGCGATACCGTTCCGGCGAAGCCGCCCTGGTGGTTTTCGAAGGCCTCGACCTCGATGTGGAACGCGGCGAAATGCTCGCCTTGGTCGGCGAATCCGGGGCGGGGAAGTCCACCCTGCTGCACTTACTCGGCGGTCTGGACGGTCCTTCGGAGGGTACGATACACTATGGAGAGAGGGAGATTTCGGGGCTCACGGAGGCGGATCGCGCGGATTTTCGCAACCGTGAGATTGGTTTCGTCTGGCAAATTCACTATCTCCTGCCTGAGTTCACGGCGCTGGAAAACGTGATGATGCCGTTGCTGATCCGGGGGGTGGCGCATTTGGCCGCCGCCGCGGAATCCGAGGCGAGGTTGGATGAAGTCGGGCTTCACGCACGGGCATCGCATCGGGCGGGCGAATTATCGGGGGGAGAGCAGCAGCGAGTGGTGCTGGCTCGGGCCCTGGTCGCCAGACCCTCCGTCCTGCTGGCCGATGAGCCTACGGGCAATCTTGACTTCCGGACCGGCGAAATGATCTTCGACCTGCTGGCCGGCCTGCACCGTTCGCATCGG
>Ga0116130_1002070_pt1 | contig 10497 bp, 11 predicted proteins | sample June2015DPH_17_5_FD_89733 | JGI IMG/M metagenome (GOLD analysis project Ga0116130, IMG submission 89733) | Peatland microbial communities from SPRUCE experiment site at the Marcell Experimental Forest, Minnesota, USA - June2015DPH_17_40 | ecosystem: Environmental > Terrestrial > Soil > Wetlands...
CAGAGCACTATGTTATCTACAAAAACGCTGTAATTGGAAGAAGTGGGTTTCAAAAATACAAAGGTTCGGAGCTAAATGCAGAGGAACTCCAACAGCAAGGTGTAACTGTTGGGGCTGATGAAGAAGTTGAATTGTATCGTTCACCCGAAGAAGTATTCGCTCCGCATACCATCGCTAGTTTTGAAACAAAGTCCATTACTGATGGACACCCGGATAACCTTATCAATATAGATACGGTCAAAGAGCATGAGCAAGGGCAGATCACGAATGTGCGCAAGGGCGGCGAAGCCCTGGAGTCCGGCGATTGGCCGCTGCTTGCTGATTTGGTTGTCAAGTCAAGAAATCTCATTGACAAAATAAATGCTGGACTAAGGGAGCTATCCTGTGGGTACAATTACCATGTACTGAAGCAAGGCAACCTGCTCTTACAAGTTGATATAATTGGAAATCATGTTGCAATTGTTAAGAACGGTAGAGCGGGAACAGAGGCTTCAATCAAAGATTCGCTGGAAACCTTGAAGGGAGTATTTAACATGAGTGCATTTTTGGATCGACTTTTGAATAAGCCAACAAAGGCGCGAATTGCGGCGTGGGCCAAAGATGCAAAGCCCGAAGAGGTTGCTGATGCTATTGACGCATTGGCGAGTGAAGTTGAAAATAAAGAAGAGAAGAAAAAAGAGCCTAAAAAGGCTGAAGATTGCGAAGTTCCTGTTAAAGCGAAAGATGCTGCTGCTACAGATCGCAAGCGTTTTCATGACGCATTGGATCGTATGCTTGATAGCAAAGAAGAGGAAATGAATGCTGCTGACGCCGATATGGAAGAGTTGAAAACCATGTTTGGCGGCGCGGGCAAAACGAAGGATGAAACGGTTGCTGGTGAAGAAAATAAAAAAGATTATCCTGAAAAACCAATCAAGGATGAAACTCTCGAAGCGTTAACTATTGAACCGGCGGATCGTCCTGAATCAACTGGCGCTGCTACTGACGAAGCTGCTTACAAAGCGGGCGCTGTTGCGGTATTCAAGGCGCTGAAGCCTCATGTTGCAGCTTCCAAGGATAAGAAGCTGATTGGCGCGTTTGATACTGCTGTGCGAATTGTTGCAGGTTCAAGCGGCGGAACTGGTAGCAAGGGCGGATACGGCGCTGTAGCAAAGGCCGCTGCTACGACCGGCAAAGATGCTCTTGAGCAAAAAGCGGCTGCAAGTAAAGCAATTGTTGAGATTGAATCTGCTTACGCAGAAAGAAAGAAGCAACGCAACTAGCTAAAGCTGGTTGAAGTTTCAACTTAACGTTTCATAACTTCGATGGGAGAAAACGCTATGGGATCGCCTAGCTTCGGCACTGTAATTCCAGTTTTGGCTTTGAATCTTGGTTTTCCTGGAAACGTTTCGCGTGTTGGAGAGCGTGTTATTCACGCACGTCAAGTATCGCCAACAACGGCTAATCCTATCAAGTTTGGCGAAGGCGCTGTAATCATTCCTGATTCAACAGGGGGAACAGTTCAAAGCCTAGCTGACTTCATTAACGGCGGCGGCAACTTTAACGGCAGTAACTTTGCCGGTATTGCTGTTCGTAACGTTAAGACTAACTTGAATTATTCAACTTTGGGTAATACGGCGGCAAGCCCCTATATTGGTAGCTTTGCTCAGAGTCAACTGGCTGGAATTCTTGAGCGCGGCTCAATTCCAGTTACAATCAATAACGGTACTCCGGTTTCTCAAAGCCCGGTGTTTGTTCGTATCGCGTTGAATGGTGGAATTCCAGCGGGCATTGTTGGAGGCTTTGAAGCAATTGCTGATGGCACCATTGCCGCTGGTTTGGCCGGAACGGGCAACGGTACTGCAACTGGATTAGTTATCGGCGCGGGCGCTGAAAACGAAGCGTACACTGTTACCTTCACTAGCGCAACTGCTTACAAGGTAACTGACGCAAACGGCAACGTTATCGGTTACGGAAGAATTGTTGCAACAGCCGGTAAGACTTCATACTTTGCAAGCAAGTATGTTTCTTTCCTGCTTACGCAAGGTTCGATTGTTTTTGACAACACAAGCGTATTTACGCTTACGGTTTCAGCGTTGCTTACGGTTGGATTGCCGGACGTTGTTTTTACAACCGGGGTGATGGATGGAAACAACACTGCTGAAATCACCTTGAAGAATAGAGTTGCTGCTTAGTTACACGCAGCGGGCGGCATTGAAAGCAAACTTAACTTGAAAGGTGGAATTGAAAATGTTCACTAAAAGCGGATCGGGTAACGTTGCTTTCGATGCTGCAAACTCAGGTTCTTTTGCTTGGTTGAACGCACAGCTTGAATTGGCTTCGCCGCAATTGGTTAAACCTCTTTCGAGCATGACTCATCCAAGAGATATTACCGTCAAGTTTGGCGGCGGGTTTCCTGATTACCTTACTGCTTATGCGTCTGATTTTGGAACAACTGGTGGTAATCAATACGGTTTGCAGGATACCAATAACACTGATATTCCCGAAGTGCAAGTTAACTTGACTAAAGGCGTTTGGCAGACTTGGCTTTGGGCGCAAGGATTTACCATTACCGTTCTTGACCTGGAAAAGTTGGAAACGGCTTCAAAAACAGGGCAACCTGCTCCGTTCTCTCTTCAATCGTTGCTTGAAGAGGGAGTACAAGAGGTTTGGAACAAGGCAATGGAGGTTGTTACTTACAACGGTTGGATGGGTCAACCTGGATTGCTCAACAATAACGCGGGTGTGAATTCTTCACTGGCGCCGGCAACTGGCACAGGTGCATCCCGTTTGTGGAGTACAAAGACGCCGCTGCAAATTCAAGCGGATGTGAATTTCGCATTGTCTCAGGCAATTGCGCAAGCGGTTTACGCGAATGCTGCTTATCCTGATTCTTGCTTGCTTGATTATGTAGCCTTTAACACTCTGTTTCAACCGTTTGTACTTGGAACAGTTGGAGGTTATGCGAGTGTTGGAGCGTACATCGAAGCTAATAACATTGCAAAGGCTTCCGGTGTTGACTTCAAATTCAAGCCTGTTGCTAATCCCTGGATTAGCACACAAGGAAGCGGCAACAGCGGTAGGGCTTGTTTCTATCGCAACGATGAAAAGAATGTCAAGTTACACGCTCCGCAACCGGCGCGCAAGGTGTTCACCATTCCAACAACTGACAAGGGCGGCGCTTACGTTACGCTGTTTAATGGTTGCATTGGTCAAGTGCAGTTCCTTCGTAATCAGTCATTCTTTTACTTGGATGGAATTAGCTAATCCATCTTTCTGAAACTGAGACAAGGCGGGGCGGCGGAAACGTCGCCCCTAACAACATGAAAGGGAAAAACAATGCAGATTATTTGCACAAAAGCCTTCCAATTCATTCAACATGACATTGTTGAAAATCCAACCACAAAAGAAAAAGTTGCTGTTATCAAACAAACTCACAAAATTACACCTAGCTCTCATCCGCAAATTGTACCGGATTGGATTCGTGATGATGATTTGTTTGATATGGGCGTTGCTGATGGTTCAATAATCGAAGTAAAAGTAATCAGCGAAGTTCCCGCAAAGAAAACCAAAGAAGTTAAACAAATGGGTTGGGGCGGTAGTGTATCGGGATTGGCGAAATAATCAATGGCTTATCAGGATTTAGACCAATTCATCTCCGAATGTTGGGGTTGGGGCAGCGAGTCAACCGGCTTACTGTCCCTTGTTGGTTTAGTTTCAAACGTTGCAATTGGTCAAAATCCGCCGTATAGCGTTTCAGACTTCATTTCCTATCATCCCCAATTTGCCGGATGCCCTGTATCGGTCACAGGAACGCTTGACGGCTCTACGGGGTTGGTAACAGACCTTTCTACCGTGTGCGGCCTCACGGCGGGGCTGCTAGTGGCAGGGCCCGGGATCGTAGACGGCGCGGTTACTACCCTGGTGACGCCCGGAGCTATTCAAACGAAAGCAATAACCGCAACCGGCAACGCGAACATCATTGTTGACAGTTCAACCGGACTGACCATCGGCGCGATTGTAAGCGGTGTTGGAATTCAACCCGGTTCTGTGATTCTTGATATTGTAGGTACAACCGTAACGCTGTCTCTACCGGCTACAGCTAACGGTATTGAAGTGGATATACAAATTGGCGGCAATCCTTCAATGACAATTTCTATACCTACAATCAAAGCAGGAACCTTTGAACTGAAGGTTTACACTAAGCCTATGATCCCAGTTAGGATTTTGAAGGCTTATATCAATCTCGCTTCCGCATCCATTCAAGAAAAACGCTGGTGCGAAATGTGGTACCTTGCAATGGGGTTGTACGTTGCTCATTACTGCACATTGTTTTTACGGGCGTTCGCGCAAGGTCCGGGCAGTACAGCTAGTCAAGTTGCATCGGCGGGATTGGCAATTGGAATTCAAACAAGTAAAAGCACAGGGGATGTATCTGTAGGTACGCAAGTGTTACAAGGATTGGAAGATTGGGGATCGTATCAACTCACAATTTACGGTCAACAATTTGCAACGTTCGCTAAAGCAATTGGGTCCGGTGGGATGCTATTACTTTGAATTTCATTCTGTACATTCCGCCGTACTGCGTTGTAACTCAAGATGATTTGCAATGTATGTATGAGCGCAGAATGATTAACTCAATAAGAGCGTTGCGCGGCGCGTTCTTGCTAATGCCGTTTCAATTGCTTGATAAGTGGTGGCCGTGAATGCGAACATAACAGTATCGGAAAGCGGCGGATTCGGCTTCATTAAAGAGGCGATGGGAACGCTGAAGAACGCAAAGGTTTACGTTGGAATACCTGAAGCTGAAACATCACGTTCGGGGCAACCTGTTACCAATGCTGGACTGCTTTTCATTCACACGAACGGATCACCACTAAGACACATTCCAGCTAGACCTGTTATTGAGCCTAGCATTGAAGCAAATCATATAGCTTTAGAAGAAGGATTACATGAAGCTGCAAGTTTTGTTTTGGATGGTCAAAAAGATAAAGCTGAAACAACCTTGAAAAAGGTTGGAACGTTGGGAGCAACCGGAGCGAAGCGATGGTTTACCGATCCTAGAAACGGATGGCGGCAAAATGCTCCTTCAACAATTCGGCGTAAGCTAGCAAAGCTGACCGGGCAAAGGTTGAGGAAAGCATTGAAAACACTAGCTTCAGTTGCTGAAAATATGCCGCTGTTTGGCACGACTGAATTAGACTCAATCAATACCCCGTTAATAGACACTGGCGAAATGCGCAGAGCGATTACCCATGTTGAGGAAATATGATTAACGTTGGTTCTATTGTCAGTGACCCGGATTTTGCTCAAGAGTTTGTGATTACACGCTCTAGCGGCGGATCGTGGAAAGCCGGTAAATGGGTCAATGAGACAATTGAAGTTTGCGGATGGGGAGTTATTCAACCTTCAACACCGGAAGAGTTAGAGCAAGTACCGGAAGGGGATCGCCTTACTGGTGCATTATCTTTTCACTCTGAGCAACCGCTATATGAAACACATACTTTTGGAGTTAACGATAGGTTTGCCGGAACCAGCGATTTGATTAACCATCACAATCAAACCTATCGACTAGTAAAGGTGTTTCCTTGGGAAGATTTTGGATATTACAAAGCAATTGGAATTAGGATTAGCGGGCAATGACAACAACAACTTTCCAAAACGGTCAAGTTCTCACATCCTCTGCTCTAACTACAGAGCAAATAGATACAGTGTTTCAATTACTGCTAAATCAAATTCTTGGCGTAACTTGCGGTTGCAACCTATTTTGCTCGTTAGTCAATCAATCCAATATAATTTCAACCAATCTTAAAGCAGCTAATATCGCTTCCGGCTTCGAAGCTATCGGGCTTAACATACCTGTAGGTACAATTGTTACCGATGTATCCGTCGATGAACAATCGCTGCTTATAACTCTAAATAATCAAGCTACGTTGTCAACGGATGAACTGGTAACATTCAACGATCCTGCATATAACACTAGAGTTAGAACATCGTGGGAGCAAAAAGGCGCTCCGGGGTTTGCAATAACCGATGATGTGCTATTCATTCAATGTGTTCTAACTCCTACAACTTACAACATTCGTGATGAATCTTTCAGCAACGATTCTGCTGATGCTACTTTGCTGTTGAAAAAGCGCAGTTACACGCGAGTATGGCGCGTTGCGTTCGTTGCTTACGGGCCGAATTCCTTTGACTCCCTCAGGCTGATAAAATCCATGTTGTTAGAAGACTTTCCGCATGATACCCTTGCTTCACATAGTTTGTACCTTGTGCCGGATTCAACTGCCATTGTCAGAAACCCGGAGTTATTCGAGAATCAATGGTGGGAGCGAAGCGATTATGCAGAGATTTTCAACGAAGAAGTAAACGAAACAATAACGGTAACGCGAGTTAGCAGCGTTGAAATCATCGGCGCAACTAACGATAACAAAGATTTTGATGTAACAGTACAGGGGGTTTAGAATGCCAGTATCAACTCTTCCACCTTCGATTTTGGTGAACGTTACTGTAGAGATTCAACCGAATGCAGTAGCCCCCCCGCAGTTTAATCAATACATCATTGTTGGTAATAGTACAAACTGTACAGCGTTGATTTCAACAACTCTTCGCGCTGTACAGTTTGCTGGCGGTACTGCAATTCTCGCTCAATTGATTGCGTTTGGATTCGCTATAACTGATCCTGAATATATTGCCGCTGAATGGTATTTAGCTCAATCTCCTACACCTTACTATCTTTGGATCGGTGTACAGGGCGATAGCGAAACTCCTTTACAAGCTGTAACGGCTTGCCGCATCGTTGCCCCTCAGTGGTATCTGTTTACAGCATTGGCGGCGGCGGATGCTGATAACATTGCGTTGAGTGAATTTGCACAAACAGCTTCCCCTGTTTGTCAGAATTTCTTTTCAACCAACAGTGCGGATGCTTTGACCGGAGTAGCTGACATTTTCACTACTCTTAAAGCCGGTAACTATAATCGTTATCAGGGCGTTTACTCTACAACGCAATCCGGGGCCGCACCTAATAACGCTTACATTGCATCGGCTTTGGCCGGACTCGCAATGGGCTTGAATACCGGCTTCAACAACTCTTACTTCACTCTCACAAACAAGGTTCTTGTAGGCATGACTCCAGAGCCTATAACAATGGCTCAGTATCTCATTCTTACAGGAAACAACGGCAATGTTTATGGATTGTTTGGCGGATCGTTTGACAGCTACGCAACCGGCATTACAGGGTCCGGGCAATACTTCGATAACGTTCTTGGAATTGATATGCTGGTTGGTGATTTGATGTATGCTGGCGCGAACGCTCTAGCTCAGTTCAACGGCATTCCTACCACAGACGCGGGGCAAGCTGTATTGCTTCATGCGATAAATGTCAACGGTTGCCAACCTTCAAAGGATCGCGGTTTTCTTTCTCCTGGTACTTGGACTGGGAAAACAATTCAGTTTGGCAATGCTCCGAATCAAACAATTGCATTGCAAGCTGGAATGTCTTTGCCGAATGGTTACTTGAGCGCGTCACCGTCTTACGGTCAAATTCCAAAACCTGCAAAGCGGGCATCCGCTCCGATTTACATAGGTGCAATTCAAACCGATGCTGTACAACAAGTTGTTATCGCTGTTTTAGTACAGCAGTAAAGGGGAATTTATGTCTGCATTGGCGAATCCGTTTGCATCTTTGTTTACAGGGATTGGAACCACTTACAGTTTTAAGGATTTGAGCGGCGCGTTCACTTCTCCTTTAGCGGGTGCATTCACCTTTGCTGGTGAAATTGGCGCTGGAAAGATCGTTGTTAGAAACACTACGGATCACGGTGTTATCGACGTTGCGGCGGATGGAACTAATGTGCCTGGATTCATTGCGGGTAACGGCGGTGAACTTGAAATTGAAGTGCAGCAAACGAGCGTTTTTCACAAGTTTCTTTTGTACTGGCACAATCTTCATGTTACCGCTGCAACGGGCGGCGATATAAGCAATTGGGCCGGTACATCGGCGCTGTTGCGCAACACACTTGACGGCTCTAGTCATATTGCAACTGGAATTATACCTACAAAGATTCCAGACAAGGCGTATGACAAGAATCCCGGTAACTTGACTTGGATTCTCAGGGTAGCAAATTTGATTAACCAGTAAGAGGCGAAATGAAACTTCAACCAATCAAGGATGTAATTGTCAACCAGAAACGGTATCAAATATCCAAGATGAAAGCGGATATTGGTTCTTGGTTGCTGTTCAAACTCATTGATAGCTTGCGTAAGATTATGCAAGCTGACACAAGCAGTGAACCTGCTCAAGAGCAAGTTGAACAAACAGACGAGCAAAAGAAGATCGCTGCTGAAGGCGCGGCAAACGCTGCAATCAAAGTTATGCTGATGAACCTTGATGAAGAATTGTTTGCTAAGGTTCAAAAACACGCATTGGGCGTTTGTGGTCAATATGCGGCTGTTGGGGAAGAAGAGGTTGTATTGCCGGTACTCATGGCAAACGGAACCTTTGCAATTCCTGAATTAGCAACGGACATTCAAACTGTAGTGTTTCTAACTTCACAGTCACTTTTCGCCAATCTCTCCCCTTTTTTCTTAAACGGGGGATTCAACAATCTGTAACTAGCAGTGGAGAGGGTTTCGAGCGAATACCTTTTCCAACCATTGATAAGTTTTTGTACCGTCCAGTTGCTGAGGGATTATGGAGGCAACACGAAGCTACAGACGGTACATATACGTTTGACGACTTAGTGACCGCACATGAAATCTTGACCAACAAAGACTTGAACGAGTACAGATTTCAGGAATGGTCAAGGAGTAGATAGCATGGCGGCTGACGTAAAAGCGTTAAAATCCTATCTCGTAAGTTTAGGCTTCGATGCAAACGAAGGTCAATATCTCAAATTCGAGAGTAAATTAAAGCAAGCCGCAAACCTTGTAAAAGCCTCTACATTCACAATGGGCGCTGATTTGCTTAAATGGCAGATCGCTGTTACAAGTATGTTTGTAGGTATCGGAACGGCTGTTGTTGGAACGCTTGTTGAAGTTGCTAAAGCTGACCAAGAGTATCGGTTGTTTGGACAGCGAATGTTCTTGAATACTCAACAAGCCCGCTCATTGAAAATGGCTCTTGATGCGTTAGGGCAACCGTTAGAAGCTATTGCTTTCGATCCTGAATTACATGGCCGTTATGAGCAATTGAAAAAAGACCAAGGGTTGCTATCTGCTGGATTGGGCAGCGACTACGAAAGTTCCATGCGTCAAATTCGGGATGTAATGTTTGAATTTACTAGGCTAGAAGTTGAATTCAAATACTTTGTGATGAGTGTAGCTAAGAATATCTTTCAAGCAATGGGCGGCGGCGATTTCATTGCAAAGCTGCACCAGCTTAATGATTGGATTATAAAGAACATTCCAGAATGGTCTATGAAATTTACAACCTACTTACTGCCTATACTGAAAGATGTATGGCGAGTATTGAAGGATACAGGCATATTGCTATGGAATTTAGGATTGGATTTTGCAAACCTTGTTAACGGTATCGCTGGAGATTCAGACGCAATGAGCGCGTCTATGCCAGCGTGGGAAAAATTCATGCGGGCAATTGACCATGTTATAAATGCCGTTGATGATTTAATTGAAGGATTGATTTGGTTGGAAAATCATAGAGGCATTCTAGGTTTGATTGTGGGAGGAATTGGCGGATTTGAAGTAGGGGGTCCAGCGGGCGCTTTGATTGGAGCGGCGGCACTTGGCGGCGCTGGCTTTGCAATGGACTATGTGAGGTCGCAGGGCGGCGGCGGCATAGAGGACGCTTCTAGCGGCCTTGCAGGGGCAGGAACGGGCAGTATAGAAGACCAAGCGCGGGCGGCGGCGGCGCTGGTAGGCCCACAATTGGGAGTTGACCCCAGTATTGTGTTCGCGCAATGGGCGCACGAAACTGGAAACTTTACCAATCGCGGTGCAAGATCGTTGAACAATCTTGCAGGTATCAACGTTCCGGGCAGCAACGGTGAGGATTATAAAAGCTACGGTTCAATAAGCGAATTTGCTCAAGATTACGCAAGTTTGATTAAACGGCGTTACAGTGGAGCGTTGGGCGCTGGTAACGTTGATGATTACGCAACAGCTTTGAAAAACGGCGGATACTTCACAGGGCCGCTAAACGAGTACGAACGCGGCATGAGAGGATTTCAAGGCAATTATTCGGGCGGCGGATCACAAACTCATGTAGGTAGTGTAACTGTGAATGTACAAGGAACTAACGCAACTCCAGATCAAATCAGTAAAGCGGTAACTGACGGAATTGAACGTCATACGGCGTTGCAAACAAAACGTAGTTTAGTGCAAACAAGGTCAGTATATGCCTAGTGTTACTACACAAATCGGCGCAACAACCCCTCCGTCGCAAGGTGGAACGTTGCAGTATAGTCCACCTAATTGGAACGGTAAAGCATTGTATTCAATTACAGTAAATACTACAACTTCAACTTCTTTGACTAGTGACCCTAGCGTTATACAAATGGA
>Ga0116130_1002071_pt1 | contig 10493 bp, 10 predicted proteins | sample June2015DPH_17_5_FD_89733 | JGI IMG/M metagenome (GOLD analysis project Ga0116130, IMG submission 89733) | Peatland microbial communities from SPRUCE experiment site at the Marcell Experimental Forest, Minnesota, USA - June2015DPH_17_40 | ecosystem: Environmental > Terrestrial > Soil > Wetlands...
AGGGTTACTATCTTTAGCCCATAAAATGAACGTGTAAAAGTTATTGGAAACCGCCTGGTACGTAAGTACGCCGGGTGGTGTGGGAGGACAGCGGCTCCGCCGCTTCCTACCCGATTAGAAAAACGATCCCAATAATAAACCCTTTATTCGCCCCATTCGGGGTGAAATATTAGTAGCCATGGTGAGAGAAAAATAAAATTAGAGCCCCAGCGGGGTGACATAGAACTTTCGTAAAGTCATGGGTTGCTAAAAAGAAAACACACATTTGAATAGCCTTTTTAACAAAAATATGTGATCCAAAACTCTGGTAAAAAAAACAGTAGATTCGAAAAATTAAATTCAATACTTTAGCCGGATAAATGTTGCGTTCTTTAATCTTTTTATTCAATAAAAAGATTAAATTCTCAAATGTTGGGCGAATAGGCTACCTGCCAGGCAGGCAGGCAGAAAAGGGGGGAGGGGGGGGTCTAAGCTAACTCTATCTATTATAAGGAATTATACAATATTTTGTGTAAATAATCGGGAGGTTTTTGATAAAAAATTGAGGTTTATGACATGAAAAATAGCAAATAATACAGTTATCAGATCCGAAGTCTGATGCTCTATCCGGTTGAGCTTTGGGCGCATATTAAGTTGAATTTTTAAGCAATAATTAAAATCTCTTTAATCAAAAAATAAAATAAATTGTTAAGTTGATTTATTATATATTTGATTATATATCAAAGTATGGCTATATTTTCAACTGTTTTTTTTCTCTTTCTTAAGAAGATTCGATGAAAATTAAAATTTCTAGCCTAAGTGATGGAGTTCATAATTTTAATTTTGATGAAGCGGTAAAAGTTATTAACCTAAGTGAGCCGTTCTTTGGAAATATTTTAGTAGATGCAGAATTAAATAAATCTCATAATCAATTGGTGCTTTCCGCCAAATTAACTGCTAATGTTAATTTTGACTGTGACAGATGTAATAATAATTTCAATTCTACTATAACAAACTCATACAAAATGGTTTATTTGATCGGTATGCAGCCGCAGGATTCGCAGTCTATTAATATTGCTTATTTACACGCGGATGCAGACAAAATAATCCTTGATGATGATGTTCGGGATTATGCTCTTTTAGCTGTCCCGATGAAAAGGCTTTGCAATGATTATTGTAAAGGCTTGTGCATTAAGTGCGGAAAAAACTTGAATGAGGGAGATTGCGGCTGCGATCATGATAATATTGACGACAGGTGGCTTCCTCTTTTAGAATTAAAAAATAAATTAAATAATAATTAAAAACAGGAAAAATAATGCCAAATCCTAAACGTAGGTGGTCTAAAAGTAGAAGAGATAAACGTAGGACTCATTATAAGGCTACACTTCCGGCGCTGGGTAAATGTTCTAACTGTGGTGAAATGAAGTTGACACATCGTGCTTGCCCTTCCTGCGGTTACTATAATGAACGCTCAATGTTTATTCCTAAAACCTAATATAATTATTAAATCCTGCTAATGTCCACTTCTAACAAGATTAGATGCAGAATAATTGTAGATGCAATGGGGGGCGATTTCGCCCCTTACAATGCTGTTGTCGGCGCTATTCAGGCTTCTTCCGAAAATAGCGGTATTGAGTTGTTTCTGGTCGGCAAATCCGATGAAATACTAAAAGTGATTTCTTCCAATAATCTATCTTTCAATAAAGACCATATTATTCATGCAGATGATGTAATAGGTATGGCTGAACTGCCTATGGCTTCCTTGAAAGCAAAACCGAATTCTTCAATTGTAGTAGGCACAAAATTAGTAAGTGAAAAAAAAGCCGATGCTTTTGTAAGCGCTGGAAATACCGGCGCTGTTATGGCTGCCTCAACTTTGATAATTGGTAGAATACCCGGTGTAGGCAGGCCTACTTTGGGACAGGCAATGCCGAATGAAGCGGGTATTTCAATTTTGTTTGATGTCGGCGCCAGCGTTGATTCAAAACCAAAGCATCTTCTGGAATATGCTGTAATGGGAACTATTTTTACGAAAGAAATTTATGGTATAGAAAATCCCAAAGTCGGTATTTTAAGCGTTGGAGAAGAAGAGTCCAAAGGTAACGAAGTTTCAATAGCTGCTTCTGCATTAATTAAAAAGACAAATTTAAATTTTGTGGGTAATGTTGAAGGAAGAGATATACTAAAAGGTATAGTTCATGTTGTAGTATGCGACGGCTTTGTGGGGAATATTATTTTAAAGTTTGGCGAAAGTGTCCTGGATTTTCTGAAATTTAAATTTAAAGAATATGCCGGGAAACGTTTCTTAAATAAATTAAAAATCGGCATTGTTAAAAAAAGCCTGAAGGAAATTCTAAAAGATTTTGATTATCAGGAATACGGCGGCGTTCCGCTCCTCGGCGTTAATGGAATTTCAATCATCGGGCATGGTTCCAGTACTCCTAAGGCTTTTAAAAATATGGTTTTCAAAGCTTATGAAATGCATCAGAAGGATTTAATATCAAAGATTGAAAATGCTATTAAGCAATATTCTTATTTAACTTAATTCAGGAATGGAATGAGAGAAAAACAATTCAATGCAGCGATTACCGGAGTAGGAATGTATGTCCCTGACAAGATTTATGATAATGCATATTTTGAAAAAATAGTTGATACCTCGGATGAATGGATCAGAACAAGAACAGGGATAAAGGAAAGAAGAATACTTGAAAATGGCGGAACAAGTGTCTTAGCTGCAAAAGCAGCCGAAGATTTGTTGAAATCAAAAAAAATGTCCGCTGAAGAAATTGATGTAATAATTGTTGCTACAGTTACGCCTGATATGTTTTTCCCTGCTACTGCTTGTCTTGTTCAACATAATATTGGCGCTAAGAATGCATGGGGATTTGATCTTTCCGCAGCTTGCTCCGGGTTTTTATTTGCCTATCAGACGGCATGTTCTTTAGTTGAAAGCGGTGATTACAAAAAAGTATTACTTATCGGCGCTGATAAAATGAGCTCTATTACAGATTATTCAGACCGGAATAATTGCATCCTTTTTGGCGATGCTGGAGCGGCTGTATTAATAGAACCAACCGAAGATAAAAATTACGGTTTACAGAATTCGCTATTAAAAATAGATGGATCGGGACTGGACTACCTTCATATGAAAGGCGGCGGAAGCCTTAACCCTCCCACACACGAAACTGTTGATAAAAATATGCACGTTATTTACCAGGAAGGGAAAGCGGTTTTTAAATTTGCTGTAAAAGGAATGGCTGATATTTCTTATGAAATTATGAAGAAAAATAATCTTACCGCTGATGATATTGCTTACCTCGTTCCGCATCAGGCAAATCTTAGAATTATTGGTGCAACTGCCGAACGGATGGGTATAAGCATGGATAAGGTTATGATAAATATCGATAAATACGGCAACACAACTGCTGCTACTATACCATCATGTTTGGTTGAATATTACAGGTCGGGTAAATTAAAGAAAGGCGATAAGCTTATTTTAGCTTCCTTTGGAGCCGGATGGACCTGGGGCGCTTGTTATTTGATCTGGAGCATGGAATAATTCTAAGAAATTTTATCATGTTATAGTTATGTCTAAAAAAGCTTTTTTATTTCCGGGGCAGGGTTCACAGTATGTTGGGATGGCTTATGATCTGTATGAGAATTCTGTAGAAGCCAAAGAAATGATAAAAACTGCCGACGATGCTCTTGGTATAAATTTATCATACATGATGTTCAATGGGCCGGAAGATCAACTAATGCAAACTGAATATACACAGCCTGCAATATTTTTGCACAGTGCTATTTTATTGAGTATTATTAGAACGCTTCATATAGAAGTTTCTGCAGGTCATTCGTTGGGAGAATACTCTGCTTTGGTTGCTGCCGGCGCAATTCAGTTTTATGATGCCCTTAAGCTGGTAAGAACAAGAGGAAAAGCAATGCAGAAGTCAGGCGTTGAAAAACCGGGTATTATGGCTGCAGTTATTGGTTTGGAGCCTGCAAAAGTTATTCAATGTTGTAATGAAGCTTCCCGGCTTGGTATAGTTCAATGCGCAAATTTTAATTCGCCGGGACAAATTGTAATTTCAGGAACGGTTGAAGGCGTTAAAAAAGCAATGGAGCTTTGCAAATTAAGTGGCGCAAAGCTGGTTAAAGAGCTTCCTGTAAGCGGCGCTTTCCATTCTCCTCTTATGGAATCTGCGCAGCAAACTTTATTGCAGGAATTAGATAATTCTAATATTTATGATGCAAGATTTCCTGTTTATGCAAATGTTACCGCTCTGCCGGTTATAAAAAAAGAGGAAATAAAAAAATTACTTTTTGAACAGATTACTTCGCCTGTAAGATGGGAAGAAACAATTGTAAATATGGTTAAAGACGGTGTAGATGAGTTTTATGAAGTTGGACCCGGTAAAGTTTTACAAAGCCTGGTTAAGAGAATAAATCCTGATGTTAAATGTTATTCTATTGATAAATACTCTGATGTGGAGAAATATTTATAATGGCGCAGCAATTTTCGAAAGAAATAAAAGGAATAAAGATTGACCCTGTTATTTTTACACTCAAGTTTAGCTGCCAATGCAGCGGGGAATGTTGTTATTACGGAGTATATACGGATCTAAAAGAGTATAAAACAATTTTAGGAATTAAAGATAAGATCATTCCATTAATGGATGAATCACAAACTATAGATTCAGGCAAATGGTTTGAAGCGCCTCAAAAAGATGAGGATTTTGATTCCGGTGTTGCCGTCGGGACGGAATTACATAATGCCAAATGCGTTTTTTTAGATAATCAAGGGCTTTGCACTTTACAAAAGCTTGCTATTCTTAATAATGAAAAAAAGTGGAAATACAAGCCCCTTTATTGTATGTTATTTCCGTTAACAATTTTCGAAGGCGCAATAACTGTAGATGATGAGCATATTGAAAGGCTTAAAATCTGCAATAAATTCCCAACTACCGCAACTACTATTTATGAAGCTTGTTCGGAAGAACTAAAACAGTTCTTTGGAGAAGAAGGTTTTGCCGAATTGGAAGAATACAGAAAAGAATTCCTTATTGATTTGCAAAAAGGTAGGGATTCGGAGAGTTCAAGAGAAGTTGCATGATATTAAAAAATAAAAAAGCAGTAGTAACTGGTGGTACCCGCGGAATCGGGAAAGCTATAGTTTTGGAACTTGCTTCCAAGGGCTGTGATGTTGTTTTTACATTCAAAAACTCTATTGAAGCCGCTAAATTAGTTGAAAATGAAGCTGAAAAATATGGCGTTAAAATATTCGGTTTGCAGGCAGATGCTTCCAGGTATTCGGAAGCTGAAAAAACTGTAAATTTTACTTTGGAAAAGTTAGGCGGTTTAGATATTTTAGTGAACAATGCAGGAATAACTAAGGATAATCTCCTTGTCAGGATGAGTGAAGAAGATTTTGATATGGTTATTTCGGCAAATCTTAAAAGTGTATTTAATTATACGAAAACAGTTGCCAGGCATATGATTGGGCAGCGCTTTGGCAGAATCATTAATATTACTTCTGTTGTTGCAATTATTGGCAACGCAGGACAGGCAAATTATGTTGCCTCTAAGTCCGGTGTTATAGGACTTACTAAATCAAATGCTAAAGAGCTTGCATCAAGAAACATAACTGTTAATGCTGTCGCACCGGGTTTTATCTCTTCCGATATGACAGAGAAGTTAAATGACAAGCAGAAAGAATCGATTATTAGTTCTATCCCGTTGAAACGGATCGGTTCACCCGAAGATGTTGCTAAAGTAGTTTCGTTTTTAGCTTCATCCGATGCCGGTTACATAACAGGTCAGGTAATTTCTGTAGATGGCGGATTGGCTATGTAATCAAATTATCTGTACGGCATATTCTATTAGATAGATTTTATTCAATAATAATTAATAAATACTATAGGAGAAAAAAATGGACGTTGAAGCAAAAGTAAAAGAAATAATTATTGACAAGCTTGGGGTTGAAGAATCTCAAATTACACCCACAGCATCTTTTACTAATGATTTAGGTGCTGACTCTCTTGATATCGTTGAATTGGTAATGGGTTTTGAAAGTGCATTTCAAATCTCTATTCCTGATGAAGACGCTGAAAAGATTGGTACAGTAGGTGATGCGGTTAAATATTTGTCGGAAAAAGTAGTATAGGATTTTTATGCCCGGGAATAGCTTATATACCCGGCTGCCTTATCCAAAAAATAATACTATATCCTCAACAAATTTCTCGTTGTTAAATTTTATTTATTTCTTTGGAGCAATAAATGAGTAAGAGGAGAGTAGTTGTTACCGGTCTTGGGGCGATTACTCCAATAGGTATTGGAATCCGGGAATATTGGACAAATTTACTAAATGGAGAAAACGGAGTTGGCTTAATTACAAAATTTGATGCTTCAAATTTTGAGACTCAATTTGCCGCAGAAGTAAAGGGCTTTGATCCCGAAAATTATCTTGATAAAAAAGCTGCTAAAAGGATGGACCCTTTTACTCAGTATGCTCTTACTACCGCAGATATGGCTATCTCAGATTCAAACATGAATCTTGAAAAAGTTGATAGAGAACGTTTTGGAGTAATATTCGGTAGTGGAATAGGTGGAATGGTTACAAATCAGCAGCAGCATTGGAATTATTATGAAACAAAAAACCCGAGATTAATTAGTCCGTTCTTTGTTACAATGATGATTTCGGATATTGCTGCCGGTCAGATATCTATTAGACATGGATTAAAAGGTCCTAACTATGCTACAACATCGGCTTGTGCAACTTCTTCGCATGCAATTGCCGACGCATTCTTTTTAATTCAACGGGGCAGCGCCGATTTAATGATGTGCGGCGGTTCTGAAGCTGCTATAACCGAAATGTCTATAGGCGGTTTTAACGCTATGAAGGCTCTCTCAAAGTGGAATAACCGCTACAAGGAAGCTTCCAGACCGTTTGATAAAGATAGAAATGGTTTTGTTATGGGAGAAGGCGCAGGTACAATTATTCTTGAGGAATACCGTCATGCGCTGAATCGCGGTGCAAAAATTTATTGTGAGATTGCAGGTGCTGGTTTAACTGGAGATGCATATCATGTTACTGCGCCGGCTCCCGGCGGTGAAGGTGCTGTAAGATCCATGAAAGAGGCTGTAAGAGATGCTGAAGTTTCAATTACGGATGTTGACTATATAAATGCGCATGGTACTTCCACATTGTATAATGATGTTAATGAAACAATTGCAATAAAAACGGTATTTGGAGAGCATGCATATAAATTGATTGTAAGTTCGACTAAATCGATGACTGGGCACTTGCTTGGCGCAGCAGGAGGTATTGAAGCAATTGCTACTATTCTTGCTATTGTTAATGATATTACACCTCCTACAATAAATTTAACTAATCCTGATCCGGAATGTGATCTAAATTATAGTCCTCTCAAATCCACTAAAAAAATTATTAATTGTGCAATTAGCAATACATTTGGATTTGGTGGGCATAATGCTTCTTTGCTATTCAAAAAGTTTAAGGAATGAGTTTGGGTAAAGTACTTTCCTGGATACTTGAAAAATTAAAACAGCGTGAAGAGAGAAATAAGTCAAAAGCTATTTCCCGTATCCTCACTCCTCAAAAATTTACTGAACTGGAAAAAGTAATCGGCTTCAGCATCAAAAACCGGTCATATTTTGTGCAAGCCCTGATGCACCGGTCGTTTCTGGAAAATCATAGGGGTTTTGCTGTCTCTAATGAAAGAATGGAATTTTTAGGGGATTCCGTGTTGAATTTAACTGTTGCAGAATACTTATTTGATGAATTCCCCTCTAAAGATGAAGGTTTTCTTACTAAGGTTAGAGCAAAGCTGGTTAACAGAGTAGCTTTAGCAGATGCGGCAGAGCGGATAAATTTAGAAGACTTCCTTCTTATTAGTAAAAATTTATCAATTAATTTTAAGAATGGTTCCAGGACAGTTCTTGCCGATGCTTTGGAAGCATTAATTGGTGCTTCATACATGGACAACGGCTTAAAAGCTGCCAAAGCTTTTATTGAACGTATTTTGATTGAGCCAAATATGAAAGACGGCGTTTATTTAATTGATGAAAATTTTAAGAGCCAACTGCTGGAATTTGCTCAGGCAAACCGGATGGAAAACCCCGTATATTCGGTAATTAAAGAAGAAGGTCCGCAGCATAGCAGGGTGTTTACAGTTGTAGTGTCTGTTGGAAATGTTGAGTATGGTGTTGGAAAGGGAAAGAATAAAAAATCTGCAGAACAAATTGCCGCACAAGCCGCATTAAAAAAATTTCCCACCGGAATAACTGATTAAACATTATTCTTAGTTAAATCATTAAGCATTAAATAATATTATCTGTCGATTTTTGCTCTCAGCATTTTTTAGGTTAAAAACTTTAGTTATTTTTCAATATTAAATTTAAAATTACTAAAGGGAAAGAGCATTTTATTTATGAAAAACTTTAATCATCCCGATCAATTTGTTAACAGGCATATCGGACCTGACAAAAAAGAGATCATGGATATGCTCCATACAATCGGAGTAAATACTATAGATGAACTTATAGACGAAACAATTCCTGCAGATATAAGATTACAGAAAAAGTTAGCTTTAAGTGAACCGTTAAGTGAATATGAATTTCTTACAATGCTTAAAGATATTGCGCAGAAAAACAAAGTATTTAAATCTTATATAGGAATGGGATATCATCCGGTAATTACACCGCCTGTTATCCAAAGAAATATACTGGAAAATCCCGGATGGTATACGCAATATACTCCATACCAGGCGGAAATATCACAGGGAAGACTTGAGGCTTTATTGAACTTCCAGACAATGATAATAGACCTTACCGGTATGAACATCGCAAATGCTTCTCTTCTTGATGAAGGTACTGCTGCGGCAGAAGCAATGTCTATGTTTTATTCATTGAGAAAACCGGGAAAGACCGAAGCTAAAACTTTTTTTGTATCTAATGATTGTTTCCCTCAAACTATTGATGTATTAAAAACAAGAGCAAACCCGTTAGGTATAGATTTATTAATTGGCAACCATAAGAATATTCAATTAGATGATAAAATATATGGTATCCTTTTACAATATCCCGTAGATTTTGGTGAAGCCTATGATTATAAGGATTTAATTGAACAGGCGCATAAAAAAAATATTTTTACTATTGTCGCTTCAGATTTATTAAGTCTTACACTGCTTACGCCTCCCGGTGAATTTGGCGCTGATGCTGTTGTAGGAAATACCCAAAGATTTGGTGTACCTATGGGATATGGCGGTCCACATGCTGCATATTTTGCTACTATGGATGAATTTAAAAGACATATTCCGGGAAGAATTATAGGCATATCGGTTGATTCAAACGGCAATCCTGCTTACCGTATGGCTTTGCAGACAAGGGAGCAGCATATACGCAGGGAAAAGGCTACAAGCAATATTTGTACTTCGCAGGTATTACTGGCAATTATGGCGGGCATGTGCGCTGTGTATCATGGCCCTGATGGATTAAAAGCGATTGCAGAAAGAATACATAAGCTTGCTAAGCTTATTGATTTAGCGCTTCAAAGACTTGGTTACAATCAGCTAAATAAAAATTATTTTGATACTTTACTTATCGAATTTGATGATAAGACAAAAGATAGAGCTATTGCCATCAGACAAATGGCGTTAAGTAAAGACATAAATTTCCGTTATAAAGATAATAGAATCGGAATTTCGATAAATGAAACGACAAACTTTACCGATGCTCTTGAGATTATAGAAATTTTTGCTAAAGCAATTGATAAATCTTTATCTGAAAATGAGATTTCAAAACTTGCGGAAAATATTGAAATAAATTTTGATAATCATTTACGAAGAAATAGCAGTTATCTTCAACACCCGGTATTTAATTCATATCACTCCGAAACAGAAATGCTTAGGTACTTAAAAAGCCTTGAGAATAAAGATTTATCATTAACACATTCAATGATTCCGCTGGGATCATGTACTATGAAGTTAAATGCAACAACTGAAATGATAGGCATTACATGGGAAGAATTCAGCGGGCTCCATCCATTTGCCCCGCTGGATCAGGCGCAGGGATATACTGAGTTATTTAGAGAACTCGGAAGAGACCTCGCAGAGATTACCGGTTTTAAAGCTATTTCTTTCCAGCCTAATTCCGGCGCTCAAGGTGAATATACGGGACTTATGGTTATCAGGGCATATCTTAAGAATAAAGGCGAGGAGTATCGAAATGTAGTTGTAATTCCATCTTCAGCGCATGGTACAAACCCCGCAAGCGCCGTAATGGCAGGTATGAAAGTAGTTATTGTAAACTGTGACGATAAGGGTAATGTGGATTTAAATGATCTTCGCAAGAAAGTTGAAGAAAATAAAAAAATCCTTGCAGCGTTACTTATTACATATCCATCGACACATGGTGTATATGAAGAAAAAATCAGGGAAATATGTTCTATTATACATGAGAATGGCGGACAGGTTTACATGGATGGTGCTAATATGAAT
>Ga0116130_1002077_pt1 | contig 10472 bp, 7 predicted proteins | sample June2015DPH_17_5_FD_89733 | JGI IMG/M metagenome (GOLD analysis project Ga0116130, IMG submission 89733) | Peatland microbial communities from SPRUCE experiment site at the Marcell Experimental Forest, Minnesota, USA - June2015DPH_17_40 | ecosystem: Environmental > Terrestrial > Soil > Wetlands >...
AGGCATCGCGCTTTCAATTCCGATATAGTACGTGCGCGAGGCGCCACTGCGGATACGCACGCCACGACCGCGACGCGCCTTGCCGTAGTAGGCCGCGCCGCGCGCAACCGCGTGCTCCAAGTCGGGCGCTTCCAGGATCTGCTCTGCCCCAAGCGCGTCGAATCCTTCTTGACGCAACCAGCCGTTCAGCACCTCAACCATCCGGCCACGCAGCACCGCCGCTTTCATCACTCCGCCGTTGAACAGGATGTGCGTGGGACATGCCAGTCCGCTGCGACCGCGCCGGATACTCGCCGCCTCGGGACTGTTGCGTACTTGCTCCGACAGAAACCGCGCGAGGTGCTTGGTGATGGCTGGATCGGCCGCGTACGGCAGGCCCAACTCCTGAAAGCCAACACGGCGTTGCCGCGCAGGTAACTCGCCGCTCGCGACTTTGGGGAAGAATCCTTCAACCAGGACCTGGTCGAGGTCTTCGCGCGCCAGCTCCGTCTTGATGGTGCCGCCGACGAGCTTCGTCCCCTTGCCCAGCAACGTGATTGGACGCTTCTGCGTCTTGGGCGATTCGAACAGTTTTTCCTTTTCCATGCGGCATTGATGCCACAGGCCGTGCAACTGCCAGGTATCGATGCGGTTGCCCGAGGCTTCAAGGCGCTGTTGCAGAACGCGCGCCAGCGCCAAGTCCATGTTGTCGCCGCCCAGTAGGATGTGGTCGCCAACGGCGACGCGCTTCAGCGTCAGGTCGCCGTCCTCTTCGGAAACCACGATGAGGCTGAGATCCGTGGTGCCGCCGCCGACGTCGCACACGAGAACGAGGTCGCCGACTTTGATTCGGCGGCGCCAGGCATCACCCTGGCTTTCAAGCCACGCGTAAAAGGCTGCCAGGGGCTCTTCCAGCAACGTGACATGCTGAAAACCGGCCTGTTCGGCGGCGCGCCTGGTCAACTCGCGGGCTTCTTCGTCGAACGAAGCGGGCACCGTGAGCAGCACCTCCTGTTCCGCAAGAGCGAGTTGCTCCCCTGCCTCGCCGCTGTCCCACACGGTGCGCAAGTACCGCAAGAACTGCGATGACGCTTCGACCGGCGAGAGCTTGGGCACCTCCTCAGGCGCTTGCCAGGGCAAGATCGGCGCAGTGCGGTTCACCCCAGCATAAGAAAGCCAGGATTTGGCGGAGGCGACCAGGCGGGCTGGACTCTCCGCGCCGCGCTTGCGCGCCAGTTCGCCGATCACGAGCTTCGGCTCGGGTTCCCATGGCAAGGCGAGGCTGCCCTTAGGAAAATCGAATTCACCCGGGATGTAGAGAAACGACGGCAGCAACGTGCGTTCCGCCACTTCGTTCGGATTCACCAGCTGCGGAATGCTGCGCACCTCGATGCGGCTTTCCTCTTCGGCAGCAGTGGCGTCGCAGCGCGCCAGCGCCGAATTTGTGGTCCCGAGGTCGATGCCAACGATGTATTTGGCCGCCAACGAAAATCTCCTTTTCAAACTCAACATCTATTGCGTAGATGTGGATCAGCCGTTATGAAAGTTCGACCTCAGCCGGCGCAACCACCATCCTGCCGGCGCCCTGCGGCAACGGGGGCAGATTCACTTCCTTCACGCGCCAGCCTTTGTGTCGTAACACGCCGCGAAGTGGCGGCTCTCCCGCCACGTTGCCGATCAATTTGATGGCGGCCAGGTCAAAACCCGCTGGCACCGTCACCGGTTGATCCTCTTCGGAGTTCAGAATCGGCTCCAGTTTTACATAATGGTCGAGCACCTGTCGGCAAGTGTCGTGGATTGTGCGGACAGCGGCTCCAAGCTGCGCGTCGGGATAGGCGGAGATGTTCTCCGCCAGGAAATCGATGAGCCGCCCATCGCGTTGCAGCAGTGCAAGCATCTGCACGGCGCGATCGAACGCTTCCGCGGCTGGCCGTTGAACTTCCTTCAGACGAGAGACGGGAGGTGCAGCAACTGCTGGCGCCTGCGGAACCGGAACGGCAGGCTTGACCAGCTTCTGTGCGATGTCGTTGGGAATGTCAGCGTGGAACAGGATTGAAAAGAAACACCGAAAGGCAAAAGCTACTCGTTCCCAGAATCCGTTCATAGCCACTCCGATGATTAGAAATCCAATGATCAGAAATCCAACGAATTAGAATAATTCACCGCCACTTGCGCGCGCCGAGTTCGGAGATAATCCGAGCGGTCCGTATGCATCATACCAATACGGTCAGACGATTCGTAATCGCAGGCGGCAGGCTGAGCGACAGTCGTTATTTGATGCGCTAGTCGAGGGGGACGGCGCTTTTTGTGGTGTGCTTCGCCTGACCCTTGTTTGCCTGCCTGTCAAAACGGTTGAGATAAAGTTTCAGGCATGGAGAGCTATCGTCTGTTCCGGAAGATCGCGGCTGGAGAAATCGCCGGCGCCGGCGTGACCGAGACTCTGCGACCTCACAATGGGCCCACGTCGGTACCACCCCATTACAATCGGGAATTTTCGGCCCCAGCGGGACCCTGAGGTGAGGGTTTTCAGTGCTGAAAACTGACGCCGAACTACAGACCTAAATACGCCACCCGAATCTGCTCGTTGCCGAGCAACTCTTTCGGAGTTCCCTGCAAGGTAATCTCGCCGTTCTCCACGACGTAACCGCGATCTGAAATGCTGAGCCCGTCCACGACGTTCTGCTCGACGATCAACACCGTGACCCCCGACTTGCCGACCTGATGCACCTTGGCGAAAACTTCCTCGACGATCTTGGGCGACAGGCCGAGCGAAGGAGATCCCCCACGCCGGCAATCGCAACACTTCCGCGAAGGCAATGGTACAGAGCGCGAAATACGGGCCGCGCAGGCGAAATGAAACTTTGCCGATCAGCGCCGCACAGCGAAACCGCTCCCGCTCTTAGAGTCCAAGGTACGCTCGCCGCACTTCATCCATTCTGGCGACGTCGTCCGACTTGCCACGGATGCTGATTCGACCTTCGGCAAACACGTAGGTGTAGTCGCTTATTGCCAGTGCGAGGTGCACATTCTGTTCCACCAGGACGATGGTGAGCCCTTGTTTCCGCAGCGCACCCAAAGTCAGGAAGAGTTGTTGCGCCAGCACCGGTGCCAGACCGAGCGAGAGCTCGTCGATCATCAGCACCTCCGGCTCCTGCATCAAGCCGCGGCCCATGGCCAGCATCTGCTGCTCTCCGCCGGAGAGGGTGGAAGACTTCTGCTGGCGGCGTTCTTTCAGGCGCGGGAACAGTGCGTAGACGCGTTCCAGGTTCTGTTTCTCTCGCTTGCGGGCCCGCTTCGAGTACCCGCCCATCTCCAGGTTCTCCTCTACTGACATGTCCGGAAAAAGCTGTCGGCCCTCCGGCACCAGCACCAGGCCGCGATTAGCTTTGGCATGAGGTGGGAGCCGTGTGACGTCTTCTCCTTGCAGCAGGACGCTGCCTTTCCAGGCACGCAGGCTGCCCATGATGGCGCGCAGCGTGGTGGTCTTGCCGGCGCCATTCGTTCCGATGATCGTGGTTAACTTCCCGCGCGCAACCTCAAGCGAAATGCCCCACAGGACCTGCACTTCGCCGTATCCAGACTCGAGGTTCTCTAGTTGAAGGGCCAGGTCCATCATTCCATCCTTGTCAATTTGTCAACGATATCGGGAAAGCCCAAGTAGGCTTCGACGACATCCGAATTGTGTACCACCTCATCCGGCTTGCCTTCCGCCAGCTTGCGGCCCAAGTTCAGCACCACGATGCGATCGGAAAGACTCATGATCGCCTGCATCAGGTGCTCGATCATGAGCACCGAGATCCCGCTGTCACGAATTTTGCGAACCAATTCGATCATGGCCGCAACTTCGGTGGGATTCAGTCCCGCCAGCACCTCGTCCAGCAACAGGAGCTTGGGTTTCGCCGCCAGCGCCCGTGCTATTTCCAGGCGTTTCTTGCCGGCGATGGTCAGTGAGCGCGCCATCATGTCGGTGCGCTCCAATCCAACCCGCTGCAGCACTTCGGAAGCAACCTTGCGTGCGGCGCCCATATCGAGATATTCACGACCGAAGCATGCACCCACCGTGACGTTGTCCAGCACCGTAAGGTCGTTCAAGGGCTTCACGATCTGGTGGGTGCGCGCCAAGCCGAGGTGAACCACCTGGTCCGGCGAACAGCGGGTAATGTCTTTTCCCGCAAAGGTGATGGTTCCCTGGTTGGCCTTGTAGACCCCATTCACGACATTGAACAAGGTTGTTTTGCCGGCCCCGTTTGGACCGATCAGCCCCAGGATCTCACCCTCATCGATGCTGAAACTGACGTCAGAAACCGCCACCAGCCCGCCGAAACGCTTGCTGACGCCGCGCACTTCGAGGATGGTGTTCATTCGATCACCTTGCGCGCGCGCGGCACCAGGCGATACACCCAGCCAATCAAGCCGCCAGGCGCGAACAGCACCACCATCAGCAGCAGTCCGCCGGCGATCACCAGGTGAAAGTTGGAAAGGACGGGAGAAGTGAGCAGGTAGGAGCGAAGTCTCTCGTAAAGGCTCCCGCCCAGAGCCGCGCCGATGACTGAGCCTTGGCCGCCGAGCATCAGCATTACGATGCCTTCCAGCGACAGCATGTACTCGAAGGCGATCGAGGGATCGATCATGCCATTCTTGAAAAACATCAGCGCGCCAGCGACCGCAGGCAGAAATGCGGACACGCTGTAGATGATCGCCTTGTACATGGTGGCGTTGACGCCCAGCACCACGGCGGCATCCTCATCCTCGCGGATGGCGAACAGGCCCAGTCCAAACTTGGAATTCTTAATCGCCAGACTCACGATCATTGACAGGGTCATGACCGCAATGATCAGGAAGTAGGTGATCCAGAGAGCGTGCCTGGCGCCGCCCAGAGACTGGTAGGAGCTGAACGAGAGGTACATTCCAGTCGATCTGCCCCAGGGATCGAAGTTGGAAACAAACGCCTGTACGGCTTGGAGAATGCCAATGGTGGCCAGGGCAAAATAGGCCCCACGCAAGCGCAAAATGGCCAATCCGAACAAGAACGCGCAGACACTGACCACCACACCGGCCACCAGCGCCGACAGCACCAGATTCCAGCCGCGCGCCGTCGTCAGGTAAAGTCCCACGTAACCGCCCAGTCCGTAAAAGACGATGTGGCCGAAGTTCACGTAGCCGGTGTAGCCGATCATCAGGTTCAAGTTGCTGGCCAGGATGATGGCGATGGCGATGAGGATGAGATCTTCACGCAAGGAAACGTTGTTCCCGTGCACCGGCGCGTAAATGAACCCGGCGGCGACGAGCAGAATAATCCAGAAGAAGGGCCGGCGCAGTATCATGCCGCTGCCCTCTTCCCGAAGATGCCCTGCGGGAACGCGACCAGCACCACCACAAACAGCCCAAACTCGATCAGCGGAATCCAACTGACGGCGATGAACGGCGTGACCACTCCCTCCAGCAAACCCAGGAGCACTCCAGCGACCAAGGCTCCGAACGGCTTGCCCAGTCCCGCCAGAATGGTCACCACGAAACTTTTCAACTGGTACACCCCGCCAGACAGAATGGTGAAGGGGAACAAGGTGGAGACCAGTGCCCCGGAGGTGCACGCCAGAGCGATGCCGATCGCAAAAGCGATACTCAGCACCACAGTCGAGGAGATGCCCATCAACTCGGCGGCTTCGCGGTTATCGGCGACGGCGCGGATGGCTTTGCCCGTACGTGTGTGATAGAGGAACAATTGCAGCGCCAGGGCGATGACCACCGCAGAGATGGCGGCGGCGATGTGGTTCCCTGTGAAAGTGTAGGCTCCGACGGTGATGCCGGGCAGAACGAAGTTGACGTTGTACGGACTGGTGCTCCACACCGCTGTGCCGATGCCGATGACCATCATGTTCACCGCGAACGTGGAGAGCAGGCTCATCAACATGGAGCGGCCCACCACCCAGTGCACCGCCATCCAGTAGACAACAAGTCCGATGATCAAGCCGGCCCCGATGGTGGGCAGCAACAACACGTAAGCGTTGATCTTCAAGGCGGCGAACAGCAGATACATGCAGAACATGCCCAGCGCGATCATGGAGCCGTGAGTAAGATTGATGACATCCATCACTCCCCAAATCAGACTCAAACCCATCGCCGCGAGTCCGTACACCGCTCCGACGAGCAGGCCGTCGATCATGGAAGCTAAAACGCCCGACATATCTCACCCCCAGCGTTCCTGGCTTTCGATGCCCGCATGACTAATGCCCGCCCACCACAATCCCCAGAGTTGTCAATCCGCGTCTGCTTGGGGTGAAAACAGCAGATTCCCCGCTTCGCTCCGGATAACAATCGACGAGGGATTAGGGAACTCGCCCTCAGTGGATTGGGTACATCAGGTTGGCGCTCTTGCCTGCCAGTGGCCATACAACTTCTTTTACCAGTTTGCCGGACTTGTCCTTCTGCCATTGCGCCAGAACCATGGAATGGCCCACCTGCAAGCCGTGTTCGTTGGCGGCGGTCGAGAATTTGGTCCGACCGTAGAAGGTGGTGACATCGTTGGCGTTCAGCGCCTCCGCCACCTTGGCCGAGTCAATCCCGCCAGCCTGTTCGACGGCGCGCTGCAGGATCAGCCCGCACGCGTAGCCACCGGCGGACTCGTAGCTGGGCGGCGCATTGTATTTCGCGGTATACGCCTTGGCGAAATCGGCGCCGCTCGGCCCGTACTGCGCCTTAAACGCCGACTGCGGTTCCCACTGTGACGGTACCATGACGCCCAGCGCCGCATCGCCCAGTTCGACCCACTGCGGGCTGTCTGGCGCCACCAGCAACGTCAGCATCTTCAGAGGAACTTTGTGGCCGTAGAGCTGCCGGGCCAGCGTCGATCCGTCAGCATAGTGGCCGCCGCCCAGAAGCACGGTCGCCTTGGACGCAATCGCCTTGTCGATGATGGCGCTGAAGTCGGTGGTGTTGGGAGCATAGGCTTCACTGAACGCTATGTTGAACCCGAGCTGCTGCGCATAGGCCTTGGCTGGGGTCACTACCGCTACCGAGAACGAGGAGTCCTCGTAGACGAAAGCGACAGTGGCTTTGGGGTCCTTGGTCTTCAGAGCATCGAGGGCAACCTTCAGATATTCGGGAGCGGGCGCGAACATCTGGAACAGGTACTGGTTGCCCAGAGTGTAGGTTTTTGGTTCGGCCGCACCGGTGGTGAGCATGATCTTGCCATACTGCTCCGTCACTACCGCGGCGGTGGCGGTAAGCGGGGACGAGTAGGGACTGAACAGGAAGTCCGCCTTGTCCTCCAGGATCATGCGGCTGTAGAGTTGCTGCACGCGCTTGGAGTTGGATTCGTCGTCGTAGCTGGTGAACTGAACTTTGTAGCTCTTGCCGCCAGCCTTGATGCCGCCGGCAGCGTTGACTTCGTCACGCCACAGTTCAAACCCGCGATATTGCTCCACGGAATCGACGTTCAGGGCCCCGGTCTTGGAGACGGTGAATCCGATGGTGATCGGTTGTTGAGCGAATCCCGAGATAACCAGAAGAACCAGAACAACTGCGAGCAGAGTCAGTTGCTTCACAATCCACCCCGTCGGTAAGACATTTTCAAAGCGCATCGCTAACGAGAACAGAAGGAAAGATCGCTTCATATCAAGCTCCTTGTGAGGGGCGACGCGCAGCCGCTACCGAAAAGCCACCAATGTTTCCGTGAAGCGAAATCACACTACCGCGCTCGACGGCCCTCAGCCAAGTATAACTACACCGGGTCGAGCGCCTTCTCTGGTGATCCCAGTCACACTGCTGCGTGATCGACACCTCATCGGTGTCCCCGCGCGGGAACGCCTACTCCCGCTTGAGTAAGGACTCCGCCGGCAAACCGCAGATCGAAGCGTCCACGCGCCGTCGGGACATCACGACCGAAGAGATTGACTTATGGATTCAGTACCTTCAGCCCCACTGGAGGGCACACCATTTCTAATGTGGTATGACACTAAGAGACAGCTGCACTTGTAAAGCTGCCTTTCGGCGTGTTAAGGTGCGCCGTCGCTGCTACTGTGAATCGGCAATGAAATCCTGGAAACCACGAGGACCCTATGAGCACCCCTGCGGCGAAGACTGAAGCCCCCCGCAAGCATCGCCCCTATGTTCCGGAATCGATGGAAATGAAGGAGTTTACCTTCCGGGCCGTACTGATCGGGCTGTTCCTGACCGCCCTGCTAGGCTCTGCTAACGCGTACCTCGGTCTCAAGGCGGGGATGACGATTGCCGCGACCTATCCGGCAGCTGTCATCTCGATGGCACTGCTGCGGTTGATGAAAGGCTCGCTGCTGGAAGAGAACATCGCGCGAACCGTGGGCTCGATCGGCGAATCGGTGGCGGCAGGCGCCATATTCACCATCCCTGCCTTTGTCATGGCCGGCCTGTGGCCGGCACTGACGCCGGATTTCAGAACACCCGAATACTGGAAGTCGGTTGCCCTGATGATGATCGGAGGCACACTAGGCATCCTGTTCGTGACGCTCCTGCGCCGCGTGATGGTCGAGGATCCCGACCTGCCGTTCCCAGAATCCGTGGCCGCCTCCGAAATTCACAAGGCCGGACAACAGGGAGCGAAAGCCGCGAAGATTTTGTTTGCCAACATGGGCTTCGGCGCGTTCATGTATCTGCTGGGAGCGATCAATGTTTTCAATCCCAGCAACACTTTCCCCGTGAAGATCAGCGCCCTCGGAAAGAAGCTGCTGCTCCGCACCAGCACGAATCCAAACGTGGCTACGACGATTACCGGTGGCGCCACGCTGTTGACGGCACCCGACATTAGCCCTGCCTATCTTGGCGTGGGATACATCATTGGACCAAGACTGGCCGCCTTGAACTTCGCGGGAGGCTTGTTGGCATGGGGCCTGCTTGTTCCACTCCTAACCTTCACCCTCGGTCCCTACATCCAGGCCTCGATGCCGCAGGGACAAACCATCGCCTGGCCCCTGCTGGCGCAAGCCATCTACTTCTCTATCGTGCGTCCCATCGCAGTTGGCGGCATGTTGGTCGGCGCCTCCTACACCCTGTTCAAGATGCGCAAGCAGTTGGCACTCGGCATGGGCCGTGCCGTCTCCGATCTGAAAAAGTCCGCAGCAGTGCAAGCCGCCACGAATCGTACTGAGCGGGATTTGCCCGCCAAGGCAGTGTTTGCCGGTATCGCCGTCGTATTCGTGGCCATGATTCTGCTCTACTACTATTTCATCAGCGGAGCAGGCACGCTCTCCAGTTCTCAAATATTATCTGGCTGCCTGGTCGCAGCCGGCGTGATGATCATCGTCGGATTTTTCTTTGCCGCCGTTTCCGGCAACCTTGTCGGCATGATCGGATCCTCGAACAATCCAGTCTCAGGGCTCACGCTGTGCACGCTAGTGATTGCAGCCCTGCTGATGGTCGCGCTTGGCGTTTCCGGAACTGGCGGAGTTGCAGCGGTACTTGGAGTAGCGGCAGTGGTATGCGTTTCTTCCGCTGTAGCGGGTGAGATGTTGCAAGACCTGAAGGTCGGACACATCCTCGGCGGCACGCCCTCGAAGATGCAGATTGGAGATCTTTTCGGCATCGTCGTGGCATCGCTCGTCCTGTTCTTCCCGATCGCGATCCTTGCCAAGGCGTACACCTTCGGCAGCCCCGCGCTCCCGGCACCGCAGGCGGGATTAATGGCTATGCTCTCCAAAGGAATCGTGGGCGGCGACATGGCCTGGCCGCTCGTGATCGTTGGCATCCTGCTGGGACTGGCGATGATCATGATCGAGGTGAAGAGCGTGATGCTCTTCGCGGTCGGCATGTATTTGCCGCTCGGCACAACTTTTGCCATTTTTCTCGGAGGTGTGATTCGCTGGATCACCGACAAATTGCGCGATCGCCGTGGCCTAAACGATGCGCAGAAGGCGCGCGTGGAAAACTCCGGCGTCCTAACGGCCTCGGGTCTGATCGCGGGCGAGGCGCTGTGCGGCCTGCTCATCGCGGCCCTGGTGGGCTCTGGCCACGACGTAACCCTGTTCAAGTGGACCCCGCCATTTCTTCTGGCGCTGGGCGCGCTAGCGGTGCTGGCGATTGTCATGATCCGAGTTCCGCTGGCCAACGCCGGACGGCCCGAAGATCCGGCCCCGCCGACGGCCATTATGTGAGGTCGTGTGGGGATGCTGTGTGGGGACGGGCGCCTCGCCCGTCCAAGCTGAGCGCAGCTCGGCCCCACCACGTTCATGTTAGGGACTCAGGAAATGTCGATTGCGGAAAATATTGCGCGGGTGCGGGAGCGGATCGCAGTGGCGGCGCGCCGCGCAAGGCGCAATTCCGGCGAAATCACACTGATGGGCGTGAGCAAAACTTTTCCCGCCGCAGACATCCGCGAGGCCTACGCCGCCGGACTGCGCGTTTTCGGCGAGAACAGGGTGCAGGAGTTTGCCGGAAAGGCAGATGCCCTGCGCGACCTGCGAGACGCCGAATGGCACCTCATCGGCCATCTGCAGACAAATAAAGCCGCGAAGGCGGTAGAG
>Ga0116130_1002085_pt1 | contig 10451 bp, 7 predicted proteins | sample June2015DPH_17_5_FD_89733 | JGI IMG/M metagenome (GOLD analysis project Ga0116130, IMG submission 89733) | Peatland microbial communities from SPRUCE experiment site at the Marcell Experimental Forest, Minnesota, USA - June2015DPH_17_40 | ecosystem: Environmental > Terrestrial > Soil > Wetlands >...
CCCCAGGGAACGCGACTTCCCCGAAACATCGAATCCACTCTAACCCCGCTCCTCCAGCCGCCCCCTCAAAACAGGACATTTCTACTTTGCTGGGAATAGGACATTTCTACTTTGCCTTGACACCTCACCTGCAATTGGGAGTTCGGTAGCCTGTCCCGCGCCATGTTCTCCCGCCATGTTCTGTCCCCCGCCATGTTCTCTCGCCAGGCCGAGAGGCGCCTTTGTAGATAGGGCGCGCGGAACGCTATCTCGCACAGGAGCGGTTGTTGCACTGCGGGTTCCGCTGGATCGACAGTTCTCTTTGCCGTGGCGACAACCAGGTAGTGTAGCGGACAGGCTTAAAGTCACTCGGCATTAATCCGGCCTGCGGTGAGAGCACGACGTAATAACAGGGGTCGATTGCGGGAGCACATAACTCAAACCAGAACCTGGGATGGACCTGTTCCATGAGCACAAGGTTGGATTTGGCGATATATCCCTGCGAGAGCAGTTGCGTCCAGGCGTCGTATTCGAAACCGGCGGAAAAGCACGTGCGGGGTAGCCCGGCGCTGGTTAATCGATCCGCCGCAGCCAGCGTCGCCCGGCTTACGGCGATTTGATCATGCGTCATCGCGATCCCCAGAGCGGCGGAAAACGCGAGCAACGCCCACCCCGTCCGCGTGACGCGAGGCGATATCAAAGAATGATGCAGGAGTGCCAGAGCGGGAAGGATCCCGCCCATTACGGGCAGCAGGTAGCGATCGAAGACAACATATCCGGACAGGTCACGGCTGAGGAGCGCGGCACAGTACACTCCGGTCGCGGGAAGGACGATTACTGCGAGAGTCGGCCCCTGTCCATCGGAGAACTTGGGCTTTCTCCAATCGAACGCCCGGATGCGGTCTCGCAAAGCGCAAAACCCGACGCCGGCGACGAGCGATGCGGCCAGCCACATCACGGCAGCGTACAGGATGCGCCCTTCGACCGGTAAGACCACCGGCTTATCGCCCAGCACTCCTATGTTCGGAGGTAACCCGCCGAACTGAGTAACTACGTTTCCGAGCCAGGGAGGCAAAACGACAACCGGTATGAAATAGCCGATAGCAAGCACGATGGCGGTGGCTGGAACCGCGATGATACGCGCCTTCTTCCAGACCGCCGGAATCGCCAGTGCCGAGCCGAGGATAGGCAGCGCCAGCGCCACCATCGTCAAGGCGCTGAACACGACGGTATAGGCGCTCCGGACGACTTGCGGCGAGGAAAGCGCCGGCAAGCTTACCAGATCGTGTACCGCCCCGGGTTGAGAGTACAACCATCTCAGCAGCGCCTCTGCGCACGCACCCAAACACGACAAAGCACACAGGCCCGCCGCAACGATCCGGCGCGACCTCCAGCGCAGGACCATCACGGACACGACCATCGAAACAGCCGGCAGTATCATTACCTGGCGTACGCTGCAGGCAAGCACTCCCGCGCCCACAATCGCGAACAGCCACCCCATACACGCGGCGTCTGTCTCGGCCCGCGCGCACCGGAGAGCGCCGTACAGAAGAGCCAGAAAGAAGAACAGGCCGGTGATATCGGTCATGAAAGTCGGGGTCATCGCAATCGTCAGCGGTGACAGCATCAAGGTCATCGCCGTAAAGGCGGACATGGCCGAACTCAATCCGAGTCTCCGGCAGATGGCGTGGCAAACCAGGGCGCAACCCGAAGCTGTGACCGCGGTTGAGAAACGCAGAAGCGTGAAGGAAAAACCGAAGACCTTGATGAACAGGGCGCCCCATAGTGCATGGATGCCCACCATGGGGCTTCCCCAACTGTCATATTGCAGACGGCCGGTGGCGGCGAACAACTGGGCCATGCGGGCGTAACCCCAGTCGTCATTGATCGGCATCTCGAGCGAGGGGTTGACAGCCACGAATGCCGCCATGACTGCAAGCACCGTGCACGCCGGCCAGAGAAACGAGCTCCGCAAATGCGGGTTTTTCACAAGGGCGATATTACCATCCCTCACGACGCAAAAATCCGGATTCCGGCCGGTTACTTATACGCCGCGATGCCTTTTGTGCGACTGTCGGCCGCGCACGCAGCCTGGCGTAGCTCATCATCGAGCGTGGCGAGCGGCAGTCCTTCGCGGATCGCCAATTCCAGATAAGCGGCGTCATAGGCGCTGAGGCCGTACGTCCGCGCCAGCGGGAGGATTTGCTGAGCGGAGAACCGGGGGACGGGACGTAATCTGTAATTTGGTGCTGTCCCTGGTTCCGCTGGTTCCGTGGCCGGCTTGCCGCCGGTTACTTCACAACCGTGTAGTCGAGCGTTTGAGTGACCGGCGGCAAGTTACCTTGCGAGACGGTGACCTTCGCCTGGAGATTGCCCGCAACTGCCGGGCCCCTCATCAACCCTCTGAGCACGCCGCCTTCCGCCGTGAGTTTCAACGCCGCTGCCGGTATCAGGACCTTGCCGTCCGCGGAAACCTCGACCTGTGCCACGGGCTTTTCGGAATTGGAGGGCTCCGGATAGACGGTGAAGTACAGCAGGTAGGGAGTGCCCTCATGCGCCGTCTTACTCAGCATCGGCACCAGCACCTTGCCCTGGAACTGCATGGGATCGGCCGCATCCGGCTTGTCGGCGTTTTCGACGCTCTGTATCGCCATCAGGCTGCTCATGCCGAGGCCCCTCATCTCCGGGTTGTCGAACTGTGTCACGTTCGTGCTCGCCCGTCCTGCTTCGCGGTCCAGAACCGCCGTCTCCACCGTGTAATGTCCGGCCGGCAGACTCAATGGATGCGTATAGACGGCCGGCGCCGCCAGCGCGGCCTTCCACTTGTCGTCCGCAAGACGATAGGTTTGGTCATAGCTGTACTTATCCACCACCTGCCCGGCCGAATCTTTTACCAACGCCATCAGCGAGGGATGCACTTCGTGGGTCTGGTTGGCTCCCGGCGCGGCCGAGAGCGTCTGGCCGGGCACCTCAAAATAGAGCATCCCGTGCGAATTCGCGCCTTCATTCTGAAAATGGAACGCGACCGTGTGGAAGTCGAAGCCGTGCGGCGGCGGAGTCGCGCCCAGCACCCTCAGCCCCATCACTTCGAACGGCTGCAACGGCGCCGATCCCTTCAGGTCCGGCATCGCAAAATAGCCCGTCCGGCTCTCCGCGTGATCGTCGGCGTGTCCCAGCAGCTTCACCTCGACCTTGCGCAGCCGGCCATCGTACTTATCCTCGGTGGGGCGATAACTCACTTCATAGTGCGCAGCCACGTTGTCGAGAATTTTCGAAAACGGCTTCGCGTAATCCTGCGAATTGGCGATCATGAAGCCGCCAGTGCCCTCGGCGAGCGCGCGCAGGCTGGCCTGGGTATTGGAGGCGCGCACGCCCTGCATCATGGTGTCGCCCTGCTGGCTCTGTTGCTTCATCGCTTCCATGTTGGGCTGCGTGGTGGTAGTGGTGGCGCCGCCCGAGCTCGTGCCAGCCGTTTTCGTGGAGCCGCCGGCATTACTACTGGAGCTTTGGGTCGCGCTGGTTTTCGCCACCGAGCCCAACGTGAGGTTGGCGGCCTGTACCGTCGAGGTCTCGGTCAAACCCGTGATGTCGACAGGATAGAACGTTATGCCGTTGGCAATCGCCTTGGTAAGCATGTTATGAAGCGCGTCGGGATCGCCCGTAGTCAGCAGACCCTGCGTAAGCATCAGAATCGTCTTGCGCCCGGGCAACGTGCCCAACGCTTTGATCAGGTTGTTGATGGCATCCTCCGCGCGTCCCCCGGTCAGGTTGGCGAAGTCGCGGCTCGCGCCCACCTCGTCCCCGCGCAGCGCGTTGGCTCCGGCGCCGTTGCTGACATCCGCCCCGGCAAACACGGTGTTGGAAATCTCGCCGCCGGTCACCGTTCCCGTCGAGGTCACGGTCGTGCCGGGTCCACCACCGCCCGTCATCACAGTGGTGATCGTATACATGTTCGGGTTTGCGGTCAGCATCCCCACCGACGCGTTGGTGAAACTGAGCGGGGTCAGGTTGAACGCCTGCTCCGCCGCCTGGTTGGCCTTGTCGCGGTCCGCCGTGAACGCCATGATCGGGGTCAACCGGTCGGACAACAGGAACATCCCGACGTAGGCGCCCGCCGGCAGGCCGTCTTTCAGAAACTCCCGCACGGCCTGAGTTGCGTTCTTCCGCGCGATCGGGTCGATGTTGTGAAAGACAATACAAATCAGGTTGACAGCCCGCAACGGGCGCGGGGTCTGTGAGGTGCCTGCCGCTGTTCCGGCCGCTGCATCGGGCTGCTGGGTCTGCGAATCGCGGCCAGCCAGGCGGAAACTCGTGACCGCCTGTTTGACGCCGTCTTCGTATACTTCGACGTCGCCCTGCTTCAGGTTCTTCACGTTTTTCCCGTGTTTATCGGTCACCGCTACGTCCAGCAACACCTCGGTCGAAGTGGTGCGAATGGTGGCGTCCGGTCCGGTCGCAGGAGGGGTGGTCTGCGCAGCAGCGAGACCGGCAAGAAGCAAGATTGCACTTGCGAGGAACAGCAAAACGGATCTTCTCATCTTGGTTTTGATTCTACTCCAAAGCCAGGCCCGTGGCGACGGGTAGTGCTTCAGCCGTGATGGCTAACACAGTCGACCAACGGCCGTGAATCACGAGGGCCCCGGCTCCAATCCCGCCCAGCAACCACGTGGCCGGCTTTTACCGATACGCCGCGATGCCGGTGACTCGCTCGCCGATTACCAGAGCGTGGATGTGATCGGTGCCCTCATAGGTCTTCACCGTTTCCAGGTTGCAGAGGTGGCGCATGACGGGGTACTCGTCGGTGATGCCGTTGGCACCCAGCAGATCGCGGCTCAGGCGCGCGCATTCGAGCGCCATGGCTGTGTTATTGCGCTTCAGCATGGAGACATGGGCGGACTCCAGCGTGCCCTGGTCCTTGAGCCGGCCGGCGTGGCAGGCCAGCAATTGCGCCTTGGTGATTTCGGTGATCATCCAGGCCAGTTTCTCCTGCACCAGTTGATGGGAAGCGATCGGCCGGTTGTCGAACTGCTTGCGCAGGATGGCGTACTGGCGGGCGGTTTCGTAGCAGTCCATGGCGGCGCCGATAACGCCCCAGCCGATGCCGTAGCGCGCCTGCGTCAGGCAGGCGAGCGCGGCCTTGAGTCCCCTGGCTTCGGGCAGCCGATCGCTATCGTCGACGCGGCAGTCCGCCATCGACAGGCTGGAGGTTACCGACGCCCGCATCGACCACTTACCGTGGATATCGCTGGTCGAAAAGCCCGGTGTGCCGCGCTCGACCAAAAAGCCGGCGATGCCTTCGGCCGTGCGCGCCCACACCACGGATACGTCGGCCACGCCGCCGTTGGTGATCCAGGTTTTCTCGCCGTTGAGCACCCAGCCGGCGCCATCGCGGCTCGCGGTGGTGCGCATGCCGGCGGGGTTCGAGCCGAAATCCGGCTCGGTCAGCCCGAAACAGCCGATGGCGGATCCGTTTTGGAGGCGCGGCAGCCAGCGGCGCTTCTGCTCCCCGGAGCCGAAGGTGAGGATGGGGTACATGACCAGCGCGCCCTGCACGGAGACGAAGCTGCGGATGCCGGAATCGGCGCGCTCCAACTCCTGCATGACGAGCCCGTACTCGACGTTGCTCATGCCCGCGCAGCCGTAGCCTTCGAGGTTGGCGCCGAGAAAGCCGAGCTCGCCCAATTCGGGGATTAGCTCGGAAGGGAAACGGGCGTCGCGGTAGCAGTCGCGGATCAGCGGCAGGATGCGCTCGTCGGCGAAGCGGCGCGCGGTCTGCCGCACCAGCCGTTCTTCTTCGCTGAACAGCGAATCCACCAGAAAGTAATCCACGCCGCGGAAGGACATCGCAAATTTTCCCCCTCATTATTGGAACACGGCGCACGGTAGGGCATGCTTTGTGCAAGCTAAAAGGAAGAGATCGTTGCGGGTGGCCGGGCTTCGCGGGCGAACCCAGAGGGGACCCGGCATGCCTTTGTTGTTCGGACGGGGTCGGGCCGGGCATGCCCCAGGCACGCCTCGCCCTCGCGTCTGCGCGATAAAACGCCATCGTAATTGCGAGATGGCGTAGTCAGCTTTGAAAGAAGGAGATGCCGGCGATGCCTGCCGCGCCGGCGGCCATGCAGAGCGGGGCCTTTTGCGGAGTGATGCCGCCCAGCGCGAACACCGGGATGGAGACGGCGCGGCTGGCTTCCCGCAGCGCTTCGAGACCCAGCGGCGCTCCGTAGCCGGCTTTCGAGGGAGTAAAGAAAACCGGTCCGAAAACCGCCAGGTCCGCGCCTTCGGCCTCGGCCGCGCGCAACTCGGCGAGCGAGTGCGTCGAGACTCCGATCAGGAAGCCCGCCGGCACGATAGCGCGCAGCACCGCGGGCGCGATGGACCCGGAGGGCAGATGCACGCCGTGCGCGCCGGCGGCCAGCGCCACATCGGCGCGCCCATTCACCAGAATGCGCGATCCATGCGGGTTCGGCAGCTCGAGCACGCGGCGCACCAGTACGCACATCTCTCGCGCGGGCAGATCTTTTTCGCGAATCTGGATGCGTTCCACACCGCTCGCCAGCGCGCGCTCGACGAATACCAACAGCGGCTCGACGCCGCCCGCGGAATGCCGATCGGTGATGTAGTAACGAAGCACGCAATGCGCCCCCTAACCGTTCATCATAGATGCAGTGCGGGCGGTTTTGCCGCTCAGCTACAATTGGGAGTTTGGCAGCCTGTCCCAATGAAAAAAGTTCTCTTATCGTGGAGCAGCGGGAAAGACAGCGCCTGGACGCTGCATCTCCTGCGGCGGAATGCGAACCTGCACGTGGCCGCGCTGGTCACCAGCTTCAACTCGGAGGCCAACCGGGTGGCGATGCATGCCGTCCGGCGCGCGCTGGTGGAGGCCCAGGCGGAGCGCACGGGCCTCCCGCTATGGGCGGTGGAACTGCCTGCGCCGTGCTCGAACGCGGAGTACGAAGACCGTATGCGCGTGGTGTGCCAACGCGCGATCGCGGAGGGAATCACGGCGGTCGCATTCGGCGATCTGTTTCTGCAGGACATTCGCGACTACCGCATACGGCAATTGCAGGGGACCGGCCTGGAGCCGCTGTTTCCCCTCTGGCTGATTCCAACGAAAGATCTGGCTCTGGAAATGATTGCCGCGGGCGTGAAAGCGAAAGTCACTTGCGTGGATCCGGCCAAGCTTGCCAAAACTTTTGCCGGCCGCGATTTCGACCGGAGTTTCCTGGAGGATTTGCCGCCTGGAATCGATCCGTGCGGCGAGAACGGAGAGTTTCACACGTTTGTGCACGATGCACCGCCGTTCTCGAGTCCCATCGAAGTCCGCTCGGGAGAAGTCGTCGAACGCGACGGATTCGTGTTCGCGGACGTGCTGCCGGGGTGAGCAGGCAGCCGTTTCTCCTGCATACCACATAGTAGAATGGGGCATATGCAGCTCACGATCCGGTTGCTCCGCGAAACGGATGGCCGCTGGATTGCCGGCATTTCCGAACTGCCAGGCGTGACGGTATACGGCGCAACGTCCGAAGAAGCCACTCTGAAGGCTAAGGCGCTCGCTCTCCGCGTAATCGCTGAAGAAATTGAGCACGGGGAAATGCCGCCGGGAGCCGACACGTTGCAGTTTTCCGTAGCTGCATGAGCGCATGGCCCGCCACCAAGGCCTGGCGCGTGCTTGGAGCGTTGCAGCGGGTCGGGTGGCGCATCGTTCCGCACCTCAGGTTCCCATCGGACGTTGCGACGTGAAGGTTGGCTGCAGTACCGCTTCGCCTACCACGACAAAGGAGAATTGGGGCCAGTCATTCTTGCTGAGATTGCAAAGGAAGATCTGTAAGTCAGCCAGGGCGCCAAGCGTTACGGAAAATGTGTCTGACGCGTCTGACCCCTTTTGCTCGTTGCTCCTCCTTTCGGCCCTGTAGCGTTTCGTATATACAATCTGATACGATGGCAGTGTGGTTATTTCCGGTTTTGAGTGGGATGATGACAACACGTTCCATATCGAGCGGCACGAGTACACCCCGGAAGAGGTGGAGGAAGTCTTCGCCGGTAGCCACAAGGTCAGGCGAGCGCGCCAGAAGCGATATATCGCGTTAGGGGAAACGCTGGACGGCCGGCTCGCTTTCGTCGTGTTTCGCCGATTGTCCGGAGGCCTAGTCAGAGTGATCACGGCTCGGGACATGGAGGCAAGTGAGCGGCGGCTGTTTCGCCGCAAATAGGCAAGAGTCGAATGAAGAAAAAGCTTTCTCCTGCGAAATCGCCACTTCCGAAGTTTCAATCCGACCGGGAGGCCGCGGAATATTTCGAGAGGCACTCGGTTGCTAGTGTGTGGGATAAGTTGCCCGCGGCCGAACGGGTCAAACTGTCGTCGGCACTGGCGAAGAAGATCCGCGACCGCCACGCCCGCGCAAAGTCGCCGATTTCCATTCGCCTGGCCCCGGAGCAGATCGCCGCGGCGAAGCACATCGCGGCTGAGAAGTCGGTAGGCTACCAGACGCAACTTCGGATGTGGATTGCCGAGGGCATAAGGCGTGAAGCAAAGAGGGCGTAGTTGGCCCGGCGCGTGTTGCGGAAATGCGTCTGACCCGTCTGACCCGTTTTGCTCCCTTTTGCTCCTTTTGCTCCGCCTACTTAATCTCCACCTCATCGAGGAAGAACTCGAATTTTCCTTCGCCGGGGGGACTTAGGAATGCCAGGCCGGAGAGGTCGTGGCCATCGGTCGAGAGGCTGGCTAGCGAGAACGTGTACTGCTTCCACTCGGGAGCAGCGACGAAGCTGCGGAAGGTCGGGTTTTGGCCTTTGGTGTCGGTGAAGATCAGGAGGCGGCAGGTTTTGCCATCGCCTTTGGCCCAGAAGGTGATGTTCCTTTTGTCGGAGAGATCGGCGCCCTGCATCATGCCGGGGCCGGGAGAGTAAACGGCTCCGCCAAAAATGAAGCCGGCGCCTTTGACGTTCTCGCCGGCCACGCGCATGGCTCCCTTGGTCCCGTTGGCGCCGCCAGCAACGGCGTCCATGGTTGCGGTGGATTTGCCGCCCATCATGGAGTCAGTCATCACGGTCCACTTACCGAAATTCGCGGCGATTTTGAGATCGTCGAAAGTGCTGACCACGCCGGATTCCGATCCCTTGGGCTTCAGCGTAGCTGGCGTGCCGGCCTGGCCGTTCAGGTCCACCACCTTGAGCGCGACTTTCTTGGTGTCGGCCGAGCTGGGGCCGACCATCACGTCGAAGATTCCCGGCTCGACCACGCGGTGCATGTCGGTGTTCAAGATGGAAAGCATTGCGGAGTTAATGGTGAATTCGACGGTGCGCTTTTCTCCCGGCTTGAGGGTGATGCGCTCGAAGCCCTTCAACTGCATGACCGGCTGCGTGACCGATGCCACGCGCTGGTGCAGGTAAAGCTGCGGAACTTCGTCGCCTTCGCGCGAGCCGGTGTTGGTGACATCCACGCTCGCCTTGGCAACGCCGCCGATCTCGATTTGCGCCGGCTCGACGCGCAGGTTTTCGAACTTGAAGGTGGTATAACTCAGGCCGTAGCCGAACGGGTAGAGCGGCTTCCTGGTGCTGAATGCGTAAGTGCGGTCGTCGGTCGGTTTGTGATTGTAGAAATCGGGCAGTGCGCCGACCGTATGGGGGAAAGTGATGGGCAGTTTGCCGCCCGGGTTGACGTCGCCGAATAAGACGTTGGCCGCGGCGGTGCCGCCTTCCTGTCCGAGATACCAGCCCTCTAAGATAGCCGGCACGTGTTCGGCGATGTAGTTAATGGAGAGCGGCCGGCCGTTGATCAGGAGGACTACGGTGGGAGTGCCGGTTTCGACGACCGACTTGACCAGATCGTTCTGGGCGCCGAGCAGATCGAGCGAATCGCGATCGCCCAGATGGTATTCGCCCCAGGCTTCGCGGTTGGTGCTTTCGTTTTCGCCGACCACCAGGATGGCGACGTCGGCCTTGCGCGCCAGCTCGGTGGCGGCGGCGACCTTCTCCACCTGCGCCTGCGGGTCGGCCAGCTTGACGTTGTTCGCCAGCCATCCGCGCCAGCCCTGCTTGGCGGTGGTGATCTGGCAGCCCTCGGCATAAACCACCTTGGCCGAGGAGCCCACCCGTTCGCGAATGCCATCCAGAATGCTGACGCCATGTCCCGGTTCGCGGGCGTATCCGCCAATGTGGACGTCGGCGGCGTTAGGGCCGATGACGGCGATGGTTTTGAGCTTGCCGAGATCGAGCGGCAGCAGGTTGCCAGTGTTCTTCAGCAGGACAACGGCCTTTTGCGCGGCCTCGATGGCCAGCTTGCGATGCTCCGGGCCGCTGGTGATCTTCTCGGTGTAGGCGGGATCGGTATAGGGATCTTCGAACAGGCCGAGGCGGAACTTGGCGGCGAGCAGGCGGCCCGCGGCGCGATCCACCAGGCTTTCCGGGACAGCGCCGTCCTTGACCTGGTCGATCAAGGTGCGATAGACGGAACCGTCGGAGAGATCGAAATC
>Ga0116130_1002087_pt1 | contig 10445 bp, 9 predicted proteins | sample June2015DPH_17_5_FD_89733 | JGI IMG/M metagenome (GOLD analysis project Ga0116130, IMG submission 89733) | Peatland microbial communities from SPRUCE experiment site at the Marcell Experimental Forest, Minnesota, USA - June2015DPH_17_40 | ecosystem: Environmental > Terrestrial > Soil > Wetlands >...
AAAGCACGTGTAATCCGCCATCGGCACCCGCACCACCTCGGATTGCGCGCCCCCCAGCCATCCGAGCTTGCCCGCGGAATTGGCTCCGTAGCCGAAGATGGCGGATCCGCTTTCCGCGCATTGCGACGACTGCCCGCGCCGGCAGAAGTAGCATCGGCCGCAGGCAACCACGCCCGACACGACGACCCGATCCCCCTTCTTGAGCGCAACGACGCCGGCGCCCACTTCCTCGATCACGCCGACGCCCTCATGACCCAGCACGAAGCCGGGCACGATGGGCAACGCGCCTTCATAGAAATGCAGGTCGGAGCCGCAAATTCCCGCGCGGGTGATTCGCACCATCGCGTCGGTGGGAGTCTTGAGCGCGGGGTCATCGACCTGCTCGACGCGCACGTCGTGGGGTCCGTGGAAAACAGTTCCCTTCATGAGCAATCCTTTCTTTGCTGGTGGCAGCGACGGAGGCAGCGGTCTGCCGAGATAATGGCACAGATCGGGGCGGGTTTGCAGAGGCGGCGAAGGCCGTGGTAATTCCAGAGTCTGTCTATCATCCTCGGGAGGCTCTCATGATTCAGAATATCAAAAAAATTCTCACCCCAATCGACTTTTCGACACACTCGATGGAAGCGATGCGCGGCGCGATGGAACTGGCGAAGGACCTCGGCGCCGAGGAAGTTCACCTGGTGCATGTGATCGCGCCGCAGCAAAGGCTGATCCCGTCCACGATCGAGCAGAACCGCGAGCTGGCGCGGGAAGGCGCGATGCTCGAACAGGCGGAGGAGGAACTCGCGCGCATCAAGAAGGACGAGCTCGGCAATTCAAAGAAGGTCATCACGTGCGCCGTGGTCGGGCCTCCGGTTGAGAAGCTCGTCAACTACGCCAAAGAGCAGTTGATCGACCTGATCGTGGTTGCTACGCACGGACGGACCGGCGGCGAGCATATTCTGATCGGCAGCGTCAGCGAGAAGCTGGTGCGCAACTCGCCGTGCTCGGTGCTGGTCTTCCGGCCACGCGTGCGGTAGGGCAGGGCTGAGCCCTGCACCCAATGTTAAGGCCGCGCTCCGTTGTCGCGCGCGGCCGGGGGTGAGCCCCTGCACCCGCAGTGAGAAGACGCGAAAATCTGCGCAGCGCATCTTTTCACGACTACACGATAGAAGAGGTGCCGGCGTGCAGGCTTCTAATACTCGCCGTGCCAACGGCCGGGGGTGAGCCCTGGCCGTGGCGACGGCAGCGCAGTATTAAACCGTTGGCGAGGGGCCGCGCGCGGCAGGGGTGACCCCTGCACCCAATGTTAAGGCCGCGCTCCGTTGTCGCGCGCGGGCTCTGCTACGGGCACGCTGCAATTCAGGGCGAGATGGATTAGGGATGGGGGGCGATTCGGTTTCGGGTGCGGTTGTTCCGCCACTGGACGGGTTGAAGATTCGAAAGCTCGTTGGTCCCGCCTTCTTCGACGGGCTTAATGTAACCAATCTCCCAGCCAAAATGTGACAGGGTATTGCCGTGCGCGTTGTACTGCATCCAAGCACCGAATACATCGCGACGGTAGAAAATCGGGTTATACCCTAAGGCGCATTCACCCTTGGCCCATACACTCAACCTCAACTGCTCGCAGGCTGACGCAAACAAGTATTTGTCGGTCATGAGCGCCCCATTTCTAGTAGCTACGAGAGTTATATAGGCGTTACAAATGTGTGGCAAGAAAAGCGAAATGTCGAAGGTCGGAGAGGTATTAGCATTGCTAATCAAAACGGGGGCGTTTGATCGTGACGATCAAACGGGGAATCCTGCGACCAGCAAGGGCGCAGCGCTTGGGAAGGAAATTTAATCCGCGATGCAGTCGGGGAATTATTCTGAGCAATAAATTAGGGCCAGGCAGATTGCTCCGCCCGGCCCGCAGCCAACCGGGAAAAGGGGGGCAAACCCCGGCTAGCAAACGTATTGTACTTAAGTGCGGGTGTGTTGCAAGAACGCTACGGAACCCTCCGGACCGGCCATCCACAGAGAAAAGCGGCCTTCGCCTGCGCTTTTTGGCGCTCAGACTTCGCCGCCGCCGAGCGCGGGAATGAAATGAACTTCGCTGTTCTCGGCAACGGTATCGAGTACGCCGCCGGTGGCTATTTCACCGTCGATTGATACCGCGATCGACGGCCGGATGTCTCCGTCCTCGAGTAACTGCTTGTCAATTCCTGGGAACCGCTCGCCAAGCTGCCGAATCAGCTCGCGGATCGATCTTCCCGGCAGCTCGACTCGCTCGACGCCGCCGGTGAATTTGCGCAGCAGTGCGGGAATCACGACGGTTGGCATTGCAAAAAAATAAGGGGCGGGCGGCTTCGCCCGCCACCTTTCAATCACTCGTGATCAATCCGCCGCTGCGGAATGTTGCGCGGCGGCGCGATGCTTCAAGATCGCCTTGAGCAACCTCGGCGGCGACATCGGCGCCTGGGTCATCCTGACGCCCACCGCGCGGTAGATCGCATTGGCGACCGCTGCCACCGGCGGCACGATCGACACCTCGCCTACGCCGCGCACGCCCAGCGGATGGCCGGGGTTTGCTTCCTCGACGATGACCGTTTCGATCATCGGCAAGTCGAGGCAGGTCGGAATCCGGTAGTCGAGGAAGCCGGAGTTACGCAGCGTGCCCTTGTCGTCGTAGAAGTATTCCTCATTGAGCGCCCAGCCGATTCCCTGCGCGGTTCCGCCCTGCATTTGTCCTTCGACGTAGCTCGGATGAATCGCCTTGCCGGCGTCTTGCGCGATGGTGCATCGCAGCACTTGCACCTTGCCGGTATCGGGATCGACCTCGACGTCAACGACGGTGGTGGCAAATCCAGGGCCCACGCCGCGCGCATTGACGCTGGCGCGGCCGGTGATCGGACCGCCGGTGCGGGGGAAGCGTGGTGCGAGCTGCTTGATCGACATCGGGGGCACGCCGTTGCCTTTGGCGTGGAGCATGCCGTCGCGGAATTCGACTTCGTCGGGCTTCTTCTCCCAGACCTTGGCGGCGCGCTCGATCAACTGGCGCACGGCGTCCCTGGCCGCCTCGTACACCGCCATCCCGGTTGCGAAAGTAACGCGGCTACCGGCGGTCACGTCGGTATGCCCGATCGAATCGGTGTCGGCGGTGATCGGCCGCACGTCGGTCATCGGCATTCCGAGCACTTCCGCAGTGATCATCGCCATCGACGCGCGCGAGCCGCCGATATCCGGCGAGCCGGTGACGACGCTGGCGGTTCCGTCGGTGTGGATATTGACCGTTGCCGACGACTGCATCCCGGCGTTGAACCAGAACCCCGACGCGACGCCGCGTCCGCGGAACTTGCCGGTCAGTTTCGACTTGTAATGCGGGCTGTTCTTGATCGCTTCGCAGGTCTGGATAAATCCGATGCGCTTGAAGGGAGGACCCATGATCTGCGGGGAGCCTTCTTTGACCCCGTTGTTGATCCGGAAGTCGATCGGATCGATTCCGCATTTCTCGGCCAGTTCATCGATCACGGTCTCGGACGCGAACGCGGCCTGGGTTGTGCCCGGCGCGCGATAGGCGTTGGTCTTGGGCCGATTGACCACCACGTCGTACGCGTCGATTTGAAAATTCTCGACGAGGTAGGGAGCGATGATACACAGCGCGCCGGCTGCCACCGGCGAGCCCGGGAACGCGCCCGCCTCGTATGCCATCCAGATTTCGGCGGCGACGAGCTTGCCGTCCCTGGTCGCGCCCATCTTCAATTTGATTTTCCCGCCCGGGGTCGGTCCGCTCGCGCGGAGCACCTCCGAGCGCGACATGACGAGCTTGACGGGGGCGCCGGTCTTCTTCGAGAGCAGCACCGAGAGCGGCTCGAGGTAGATGGTGGTCTTGCCGCCGAAGCCGCCGCCGATTTCGGCCGGCACGACTTTGATTTTGCCGACCGGCATCCCCAACACCTGTGCGCTCAGCGAGCGCACGTCGAAGGCGCCCTGGGTCGAGCAGTAAATCGTTGCCTGTCCGTCGGAGTTGTAGATGCCGACGGCGTTGTGAGGCTCGATGTATCCCTGGTGCACCATCGCGGTGTTGAATTCGCGCTCGATCACATAGTCCGCCGCCTTGAATCCGGCGGCGATGTCGCCGCGTTTGAACTGGTAGTGCTGCGCGACGTTGGTCGGCTTGTCGCCTTCCTCGTTGTTGCGCAGATCCTTGAGCAGAATCGGGGCGCCCGGCTTGGTGGCGGCATCGACGGTCATCACGGGCGGCAGCACTTCGTATTCGACTTCGATCAGGCGGAGCGCTTCCTCGGCGATATGCGGGCTGGTCGCGGCGACGGCGGCGATCGCATGGCCGTCATACAGGACCTTGTCGTGCGCGAGGATGTTCATCGACAGGTGCATCGGATTGACCGTCATCTCGCCGGACTGCTCGAGCTTGTTCTCCGCCGCCGGGAGATCCTTCGAGGTAACGATGGCCTTGACGCCGGGGAGCTTGAGCGCCTTGTCGATTTTGATCGATTTGATAATCGCGTGGGCGTGCGGGCTGCGCAGCACTTTGCCGTGCAGCATCCCGGGGAATGCGTAGTCGGCGCCGAACTTGGCGCGGCCCGTCACTTTGTCAACGCCGTCGGGCCGAATCGGACGCGTGCCGATGACTTTGAAATCGCGTGTCGTGGTTGATTCCGCCATGGCCTTACCTCTCGGATCGCCGGTCGTCTCGGTAGTCCTGTCAGTACCGCGATGCTCTCATCGTGCGGCCGCTTTGCCTTCGCCCTGCGAGCGAATATCCGCAGCCGCGTCGAGCACCGCTTTCACAATCTTGTCATAACCGGTGCATCGGCACAGATTCCCGGCCAGCGCGTAGCGAACTTCGTGCTCGGTCGGTTTCGGATTGCGATCGAGCAGCGACTTCGCCGAAATCAGGAATCCGGGCGTGCAGATGCCGCACTGCAAGGCCGCGTGCTCGAGAAACTTGTTCTGCAAAACGTGAAGCACGCCGTTGATGGCGAGTCCTTCGACGGTCACGATGTTCTTGCCTTGAGCTTCGACGCCGAGCATCAGGCACGAGCAGACCGGGCGGCCGTCGACCAGCACGGTGCAAGCGCCGCAATCGCCGGTCAGGCATCCTTCCTTGGAGCCGGTGAGCTCGAGCACGTCGCGCAGCGTTTCGAGCAGGCTTTGGCGCGGCTCGCACAGGAACTCGACCGTTTCGCCGTTAATCGTCGCTTCTACCAGTGTCTTTTTGGACATTGTTCTATATGCCGTTTGTTCGTGGCTGTGATTCAGTTCTTTTTCGCGCGTTCGGCGGCGATTGAGAGCACCCGCCGCGTGAGCACCGCGGCGATGTGGAGTCGAAATTCCGCCGTCCCGCGCATGTCGTCGATCGGCGAACAGGCCTCGCTCGCCGCACGTCCGGCGGCCTCGAGGGCCGCGGCGTCGAGTTTCATCCCGATGAGCGCGTCGGCGGCCTTGCTTGCAAGGATCGGAGTCGGCGCAACGGCGCCAAGTGCGATCCGCGCCGCCTTCACCTTGTCGCCGTCGAGCGTAAGCGCCGCTCCCACGCCGACGACTGCGATATCCATCTCGTTGCGCGGGATGAAACGAAGATACGCGTCGCTCGAATGCGGCGCGGGCGCCGGAACCAGCAATTCGACCAGCAACTCGCCGGGCTTGAGCACGGTGCGTCCGGGCGATACGACGAAAGCCTCAACCGGCACTTCGCGCTCGCCATTCGGGCCGACGATTCGGGCGCGCGCGCCGAGCGCCATGAGGGCAGGCGTAGTGTCCGCGGCCGGCGATCCATTGCACAGATTGCCGCCCACCGAGGCGCGGTTCTGAATCTGCAGCGAGCCGATGAGATGAGCCGCCTCGGTCAAGCCGGGGTAATGACGCCGCATCACGTCGCTCTCGCTAATCTCGATGCAAGGCACGGCCGCGCCGAGCCGCAGTCCCTTCTTCGCATCGAAGGAGAGAGTTTGCAGCTCCTTGATTTTCTTGACATCAACCAGATGCTCGGTGCGGCGGACTCCGGCGCGCAACTGGATGATGATATCGGTGCCGCCGCAGAACGGGCGGGCGTTTTCACCGTGGGTTTTGAGGATGCTGACCGCCTGATCGAGCGTGGTTGGGGCTTCGTAGGTGATGGCGTGCAAGACTGGGAGACCTCCGGGCCGGGGCAATTATTACCCGCCTTGTACCTTGGATAGCCTAGTTGCCGCTGGCTGAAAAGGGGACCGCGGCAGGAGCGCGTCCCGCCGCTCGCTTGCGGGGATGGACCTCGCGCTCGATCCTCGCCGCCAGCTCGTCTTTGGCTTTTTCGAGTTCGTAGTCGCTCTGCAATCCCAGCCAGAATTCCGCGCTTGCCCTAGATGTCGAATCTGACATAAGATGCAGTCGGTGACCAAGGCCGGAGACAAACCCTTGGTCTGGCTGCACGGCGAGATCAAGACACCGCCATTTTCCAGAGAAGGCCGAATCGAGACAGGGGTGCTGCTGCGGCGTTTGCAACAGGGCGAGAATCTTTCCTTACCACATTCGCGGCCGATGGTTGCGATAGGAGCCCGGTGTCACGAACTGAGGGTCGTCGACCGATACGATACGTGGCGGATAGTGTATCGAACCGATCCAGACGCCATCGTGATAGTTGACGTGCTCAGCAAGAAAACTCGCCGAACGCCGCGTGAAGTGATCGACCGATGCAGGTCACGGTTGCGGCGGTACGACGAACTGGCCGGGTAGGCAATGAGCGATGGAGAAGCGTAAAAGACAGCGATTGGAAAGCGCGGGATGGGTGGTCGGGAGCACCACCGATTTCCTCGGGCTCAGCGACGAGGAAGCTGCTCTGGTTGAGGTTAAGCTCGGCCTGGCAAGCGCGGTAAGAAAGCAAAGAAGCCGGCGCCGGATGACTCAGGCGCAGCTAGGCCGCTTGTTGGGTTCCAGCCAGTCGCGAGTGGCGAAAATGGAAGCTGCCGATCCTTCGGTCAGCATCGATCTGATGGTGCGATCCCTTCTGCGAATGGGCGCGAGCAGAAAAGACGTAGCTTCCTATATCTCGATGCCAACGCCGCGACGGGCGGCGTAGCGCAGACCCGAGTTGCCGCCGGCTGAAAAGAGGACCGCAGCAGCCGCGCGTCACGCAGCTCGCTTGCGGGGATGGACCTCGCGCTCGATTCTCGGATTTCGGTCGAAGCTTCAGTGTATGTGAAGCATCCAATGGACGGCATCAAGCGCCGTGAGTGCCATCGACTGCCCGGCGGCTCTGAGAGCGCGTGCGCGCTACCCCTGGAAGCCGAGGCGGGAGGCGACCTGCGCCGCGGCGAGCGCCAGCGCCGGCGCCATCGGACCCATCAGCGCAAAGCGCGGATCGGTGGTCTGCCCGCGCACGTAGCGCACGTAGATTTGCTCGACGACGGTCGCAGTCTTCCAATGCGCCCACGCCCAGTAAAACGGGATGCCGCTCACGTCGCGGCCGGTGCGGCTCGAATAGCGATGCACCAGTTCGTCGCGGCTCATGAAGCCGGGCCGCAGCGTATGCGGCTCGCCGTGGGAGGTCACCAGCAGTTCCACCGGGTCGCTCTTCTCGCGCCAATAGCCAATCGCGATGCCGAGATCGACCAGCGGATCGCCGATGGTGGACATTTCCCAGTCGAATACTCCGACTACCTCGCCGTGATTGACGGCGCCGAGCATGATGTTGTGCAGGTAGAAGTCGTTGTGCACGAGCACCGGCGGCGGCGACACCGGCATGTTGTCGAGAAACCAGGCGCCGAGCTTCTCCATCAGCGGCACTTCGCGCGTTTTGGCCTTCTCCCATCGCCCCATCCATCCGGTGATCTGGCGCTTTAAGAATCCGTCGGGCTTGCCCAGCGAGCCAAGTCCAATCGCCGCGTAATCGACGTCGTGCAAATCGGCCAGCGTATCGATAAATCCTTCTGAGATTGCGCGAAACGTCGCCGGATCGGCGCCGAGCTCCACTGGCAGCGGCTCACGATTTTTGATGACGATCCCGGTGCGCCGTTCCATCACGAAAAATGGCGCGCCGACGATCGACGCGTCGTCGCTGTAGAGCATCGCGCGCGGCGCCGGCTTGAAGACTTCCCACAGCCGCGAAAGCACCTTGTACTCCCGGCCCATGTCATGCCCGCCCACGGGCAGCGGCCCGAATGGCGGCCGGCGCATCACCCATTCGCGGTCGCCGAAGCGCAGCAGGTAGGTCAGATTCGACGATCCGCCGCGAAACTGCTGGACGGTCAGCGGCGCGTCGGCGCCGGGAATCTTGCCGCGCAAGTAGGCGGCGAGCTTTGCCCAGTCGAGTTGCTCCTCGTCGCGGACGTCGCCAAATTCGGGGACGATTTCCACCGCTTCAGCCATGTGCGCGACGCGGGACCATCCAGATCGCTTGCCGGATCACTTGCGAGCTCACTTGTACTTGCGCAGTTCGCGGCGAGCGATGGTCATGCGATGCACTTCGTCGGGGCCGTCCGCGATTCGGAGCGAGCGGCTGTCGCGCCACATCCGCGCAATCGGGATGTCGTCGCTGACGCCGGCCGCGCCGAACACCTGGATGGCGCGATCGAGCACGATCATCACCATGTTCGCGCACATCACTTTAATCATCGAGATCTCGTTGCGCGCTTCGCGCTTGCCCACGGTGTCCATCTTCCACGCCGCATGCATCACCATCAGGCGGCATGAGTCGATCTCGATTCGCGAGTTGGCGATCCACTCCTGGATGTTGGCCTTGTCGGCGAGGAAGCTGCCGTGCGTGAAGCGCGTGTTCGCCCGCTTGCACATCAGTTCGAGCCCTCGTTCGGCGACCCCGATGATTCGCATGCAGTGGTGGATGCGTCCCGGGCCCAGCCGCGCCTGCGCGATTGCGAAGCCGCCGCCTTCCTCGCCGAGTACGTTGGTCAGCGGCACGCGGCAGTCCTTGTAAATTATCTCGCAATGCCCGCCGCCGCCGGAGTGGCCCATCACCGGCACGGGGCGAATCAGGTTGAATCCGGGAGTGTCGGTCGGAACGATTATCTGGCTGGCGCGGCGATGCGGCGCCGCGTCGGGGTCCGTCACGACCATCGCGATCGCGAAGCTCGAGCCAATCCCATTGGACGTGAACCACTTGTGGCCATTGATCACGTAGTCGTCGCCGTCGCGAACGGCGCGGGTCTTGAGCTGGGTCGGATCGGATCCCGCAGTATCCGGCTCGGTCATCGAGAAGCAGGTGCGCATCTCGCCGTCGAGACACGGCTGGAGCCATTTCTTTTTCTGCTCGGGGGTGCCGAACTCGGTCAGGATTTCCATGTTGCCGGTATCGGGCGCCATGCAGTTGAACGCGCGCGCGCCAATCGGGCTGCGGCCCATCAGCTCGCACAGGGGAGCGTACTCGTAATTCTTGAGACCGGCGCCGAATTTTTCGTCGGGCAGAAAGAGGTTCCAAAGACCCTCGGCCTTGGCTTTTTTGCGGACATCCTTGAGGCATTGGGGCTCGGCATGTCCACTCTCGCCCATCTCGCGCTGAACTTCCTTTTCGATGGGAAAGACGTACTGGTCCATGAAGTCGGAGACACGCTTGCGCAACTGTTCGGTTTTGGGGGTCAGCGAAAAGTCCATTTCGATCCTCGCGAGGTCCGGTGATTTGTATCGCAACAGGTAACCCAGATCGCCAATAAATGAAAGCGATCGCGAATTGGGCCGATGGCCCGCGACGACGGGCGCCGCGAGGCTACGCGCCGGGTTTGCGCATCACGTAAAAGACGTATCCGTAGGCGCCGTGATACGCGCGGAAGAGATCGTACTCGCGATCCGCCTCGTCGAGGGTTGCGAGGACCTCGCGATCGCCGGCGTACTTTTTCCTCAGCTCCGCAACCCGCATCTCGCCCGGCCCGTAGTAGTTGTGCCAGTCCTGCACTGGAAACACGAACCGGCCGGCGTCCACGTACCCCGCTTCCGCAACAATCTGGCAGTTGCGCTCGATCGATCCCATGCCGGGATAGCTTCGCGCCCAAAATGCAACCGCTTCGGCGGGCGGATCGGGCGCCAACCACGTCAGTTCGGAGACGGCGATCCATCCGCCGGGCTTGAGGAACCGCCGCCACGCGCCAAGGCCGGCGGCGAATCCCGCGATATAGATGGCGCCCTCCGACCAGATCAGATCGAACGACGCGTCGGCGAAATCCATATCGAACATCGAAGTGTTGATCGTCGTCACCTGCGGGATAACTCCAGCCGCGCGGGCGCGTTCGGTCAGTTCATCGAGGAATCGCTGGCGGACATCGACCGCCACAATCCGGCCGCCGGTGGCGCGTGCAAGCTCTATAGTCTGCGCGCCGGGACCGCATCCGACGTCCAGAATTCGCGGACGCGCCGGCAGCCCGCGGACCAGGCCGAGCGCGCGCAGCGTTGTCTCGGGGGAGCCGGGGGCCTGTCGCGGCAGGCCCTCGGTCAACTCGCGGAAGATACTCATCGCGAACGGGATACTGCCGCCGGACGCG
>Ga0116130_1002092_pt1 | contig 10428 bp, 9 predicted proteins | sample June2015DPH_17_5_FD_89733 | JGI IMG/M metagenome (GOLD analysis project Ga0116130, IMG submission 89733) | Peatland microbial communities from SPRUCE experiment site at the Marcell Experimental Forest, Minnesota, USA - June2015DPH_17_40 | ecosystem: Environmental > Terrestrial > Soil > Wetlands >...
ACTGTTCCTTTGATCCCTTGGAATCGACCCGTTCCATTAATGATTTCACTGGTCCATTTGGCCGTTGGGCCGCCGTCACCCATACCTTTATTATAGCCTGTCATTGTTGATCCATCCTGGAAGGTGTTTGTCCAATATTGGGAGAAAGGTCCTACTCCTTTAGTCATGTCAAAAATGATAACCACCTTCTGCCACGACAACTCTCCGTTTTCAGATATGGACGCTCCCTCTATCACCGTCATACCGGTCGAGTGTCCCTCAGCGTCGGGAATTGGAAGAGATTCTATCTTCGTAACACGGTTGATATATTTCCCATTCAAGGTTTCCGCCATTATTTGAGGAACGGAACCCAAAAGCCAAGTAGCCATAATGAAAATCCCCAAGACAATCCATGTCGTCCTTTTTGCAGCCATAATCGTTTCCTCCTTTTTAGTTTTGAAGACTTAGCTAATTTTTATAAAGAAAGAGCAATTTAAGAAAGGCAGAAAGGCTCCAAGGGGCATAAGAATCCGTTTGGAGCCTAAATAGGGGCATCTTCTGGAAACTCCATTTCATAACTCCCTCCAAACGGACACCTTGTGGATAAAAATATAGAGGAACAATATCAGTTTTTTGATTTTGGCTTTCAATACCACAGAGGTCGTCACAGAGCCACTTTGGACCCTCTTTCAGTAGCCTGCCCAAGGGGTCTTTCCTTCAACTTAAGGGACCTTTCTAAGTTGCCAACCGTCTGAACCAGAGTACCCAATTAAGTCTTCTCCCATTAAGGTGTACTCAGCGTTACCATAAGGAGCAAGATACGAAAGTTTGTATTTTCCACGATTTTTGATTACTTTGGCTTCAATTCTTTCCCAGCCCATTGGAGTTCCTTGTGGCCAGGAACCACTTCGCCAAACATAAAGGCTTGCTTTTTCCGCGTCAATTTTCTCTACAATTATTAAGAACTCCGCTGGGTCGGAAATCCACTCCCATTTACCGAAAAAGGCTGATAGTTCTTTTGGTAACGAAGGATCGGGTTGGACGATTTGAAGATCAGCCGGCAAAGTAGGGACAGCCATCACCATATGACAAAAGAAAATACTCACCAATACAATGCTGACTGCCAATACAACGGATGTTTTCATACGTTACCTCCTCTCTCTTATTTAGCCTTTCGTTAGACCTTTTGATATGATTTGACCAGGTAGGCATCTTTTAAAAACTGCATTTCATAACCAGCTCCACATAGGTTCTCAATAAAAATGTGAGTAGAAGGGACATTCCCCATATTAAAAAAGTCAGGGGTTGCTTAGGATTAACCGTAGAGGATGGGAAGTGTCCCTCCATTCGTTCACTCATGGCAGCTTATACTGGCCCTTCCATCTGTTGTAGCCCTGGAAGGTTCCTTCGGCAGCGGGCTGCAGATCGAATGTGGTAAATTCAGCGCTGCCTTGTATGCCGACCAATTTCCCTGTGCCGCCGACGATGGTAAGAGTCCCTTTGGACCCGCCTCCCAGTTTGCCACTGGTTTTCATGGTCAAGAATATTTGATCTCCGTCCGGGCGGATCATGATGCAGGAAGCGCTACCATCATTGTACTCGCCTTTCACGGCATGGAACGCTCCGAGACAGCGGAATGATGCGTTGTGAAGGAGACCCTTACCGGTGTCACTGAGGGATATGCCCATTGATTCCCAAGTCATTTGTAAACGTTCTTGTCCCATGAGGAGGGCTTTAAACGTGCCGCTGTAGGCGCAGGTTTCTGAAATGGCACCCTCCTTTGGAATTTGTGCCTTGGCCTCCGTTCCAAAAGCAACCAAGATAATCACCAGTACAGCCAGCTTCTTAATATTTCCTTTCATTTGAACCTCCTTTCAGCTCCTCTTTAAGGCGTTTTTATAGATGTTGTTCCGCTTTTCTGAATAATAATCCTCCTTCTTCCCAATTCGATTAGCCCATAAGACCTCACCTTCTTTCAGGGTGGCGTAACGGTCTGCTTTTTTAGAGTTCCATTTTGAGATTGACTCCATTTTAAGCATATGATACGGTTTGCAACGGTACGTACCGTTACATTTTTTTAATTACTTCCGGTTGTAATAAAATCTCCTGTCTTTTCAATGGGATTTTGGGGGTTTAAAAAATGGTGGAAAGTACGAAACCTCACCCCATCACAATCGACCTCAATCAATTCAAGCTCCATATTGAGCTCAAGAAAAGAATTGAAGTGACCCTTCACTTCAACTCGCCCTCCCGGCGCTTTTACCTCTCCGTGATAGCCCTTATTGTTAACGAGATGAAAAGACAAGGGAAAATGACATCCATCCCCCTGGAAGGACACCATGACCTCCTCGCTTTGCTGAACGAAACCGTTGGGGGTTCTGCCGGATCATCGGAGACAGAGAACTTGATGACAAGGATTTACATGAAATGGCAACACGCCCTGCCCAACCTGGAAGAAGCCCCGCTTTTCATGGTTCTCGGAAAGAAAAAGGGCTATGAGGAAGGGATGGGTAAAACCTACCACTTTACCGAGGCTGAAAAAGATGGCTGGGCAAATCTTTTTGAGTACAAAGGGAGCCATGAGAATGTCAGGCTGAAGTTTGCAATCGATAGGATAGGAGCAACCTTGGATGATGTTGTGATCGTCTATGAGGACTTCTTGAACGCGGAGGCCTGGGAAAAGTTCCTATCAAGTCTCAAAGAGAAGAAGGCAGAACCTGATAAACCTATTCCGGAAGAGCCTGAGGTTGCAGTCCCTCCGCTGGAAAAAAGGACGACATTATTGCCAAGCAGGTATCGCTGGGTGGCTCTGATGGCCGCGATCGTGGTCGTTCTGGGAACGATCACATTGGTAATCTGGAAAACTTATTTAAAACCTGGTCCAGGCGATGTTGCTTCTATGGAGAAGATGGCATTCCCACTACCGGATAAGCCCTCTATCGCCGTGCTGCCGTTTGTAGAATTGAGCGGAGACCCAAAGCAAGAATTCCTTTGCGACGGGTTGACTGAAAATATTACCACCACGCTCTCCAAGATTCCGGAGCTTTTTGTTATCGCCCGCAATTCGGTGCTCGTATATAAGGGAAAGCCTGTAGACATAAAGAAAGTTGCGGAGAACCTTGGCGTGAGGTACGTCTTGGAAGGTAGTGTCCAAAAGTCGGGCGAGCGTATTAGGATAAACGCCCAGTTGATTGATGCAACCTCTGGACACCATATTTGGTCAGAAAAGTACGATCGTGACAAGAGAGATCTTTTTGCACTTCTTGATGATGTCACTCGTAATATTGCAGTCGCTCTCCAGATTAAACTAACCGACGGGGAACAAGCTAGGGTTTTTCACGGAGAGACAAAGAACCTGGAGGCTTGGGCCCTTGCTTCGCAAGCCTGGGATGTGATCCAAAGGGCCACGAAGGAGGATGTTGCGAGGGCGAAAGAACTAGCAGAACAAGCAGTCAAATTGGATCCCCAGTATGGATTCGCATGGTCCCTTGTAGCTTGGAGCTACTTCGATGCAGTAGTATTTGGATGGTGTGCATCCCCCAAGGAGTATTTACAGAAGGCGATTGAACTTAATCAAAAGGCACTGAAGCTCGACAACGGCCTCTTTTGTGCAACCGCCATGCTAGGGAGTATCTATTTGTACCAGAGACAATATGAGCGAGCAATCGAAATGGGCCGAAGATCAATTGAACTAGGCCCAAGCATAGCCATCAATTATGCAGTTCTAGCGATTACCTTAGATTATGCAGGTAACTTCGATGAGGCGATTGCACTGGGTGAACAGGCTGTACGTCTCCATCCATTTTGTCCCCTTTGGTATCTGGATGTCTTGGCAGGGTCGTACCGCATGGGGGGGCGTTACGAAGAGGCACTTGCGTTATATAAACAAGTTCTCACACGTGCTCAGAAGGAAGCCTACAACCCTTTCAGCGCTCACATCGGGCTTGCAGAAGTTTACTCGGAAATGGGTCGAGTTCAGGAGGCACACACTCAAGCCAAAGAAATTCTCCAGATAGCCCCGAGCTTTTCATTAGAGAATTGGGGGAAAACGCTGCCTTTCAGGGATCCGAAACATCTTGAGAAGCGCCTGACTGCACTACGCAAGGCGGGTTTGAAGTGAGAGATCGCAACAAGATCCTACATTATTTTAGCTTGCGCATTTCTACCTGAAGGGTTGTATGGAAGGGAAATTTTAGAAATCACGAGTACGGGAAAAAAGAAGTTGGGTTTGGGTTATTTTGCTACTTTCTGAGAAGGGAAGTTTTTATCTTTGAATGCCAGGGAGCCGACGGGGCAGACTTTAACGCACTCAATGCATTGACCACAGGTTGATTCACCGATGGGTTTGTCTTGGAAGGTGGAGACCATTCGTTTGAAGCCCCTTCGGGTAAAACCAATGGCTCCAATGCCTAACTTCTCCTGGCATACCCACACACATTTGCCGCAGAGGACACATTTGTTGGGGTCGTAGATAAAAAGAGCACTGCTTTTGTCTGCGGGAAGGTTTCTTTCAAGTCGTCTGAATCGCTTTGTCTTAAGTTTTATGCCAAGATGTTTGGCAATTTTCTGAAGTTCACAGGATCGATTCTTTAAACAATGACCGCAGTCCAATGGATGGCTTGCTATAAGAAGCTCTGCAGAAGTCCGTGCAAGTCTCAAAGCATTCTTCCCCCGTATGTTGATCACCATGCCTTCTCGTACTGGTTCGGTGCAAGCAACGACAGGTTCATTCTCACCTTCGACCTCTACGAAACAGAGGCGACACGAGGCGGAGGGTTGCACTTTTTCTTGAATGGCACAGAGGTTGGGTATATAGATACCGTTCTTTAACGCAACCCAAAGGATTTTATCTCCTTCCTTAGCTTTAATTTTCTTACCGTCAATGGTCAAGGAAATATTGTTCATTTGTCGCTGTATCGTGTCCTTCCCACCCCGTATCAAGTACGGGGTAAACTCCAGTGGAAATCCAGAAAGGTTTTTAAAGAAATGGATTCCTGCTTCCGCAGGAATGGCACCTCTGAATGATGTCTTCCTTTCTCTTTTCAAAATACCAAAATTATTACTTTCCCTCTGACTTAGGTACCTTGTCGGGTGGTGATAATCTGACGACCGCATCGTATTGAGGAGGACATGCAGCAAGGCATGTATTGCACTTGACACATTTTTCCTGGTCGATGACCTTGATTCTCCTCTTCTTGTCGGTAGTGATCGCTTCAACGGTACAAGTCCCAACGCAGGCATCGCACCCGCGTGCGCATTTTTCAGGGAGGATGTAGTATGCGATCAGGGTCTGGCACATCAATGCCGGGCAGCGTCCTTCTTTGATGTGAGCCTCGTATTCCTCCCGGAAATATCGCAGGGTTGTGAGCACCGGGTTGGGTGCGGTTCTGCCCAGGCCACAGAGTGATCCTTGTTTGATGTCCTCTGCCAATTGCTCGAGCGTCTCGAGATCTTCCATCATCCCATGGCCCTTGGTGATGTCCTCGAGAATGTCGAGCATCTGCTTGGTTCCAAGACGACATAAGGTACACTTTCCGCAGGACTCTTTTTGGGTAAAGTCGAGAAAATAGCGAGCGACTTCAACCATGCAGTCGTCTTCATCAAGGACGACCATTCCTCCTGAACCCATCATCGCTCCGCTTTCCTGCAATGAATCGAAATCAATCGGGAGACCGAGAGCCGACTCCGGAAGGCATCCGCCGGAGGGGCCGCCGATTTGAACAGCCTTGAAACGTTTGCCTTTGGTGATGCCGCCGCCCACCTGGAAGACGAGCTGGCGAAGTGTGGTGCCCATAGGCACTTCTACTAAACCTGTATTGACCACTTTGCCTGCAAGGGCGAAGACGGCTGTGCCCTTACTTCTCTCAGTGCCCGTTTGTAAAAACCAATCTGCCCCGTTTTTGATGATGTGAGGAACATAGGCAAGGGTTTTCACATTATTGAGGATCGTTGGTTTTCCGAAAAGACCTTGGACGGCCACGCGTGGCGGGCGGTGGCGGGGCATTCCAGGTTTTCCCTCTATGGAGGCAATCAGTGCCGTTGCCTCCCCGCAGACAAAAGCACCTGAACCTTGAAAGAGTTTGATGTCAAAGCTGAGGCCACTCCCAAGAATATTTTCTCCAAGAAATTTGTATTTTTCTGCCTGGAGCAGGGCATTCCGAACCCTTTGCACGGCCAGAGGATATTCAGCTCGAACATAGATATAACCATGACGGGCCCCGATGGCATAGCCTGCAATGACCATTCCCTCGATTACGGAGTGGGGGTCGCTTTCCAGGATCGCCCGGTCCATGAAAGCCCCGGGATCGCCTTCATCGCCGTTACAGATCAGATATTTTGGTTCTCCTTCTGAGTGACGGCAGACATCCCACTTCTCTCCGGTCGGAAACCCTGCACCTCCCAGACCGCGCAGCTTAGACCGCTTGACCTCCGATACAATCTCCACTGGTTTCATCTGGAGAGCTTTTGACAGACTTTCATATCCACCATTCGCAATATAATGCTCTATCTCTTCCGGGTTGATGTGTCCGCAATTTTTTAGGAGGATTCGTTTTTCATATTTTGACCTCGGAAAATCAGAAAAACTGGGGATAAGATCGTTCTCCTCCAGGGATCCGAGAACAAATTCAAGGGATGGGTCATCATTTAAGATAAGGTTGGTAACCAAATTCTCAGCTAATACGGGACTGACGTGGCCGTAGCAGATGGAAGGAAATCCCGGTTTCCGGAGGATGATCAAAGGTTCTGCATAACAGTGCCCCATGCAGCCCACTTCATAGATGAGGCAGTTGAGATTTTGTTTTTTTACTGTGTCTTTTATTGCCTGAAGGACTTCGAGTGCGCCAGCCGCTCTGCCGCAAGTGGCCGTCCCGACCAGAACCACTGGCATTTGGCCACTCCAGATCTCCTGCCAGCGAGATTGGGCCTGCATTTTTATTTCTTCGAACTTCAATTGTTTTCCTTTTCTTCTTTTTCTTTTTGGAGCTGATAGGAGAGAAGGATTCCGTCTACCTTCGTCGGATCGGCTTTGGCTTCCACTTTCTTATCCACAACGGTCACGGGTGCCATGGCGCAGCAGCCCACACAGGCCACTGTGTCGAGGTCAAACTCGCGGTCAGGGGAAGTTTCGCCTGGACCTATTTTCAATCTCCTTTGCCAGGCTGCTAAAGCGATGTGGCCGCCCTTCACATGGCAGGCAGTTCCCATGCAAACTCTTATGGAATGTTTACCAGGAGGCGTGAGACGAAACTGGTTGTAGAAGGTAGCTACACTGTAGACATCGATCTCCGGTATGTTAAGAAACCGGGCCACCTCGATCATGGCATAGGGAGGAAGATATCCCAACTCTTCCTGGATCTTCTGCAGAATGGGTATGAGATTTTCTCTATTGCTCTCTAAGCCCTCTAAGATGGCTCTGGTTTTTTCTTTAATCTCTGTTTCTTCGTTGTTCACCTTTGCCTCGATTCATTTGAAATAACGAATTCAGCCTCCAAAAACAAGAGTTCTCTTAATCTTTTTTTCTCGAATCCTCCACCTCCGGCCAACAGATCGCCGAACCTTGCGAGAGTTGACCGCTAAGTATCTTCTGAGGGATCCAGATTTTATGATTGTTTGTATTTACCTCGTTAGAAATAATGCGCAGCTCCTACGGAGCCCTCCTCTAGCGGGATTACATTGTAAATATGATTGCGGCGGGGTTTAGTACCCACTCGAATTTCTAACGGGGTTAGCAAGGGGCCGGATTCAATTCTTTGGGCAGGAGGAGGATGAAGGTGGTTCCGTTTCCCTCCTCGCTTTCAACGGAGATAGATCCAAGATGGGCATCCACGATGCTCTTGACAATAGAAAGTCCGAGACCAGTCCCGACGATCTGACGGGTCTCTGTGGACTTCACTCGGTAAAATTTATCAAAGATTCTGCCAAGATCTCCTTTCTTAATGCCAATGCCTGTGTCAGAGACGGTCGCCTTCACAAATCCGCCCTCTTCACCGAGAGCGACCCAAACCTTTCCTCCCTCGGGGGTATATTTGATGGCATTGGAGATGAGGTTGGTAAAGATTCCCTCCATACTGTTGCGATCTGCATTGATTAAGGATAACTTGGGAGGCGTGGAGAATTGAAGATCGATCTTTTTGTTTTCCGCCTCGGCCCTCATCAAATCCACCACTCTTTGGATCACCTCTTGAAGGAGGAGGGGCTCTTTGTATTGGACCATCTTTCCTGCTTCGATTTTGGAAAGATCCAGGAGATCTTTGATCAGGTCGAGAAGACCTCTTGTTCTCTGTTTGGCACGGGAAAGAAGCTGTTCCTGCTTCTCCGTCACGTCGCCGGCCATTTTATTCAGGATGACGGTCAACTGCTGTTCGACCGCGGCGATTGGGGCCCGAAGCTCGTGGGTGACCATGGCAATAAACTCTGATTTCATCCTATCGAGTTCTTTGAGATGGCTGATGTCTTGGAGCACGGTGACAGAACCCATAATCTCACCGATATCGTTTCGTACAAGGGCTGTATGGGCACGGAGAAAGATATCTCCAGACTCGCCGGCGCTCAATTCCTGCGAAACAGAAGCATAGCTCATGTCTTTTGCCTGAAGACTTTCTTCCATGATCTTGGACAACTCAGAGGGGAGGTTACACTGATTGAGGTAATTTCCGAGCAGAAGAGTCTCAGAGGTCTTCAGCATCCGACTGGCCGCTGGATTCGAGAGGACAATGCAGCTGTCCCGATCGCACACCAAGACCCCGTCGCCCATGCAATTGATGATGGTTTTGATCTTCGACTTTTCCGTGGCGATATCCCGAAGGGATTTCTCCCGTTCTCTCCGCAGGAACTCTGTTTCTTTCTGGAGGGTTCTCCTCTCCAACGCCCTTCTGACCACGATGCGGAGCTGGTCCGGCGTGAAAGGTTTGGGGATGAAATCGTAAGCCCCCTTCTTCATCGCCTCCACGGCCGATTCTACGGTGGCATAACCGGTGATGACGATCACGAGAAGGTTGGGATCGAAAGTCCGAATGTGATCCAGCACTTCCATTCCGCTCATGCCAGGCATCATGAGATCGAGGAGAATGACATCCATCTTCTCGGGATGGCTCTTGATCTCCTCCAATCCCTGGCTTCCGTTATCAGCGCAGAGGACAGAGCATCCGTCTCTTGAGAGGATGCGTGAGCAGCCATCCCTCATGATTTGCTCATCGTCAATGACGAGGATGTTTGCCTGGTCTGGCATCTTCGGCCTCAATACAAAATGTCAAATGTCAAAACTCAAAGTTCAAACCGAGTTCAAATTCCAAAGTTCAAATTAAAAGTATCTTGAGACTTAAACATTTGTCATTCCTTTGGCATTTGCCTGCCTGCGCGAAGCCCCGCCTCCAGAAGCCTTGCGGAGGGCAGGCGCTCCGGCGAAGGCAGGGAATTTGGCATTCGACATTTCATTTCGACAAAAGGGCTTCGATCCGTTTCACCAATACTTCCGGCTCTACGGGCTTGTCGATATAATCGTCTGCTTCGGTTTCCATTCCCATTTGTTGTGTGTAGCGGGTCGTAGAAATCTTGGAGACCACTGCCGTCAGCAGAAGCACCGGGATCTTGCTCAGCTTGGAATCGGCCTTCAATTCCTTGCACACGATGTATCCATCTTTGTCCGGCATCATGACATCGAGAACGATAAGGTCCGGTTTTTCGGTCTTAGCTTTTTGAAGACCCTCGATCCCGCCATAGGCAGCGGCCACGTCATATTTCTTAGATTCTAAGATCATGGTTACTGCTTCCACCAAATCCGGATCATCATCAACGATCAAAATCTTCTTTGCCATCTTTTTGCCCCTCCTTTTTTCATCGTGACCGTGTCCGTGGGGTTTGATCTTTTGCGGACACGTGACACGTACCACGGTCACGTCTGTTTATACTTGCGGTCTTGGCAGCAGTCCTGCACTCTGAGCGATCTCTGCCACCTTCTCCTCCCACTCGATCGCCATGATATGGATCCCCCGCACCCCAGGGATCTCCCTCAGCTTCTGAATCGTCTCCACACAGATCTTGATCCCTTCCTCCGACTGCTTCTCCTTGGCCACCCCCTTCATCCTCTCGATCATCCCATCCGGCACGTCCATCCCGGGCACCGAATTCTTCATGTATTTCGCCATCCCGACCGACTTAAACGGCGTCACCCCTGCCAGGATCGCACACCTCTCGTGTAGCCCCCGATCCCTCACCATCTCCATCCACTTGGTAAACTTTTCCATGTTGTAGATACACTGGGTCTGGATAAATTCACACCCCGCCTTCACTTTCTTCCCTAATCTCGCTGCCCGGATCTCAAACGGGTCCGCAAAGGGATTCTCCGCAGCCCCAATGAAGAGTACGGGTTTTCCTTTGACTTCCTCACCCCCCAGAAATTTCCCATCATCTCTTAGGATCTTGACCGTATTGATTAACTGGATGGAGTCT
>Ga0116130_1002108_pt1 | contig 10383 bp, 18 predicted proteins | sample June2015DPH_17_5_FD_89733 | JGI IMG/M metagenome (GOLD analysis project Ga0116130, IMG submission 89733) | Peatland microbial communities from SPRUCE experiment site at the Marcell Experimental Forest, Minnesota, USA - June2015DPH_17_40 | ecosystem: Environmental > Terrestrial > Soil > Wetlands...
CGCCCGTCGACGCCACCAAGCAAACCGCCAAGACCGCCAAGACCAGCAAGAAGGCCGCAACCGCCACGAAGACTACCACACGTCGTGGAAAGTTTGACGACGCGGCGAAGATCGTCATTGTCATCAAGGACAATCCATATCGTGAAGGCTCACGTGCACACGCTTCGTATGAAGCCATCAAGAAGAGCAAGACTGTGGGTGCGTTCAAGACTTTGTGCGCCGCTGAGGACACGAAGACTACCCTGGCCCCCAAGTTCACCTACCTGGCCTGGTCGATGGTGAAGCACGGCGAGACACCGGCTCTCATCAAAGTGACCAAGTAACCGCCGCCACCACAATTCGTAATACCACTGCCAGCCGCTTTATAACGGGCTGGCAGTGGTGTGTAGAAGGAGGCCATATGCATATAGATGTTATCACGGACCCCAAAGCTACACGATTGTGCATCAGATCGCTCAGCGAACGGTCTAAGGTATTGGCTGATGCTGAGATGCACGTATTTCATGGTGCGGCTTTGTATGTCATGTCCGTACGTAAAGGTGGATACCCACTAGCCTTGGACGTCGCGTATTTTGGCAAAGCGCATCGTAGTATTTGGGAGCCGTACGAGAATTGGTACATAGGCTACGTGCCAACCGCTGAGCGTGGCAAGGGTAACGGCACAAAACTTAGAAGCTATGTTGACGCCCTTGCTGTAAAGGCTGGATGCCGCCGTGTGCACAGTCTTGCAGGTACTCAGCTTGGGCTTCTGCTGCACAGCAAGATGGGCTACCTTATATGGGGACTCACAGACCATTTAGAAGTATGCTGTGATTCTCCATTAGTACAAGATTCGTGGCCCGCTAGAGAAGTACCAAAGTGGGCAGCTAAAAAGTTGTCTACTGCTCTTATACCACCTACTAAACCACTCACTGTCGCTGCCATACAGCGCCGTCTTGCAGGCCAACCGCTAGCTTATGAGTCCACTGAACTGCTGGCACAAATACGAAGAGGACATAAATGAACAAAGCACACTTTAATGCGGCTGTTGCTTTTGGTCGTGAGTTAATTCTATCACAGGACTTAGATCCTCTGTACACGGCTGTGTGCGGCGCAAAGCTGCCGTTTAGTATGAGGGCGCGCATAGTGCTGGCGTATAGTTGCGTGTATCATTTGGGTGCGTCAGCCGTCATTGCTACAGACAAGCAGTTCTGGCCTACGTTAGAAGCCGCAGCTATCAACAAAGATCTATACTGGCCACGGGGCCACGAACGACGGCATTGGCGCGGTGCACAAGCCTTGCGCACTGTCGCATATTTTAAGCAGCACTATCGCCGTCCTGATGATGTGATTGCTGAATGGCTCACTGGCGATATGACTTTTGCAGCGGTGGCAGAGCGTGTACACAAGCTACCACAGTATGGCCCGTGGGCAGTTTTTAAGGTGGCTGATCTGATAGACCGCGTGCTGGGTTGTAAGGTGGACTTTAGTGATTGTGCCATGGGCGTATATAGTGAGCCGCGCAAAGGTTCTGCACTACTGCTGACCGGCGACACTGAGGCACACATCACGGACGCTGACGTAGACTACGTGGTGCGGCAATTGCTGCTGCCGCAAAACCTAGGTAAACTGAAGGCTCCTCCCACATTTGACAGATTGGTTAATGCCCAAGAGGCTGAGACTGTCTTATGTAAGTACAAGTCTAGTGTTGGTGGCCACTACCCGATGGGCTTAGACAGCCATGAAGTGTATGAAGGGTTGTGCAATCCTAAGTGGGCTTGTACAACGACGCGCAAAATGGTTGCTGTGGCGAAGGAGTTAAAGTATGCTGTGCGATAACACACCCATTGAGGCTTACACACTTGCTGGGCGTAAAGTCTGGGTGAAGCGTGAGGACCTCAGTTGTAGCGCACCTGGACCGCCATTTTCTAAAATGCGTGGTGTCATCGAGCATATTGCCAACAGGCCGGAGAAAGTTTTTGGTGTACTTGACACTTACCACTCTAAAGCAGGTTGGGCAGTAGCTTATGCATGCAAAATACTTCGGCGTAAGTGCATCAATTTTTACCCAATATTGAAGGCTGATATGCCAGGCACACTTCGCCATGCGCAGGTAGAATCTAAACGTCTAGGTGCTACGTTAGTGCCTTTGCATGCACACAAATCAGCCATACTGTGGTATCGGGCACGTAAACACCTAGAAGTGCATCACCCTGGCGCTTACCTGATGCCTAACGCACTCAAATTGTTAGAATCCGTAACAGCCTCAGCTCGAGAAGTTGAGGCGTCTAAGGTACAACTGCGTAGGTTGAAGCCTGCTCACGTAGTCATATCAATCAGTTCTGGTACTGTCAGCGCGGGTGTACTGGAGGGCCTGGCACGTATTGGCTTAAACCCTCAAATCTGGTTGCATAAAGGTTACTATAAGGGGGGTAAGTTCTTAAAGCAGTATTTGAAAGAATGCGCACCCAGTGCCTGGGGCCTAATTGATGCGGCTCAGGTGATCGACGAAGGGTATGACTACAAAGACACTGCACCAACAGGTACTACTGCGCCATTCCCTTGCAACCCATGGTATGACCTAAAAGCGTGGCACTGGTTGGGGCAGCACTTAACAGAGATGCCGGGCACTGTATTATTTTGGAACATCGGCGACTAACCTCACCATCGCACTAAGGAGACTAACTGATGACTAGCGAATACAATCATGCTGAGTGGCTCGAGCAGGGCATGCAGGGTGCTGAAGAAGAAATGAAAGAGAAGTACAAATACTTCATGCATCCAGACCCGGCCCAGCGCAAGATGATGGGTCCGGTTCACAAAGAGATAGATGAAGTTACGGGCAGGGTTATGCGGTGGCGGGAAGCCCGTATAGGCATGATGCGTGGTGCTTCTGAGGATAGCCTAAAACTCATGCGCGTGTATCTAGACCCAGTGCCACATGTGCGCGTTGAAGGTGCTAAACAACTCCAAGGTTGGTACCAGAACAAAATCAGTGCGACAGGGCGCAACCGCCCACGTCCATGCATGACTGATGCGGTACTTACGCAGCCGTACGGAGGAGCATGCCTAATTTCGTGCCGTTTCTGTTACATAAATGCAGGTGGGCGTGGCTATCGTGGCAGTGGACTGACAACAGTGCCGATTGGCTACGGTGATTTTGTACGTAAGGAATTGAGCAAGATGAAGACAGCTACAGCTGGCTATTTTAGTAGCTTCACCGAACCCTTCACGCCGCTCGAGCCGTACTACCACAACACAGAAAACGGCGCGCGTGCCTTTGTGGAAGCTGGGTTGCCTATCTTCTTCTTGTCCAGGCTGCGCTACCCTGACTGGGCTGTTGAGTTACTTCAGAGTGACAAGTACAGCTACGCTCAGAAGTCAATCAACACGCCTGACCCAGCAATTTGGAAGAAGCTGAGTCCTGGAGCCTTACCGCTTGAAGACCACCTCAAGGACATCACTAGGCTGCACAAGAAGGGTATCTACGTCAGTATTCAGTGTAACCCTGTAATACCAGGCATCATGGACCACAAAGACATCATACGGAATATTGAACGCTTGGCCAAGGCAGGGGCTAACCATGTCATTGTGAAGTTCGTGGAGACAAACTATCCATGGGCACCAGCACTGATTGAGTCAGTGACTAAAGGATTCGGCAAGGACGTAGGAGCACGCTTTGCTAGTTTGTTTACTCAGAACATAGGTGGGCAGCGTACCATTGACGAAGCCTACCGTATGGAGGGGCACCACCTATACCGCGCCGCCGCTACGCGGTGTGGTATGACCTACGCCACTTGCTACGAGTATAAGTACGCACGTGATGCTGCCGGAGAGATAGTTAGCAAGGTAGGTGTTAGTGTAGGCTCAGAGTTCCTCACTGGTGATCAATGTCATGGTCACCGCGTGCCTATGTTCACACGCAAAACCTTAACCGCACCTTTTCAAGAAGTTACTGAGTGCCCGCCTAGTGGGTGCCTTACCTGTGGCGATGGCCAAAAGAAGGGGTTAGGTCCTTGTAAATCAGCTTTGTATAGCGCAGCAAAGGCTCTTACTATGAAGGACTTTAAGTACAGTGTTTGGGACAAGAAAGCGCCCGTTGGCAATGAGACGCAAGAAGAAAATCTGGTCCAGATATCCTTATGAGGTGGTGATGTGAAGACAGCAGAAGAAGTGGCGCGTGAGTTGGTGGACGGCTTACAATGCTATAGCAAGCGCGAGCCGCTCACACCTACCCCTGTGCAGTATTCAGAACTAATTACTGCGGTTGCAGAAATGCAAATTGAAGGTTGTAACTTTACGGAAGACGAAATTAAAGTTATAGCGCACGGTGAGCAGATCGAACAAGAAACGGTCTGCGCCAGGTACACTAGCGGGCCTAGACTGAACACCGTGTTGAATTTGATCTTTAACAGGGAGGACGACTGATTATGGCTTACGTAAAAATTGGAGGGACTAACGGCTCCGGCAAAACCTGCTTAGCTCGTGCGTTCCTGAAGTTGTGGGATTTCAAGCCGGAGTGTTTTACTGGTAAGACCAAGGTGGCTCAGTACGTAGCTAGGGTGAAGCCAGGTCAACCCCTCAGCAAGCTGTTCAACAAGGTGGTAGTGCTGGGCAGCTACGAAACAGTTTGTGGCGGTATGGACACCATCAACGACAAGAACATACTGCGTCCGTTGGTGGAGCAGTATTGCACTAGCAAGGACAAGCGTACTCTGGTGTTTCTTGAAGGATTGCTGGTTGGTGGCACGTACGGTTATCTAGGCGAGATGTCAGAGCGTAGCAAGGTGCCTTGGCTGTATGGATTTATGGACACGCCCTACGAGGTGTGTGTCAGTCGCGTAGAAGCACGTCGATTGGAAAGGGGCAACGACAAGCCTTTCGACGGCATGAAGTCTCTACACGGTAAAATTCGTGGGTGTAAGTCCACCGCTGCTCGTGCCACGGCTGGGGGCCACACGGTAGTTTGGATTGACCACAAACTTAGCCCTGAGCGCCAGGTCAAGGCTCTGCTGAAGGACGTAGAAAGGATGATGACTAAGTGAAAACTACATACTCAGTTGGTGCAACGGTGAAGTTCGTTTTCTCTTTGTACGGTAAAACCAATCCGCATGATGGGCATCTTTGTAAGGTGCTGAGTGTTCGTGTAGACCGTGTTAACGGTCGTAATTATTACCGCTATGTGTTAGAAGACCTCATGGTTGTATCGCCACGTGCCTCCAAGATCTTCAAGATGACTGATACAGCAGCGAATGGTACTACATTATCGGCGGAGAGTCTATGACCACATTTCCTCTATTCAAACAATTCACCACCTTTGTCATAGAGCGCCACAGCATTTACTTGCGGCGCGCGGCGGGGCAGCTTAAACCCTGGACCACAGACCCCATATTTCAACAATATAGGTTTTGTAACGTCTACCGCGAACTGGACACCGTCACTCAGTGGCTAGCGGCTAATTGGCGTAAACCTCATAGTGCAGACCAGTACTTGTGGTTTGCTATGGTGGTGGCACGTTTGATAAACCGTCCTGATGCGTTGGCGGAGGCTGGTTACCCAGTGCCATGGCACTCAGAACGCTGGGTGAAGGTGCTAGATGCACGTAAGCAGCGCGGTGATCGTGTGTTTAATGGTGCGTATATGATTCGAGGGGTGGAGAGTAACGGGCGTAGCAAGGTACAGTATCTAGCTGAAGATGTACTCACACCCATTTGGAGTAAGCGCAAAGAGTTCCCTGCCCACGACACATTGTCGCGCACACACGAGTGGCTGATGGATCAGTATGGCCTGGGCTCTTTTCTTGCGGCTCAGGTGGTGGCCGACGTAAAGTACACACCATTATTGAACAAAGCCACAGACTGGCACACCTGGGCAGCACCAGGGCCGGGTAGTACGCGCGGCCTCAGCCGCCTAATGGACTTAGATGTGAAGACTCCTTGGGCTCCAGAAGAGTGGCTACAGCACCTTCAAGACTTGCGTAGCCAGCTGAACACCAAGATTTCTAAAGCCTGGGAACCTTTGCATGCTCAGGATGTGCAAAACTGCCTTTGTGAGTTTGACAAATACCGGCGTACTCAGTTGGGTGAGGGTCGTCCAAAGCAATTGTACTTAGGAGGTGCGTAGTGCCTAAGTGGGTGGTGATGACTACGTGGATGTGTGCTGAGTTTCCTAGCGAGGTAGCAGCGCGTAAAGCGTATAATAAAGTGGCTAAACAGCTCCCGGCACATAGCGTGGAGTTCATCCGCAATGGAGGCTGGGTCATATTGGTACGTATCCATGAAACTAAGTGTTCTAGTTGTAAGGTGCTGAAGACATTATGAGTAAGCTGCCTTATCGTGTAGTGGCACTATTAGACAGCATGTGGGGTGAGGCTGAGGCTGAGGCAGAACGCCCTGCGCCACGGTGGTTCCACATCAGCCCTACTAACTTCAGTGGGCGTCGACTGTACAAGCTAGTTGGTGGCGACGTAGAGTTGCTAGTAACTAACTGCTGCCCGCTCATGCAGGTATCAGCTCGCAGCCATGGCATACCAGACCCGGCCTACGTAGCCGACAATTTACGACGGTTGTCTCCGTTCGCGTTGTTACTGGTGTGCGGCCAAGTGGCACGACGAACTTATTACGCAGCAGGTGTCGATGTACGTGCCGTGGTAATGATGCTGAAGCACCCAGCGGCACGTACCTGGACAAAGAAAGAACTGGAAATTACAAGGAGGAAGATAGATGTACAACTTCAAAGCAGTAGACGTTAATCAGGCACTGCAATACGCCATTGAGCATCTTCTCAACTGCGGCGTGGAAGAGCCTAGTCGCAACGGTCTAGTACTGGCGGCTCCAGAGCCGGTGTGTATTGAGTACGTCAACCCGCGCCGCCGCGTGCTGTACAGCCCCACGCGGGACGCCAATCCGTGGTTCCACTTGATGGAAGCCCTGTGGATGTTATCTGGCAGTAATGACATCGCTTTCCCATGCTACTTTGCAAAGTCGTACGGGCAATACAGTGATGACGGCGTTACGATGTGGGATGCGTATGGGTGGCGCTGGAGATCATTTTTCGAATGGGATCAACTAGCTGCCATCATACAGGAATTGAAGACCAACCCCAGTAGCCGAAGGTGCGTATTAACGATGTGGGCAGCGCATCATACGCCTAACGTACTGCAGTATCCAACCCGTAGTATGCACTGGCCTAGCAACGACGACTTCAGCGTGGCCACGAACGGTGGTAAGTGCGTACCTTGCAATACACATTGTTACGTGGACTTACGCGGCGGCGCGCTTAACCTTACGGTATGTAACCGCAGTAATGACCTTATGTTCGGCATGGTATGTGCTAACGCCGTGCACATGAGTATATTGCAGGAGTATCTTGCGGCTCAGGTAGGCATTCCAATAGGTATGTACCGGCAGTTTACTAACAACATGCACGTGTATTTGGAACGGTTTAGCAGGGTGACGTTGGAAGTGATAGCGGAAGAGTGCTCTGAGCTGCAAGACGTCCCTAGTACTGCTGGGCCTTCTATTGAGCTGGGCTTTGACGATGACCTGTGTGAATTTATGTCATGGGCGCGTAGCTGCATGAAGGTGGCTAGACCTGAAGACGCACCGCATGCACCATTCTGCAGCGGGGAGTTCATCAACACGGTGGCCATACCAATGATGTCGGCGTGGTTAGCACGTAAAGCTGGTAGACCGGCGGCAGACATACTGCTGACACTGGACCGCGTTGCAGCGCCGGACTGGCAGCGCGCGGCTAAGGAATGGGTACTAAGAAGGGACGTGAAGGCGTGAAGACCCTGAAAGAGCGTATACAATTCATGCAAGAAGGTGGACAGGTGGTACGTTTCCACCAACACATAGGTCACCGGCTGGATACTGACGCTCGGCACTCTCACGGCGTAGCTATGCTGTGTTACTTTCTCACTGCCGGCGCACCTACCGTCACGTTGCTGATGGCTGCATTGAGTCATGATCTTGCAGAGCAGGTGACGGGTGATATCCCTTACCCCACCAAGCGCCGCATACCGGCCTTACGCCGTGCGGTGGATGATTTGGAGCGGGAAGTACTGACGGCGTACGGATTAAGATTTGAGATACTACCTATGGAGCAACGCATTCTAAGCCTTGCTGATTCACTGGATGGAATGCTGTACTGCGCTAGCGAAGCCGCCTTAGGTAACCGCACCGCGTTGCAGCACGTTTACCACGTATGGTACAACAGCCTAGCAGCCAGCGCGCCGTTCAACACTACGGAGCAGGAAGTAATCAACGCAGTACACTGTATATGGGAGGAAAGTAATGACCCGCAAGGTTCGAAGTACGCCGTCGGAATCACCAGTTAGCGCCGTTGTAAAGCAGGTAGGTGGTACGCATTACGGCGCGCATAGAGGTATGTGCCCAAACTGCGGCGCTCAGATAATAGAGCATTGGGATCTATACGCAAAAGAACCATACCTTGAAGGCGTTGCAACGGGGTACGTAACGCGCTGGCGAGAAAAAGGTGGCCTGCAAGATTTGCGTAAAGCTATCAGCGTTATCGAAAAGCTGATCGCTATCGAGCTCTTGCGTGAAATCGGTAGTAAGAAAGCACCTACGCCGTGACGCGCCCTACGTTTGATGAATACTACCTAGGCATGCTACCGTTAGTGGCAAGTAGGGCAACCTGTCCTAGGCGTCAGGTCGCCGCCATACTGGTGGACGTTGAAGGTAAACTTGTATCCACCGGGTATAACGGTGTACCGAGCAAAATGCCGCACTGCACAGACCCCACTACGCGCTGCGCTGGAGCTACTGACGTGACCGGTGATAACACTAAGTGCATAGCAATTCACGCTGAAATGAACGCTATATCACAGGCGCGCTCCAGCCGCCGCACGCCGCATACTCTTTATTGCTCCACCGCACCGTGCTTTGACTGCGCCAAAATCATAATCACAGAAGGCGTACGTAAAGTTGTAGCGGCTAGCAGCTACGCCGATGAACGCGGGCTTCAGCTGCTACGTCAAGCCGGAGTGCAGATCATCGTCTTATAACACGGCAGGGAGGAGGGGCTGTATGAGAATCGTGCACGATGTTGACTCTGAAATGCAGGTCTGTGGGGCACTTAACGGGAGTCTTGTTTCTCTTACTGCGGCCAGTGCGGAAGATGAAGGGGATGGCGAGTTAATCAACATTGAAGGCGACCCGAAATACATTGTTCCTATGTTGAAAGAGATGCTTGCACATGTGGAAATGTTATTGGAAGCAGCGAGAGGGCGGTGATGCCTCATGCGGCGATTTGAGCCGGAATCATCAACACTGACGCCGCGCCCCTGAGACTGCCGGTAGGGGCAGGCGGCTAACACGGCAGAGGAGGACAGGATGAAAAGCAGGGTATTTGTAATAGTTGGAGGGAGAGCATGGTTAAAAATGCGTTGTGAATTTTGCAACGCGCTTCTCAATGATGTAGAAGGTCACCCATATCAACAAAAACACCCTCTGCCCCCTGAGAATAAGCCTTTTCTGCACAGCGAGAAGTCTTATCAACTTTGGCGCACTTGCCCGAACATAGGGAAGACGTTTGAATATCCGTGCGCTATTGAAGTTACCTAACCCCCGCTACGGCGGCGCACAGAAAAAGGAGAATACCATGAAACGAATTGTAATTGCCGCAGTTCTGGCGCTGGCAACGCTAGGGATGTACGGCTGCAAGGCGGCGAACACGCCGCTGCCAGCCAACGCAGTTAATGCCGTGGACGCGGGAATCAACGAGAACCTGCAAGCGGCTCATGCTGCCGTGGCAAAGTACCAGCAGGACGTGGCGGCTGGCCTTCACACGCCGACGCCGACAGAGAAGTTGGCGGTCAATGCGCTTATCAACACGCTCAACGTGGCTGACCCGATGTACCAGAACTATCACGCCACCCTCAAACTGAATCCCGCAGCAGGTGAACCGGCTGAATTGATTGCCGCCGTCAACGCCGTGACCAACAACCTGAGCAGCCTCATTGCGCTCGTGAAAGGACTCTGACCATGCTTTTGACCATCATCGGACTCATCGTGGCGCTTCTCCCTGGCATCCTCAAGGGCGTGGGTGTCAATACCAACATCGACAATCTCGTTGCGGCGGCAGGCACGGCGCTTGCGGCAATCATCACCGGCTTGAAATCCGGCAATCCAGTCAATGCGGAACTGACCGCGCTCCAAGCAGCCCTGACCGCGCTCCAGCAGGACACAACCTTGGATCCAACAATCCTTGGTGACATAGCCGAGGGCGTGCGCGATCTGCAAGCTGCGATCACGGCCTATCAGTCGGCAGAAGTCAACACAGACCCGTCTACGCTGACTCCGCTGCCACAGGTTTAACCAGTTTGCGGCGGCGGGGGACAGCCCCAACCGACGTACCGAGCCGCCCCGGAGCATACCG
>Ga0116130_1002119_pt1 | contig 10336 bp, 10 predicted proteins | sample June2015DPH_17_5_FD_89733 | JGI IMG/M metagenome (GOLD analysis project Ga0116130, IMG submission 89733) | Peatland microbial communities from SPRUCE experiment site at the Marcell Experimental Forest, Minnesota, USA - June2015DPH_17_40 | ecosystem: Environmental > Terrestrial > Soil > Wetlands...
CGCCGCGCCAAGGAGTACATCGCCGCCGGCGATGTCTTCCAGGTCGTGCTGTCCCAGCGCCTGGACTTCAAGTCGCCCGCCGAGCCTTTCCAGATTTATCGCGCCTTGCGCACGGTGAATCCTTCGCCCTACATGTTTTACCTGAAGCTTGACGACATGCAGGTCGTTGGCGCGTCGCCGGAGATGCTGGTGCGCGTGTCGGGGCGAAAGCTGGAATACCGACCGATCGCCGGCACGCACAGGCGGGGGTCAACCCCGGCCGAAGACGAACAACTGATTGCGAAATTGCGCGCCGACGAAAAAGAGCGTGCCGAGCACGTGATGCTGGTGGACCTGGGACGCAACGACCTGGGCCGGGTGAGCGAATACGGCAGCGTGAAAGTGCGCGAGTTGATGTACGTGGAAAAGTACTCGCATGTTATGCACCTGGTCTCCGCGCTGGAGGGAGAGTTGCGCGGCGATCTCGACGCGCTGGACGCATTGGCCGCCTGCTTCCCCGCCGGCACGCTGAGCGGCGCGCCCAAAGTCCGCGCCATGGAGATCATCGAGGAGTTGGAACCGGTGCGCCGTGGCGTCTATGGAGGGTCGGTCCTCTACGCCGATTACGCGGGCAACCTGGATTCCTGCATCGCCATTCGCACCATGGTTCTGCATCGCAATCGCGCCTATGTTCAGGCAGGTGCGGGCATCGTTGCCGACTCCGATCCCGAAAGCGAATACCAGGAGTGCATGAATAAGGCCAGCGCGTTGCTGCGGGCGGTGGAAGCCAGTGGCTGAAAGACAGTTTCAAGTTTCGAGTTTCAAGTTTCGAGCAAGAGCGCGTGCCAGTTTGGAGTAAAGCGGTGTCTCATTCCTATAAGGAGCTGATTGCGTGGCAGAAGTCGATGGCGCTGGTGAAAAACGTCTATCTGCACACTCGGGGATTTCCCAAAGAAGAAGTGTACGGACTTGCTGCGCAGTTGCGCCGCGCGGCTGTATCGGTGCCAAGCAACATAGCAGAAGGACAAGGACGACTATCGAAGAAGGAATTTAAGCACTTCCTCTCTTTGTCCCGAGGATCGCTTCTCGAAGTTGAGACACAGGTGCTGATCGCTGCGGATCTCCATTACCTGAGCTCCGAGATCGCGCACGATCTCGAAACTCAAGCGCAAGAAGTGCTGCGGATCATCAACGCGCTGATGAATTCACTCGCCTGCTGAGAGGCATAGGTTTGGGAGTCTTTACTCGAAACTCGAAACTTGAAACTCGAAACTCGAAACTGCTCGCCTGCTGAGGTATAGGTTGGGGATCTTTACTCGAAACTTGAAACTTGAAACTTGAAACTTGAAACTTGAAACTGAATCCATGGTCTTTGTTCTAGATAACTACGATTCGTTCACCTATAACCTCGTCCAATACATCGGGGAGCTCGGGGTCGAGGTGTCCGTCCGTCGTAATGACCAGATCACGCTCGACGAAATCGAGGCGCTTCATCCCGATCGCATCGTGATCTCTCCCGGCCCGTGCACCCCGCAGGAGGCCGGGATCAGCATCGAACTGATCCGCCATTTCGTCGGGCGCGTGCCTCTGCTGGGCGTGTGCCTCGGCCACCAAGCGATTGGCGCAGCCTTCGGCGGCAAAGTCGTGCGTGCCGCCAACCTCATTCACGGCAAGACCAGCTCCGTCGAACACGATGGCAAATCAATTTTCCGTGGCATTCCGTCGCCGATGACGGCGACCCGCTATCACTCGCTGATCGTCCAGGAGAAAGATTTGCCCGATGAGCTGGAAATTTCAGCCACCTGTGCGGAGCGCGGCGGCGAGCGCGTGATCATGGGACTGCGCCACCGCAAGTTCCCGGTCGAAGGCGTGCAATTTCATCCGGAGAGCGTGCTTACGGAGCATGGCCGGCAAATCGTTCGCAACTTCATGGAGCTCTGAATCTGGATTATTCATGTGCGCAGATGACACCTTGCGTTCATCAATAATCCAGCGCAGGTTAGAATTCTCGCGTGCCCAATTCAACCAACGCAGCCGCCGGGGAACCTCACCCGCTCCGCCTCACGCTCCCGCAGCGGATACAGATCGCGCTGATTTCGTGGATCGCGTCTGCGGTGGTGGGCCTCATCGGCCGCACGCTGCGTATGACCATCACGTTTGAAGAGGGCTCCATTGGCGGCCTCGACAACGTTACTCCCGGCATTTATCCCTTCTGGCACCGCTGCGTGCTGCCGGCGACTTGGCTGTTCCGCAATCGCGATATCGGAGTGCTGACCAGTCTCAGCCGCGACGGTGAGTACATCGCGCGCGTGATTCGCCGCTTCGGGTTCGTGCCGGTGCGCGGCTCCAGTTCGCGCGGCGGTCAGCGCGGTCTGATGGAGATGGAGACCATGGTGAAAGCCGGCGGCGCCGTCGCTTTCACCATTGATGGCCCCCGCGGGCCGCGCTACGTCGCCAAAAAGGGCCCGGTGATGCTGGCGCGAATGACCGGCATCCCCATCACTGCGTTCTACGTTGCCGTGGAGAAGTCCTGGGTCCTGAAGACCTGGGATGCCATGCTCATTCCCAAACCGTTTTCGCGCGCTTATGTGCGCGTGGCGAAAAACATCTTCGTTGCGCCGGATGCCGACGATGCGGCATTGGATCGCTGTCATACCGAAATGCAGGCCGCGCTGGAGCGCATCACCGCCTTCGCAGAATCGCAGTTTAAAACTAAAACGAGCTAATATTAACTGCCATGTTTTCAAAGGCCTTCACGGACGCGGACATACCTCCAGGGTACGGTTTTAAACAACTCTTGTTCAGCCCCATTGCGAAGGCATTGGTTGTACAGGTGGAGTCTGTCGGACCAAGTTGGCGGCCTGAGCGCCTGTACTATCGTCATAACGACTCGGAGAAGTATCAGCTTTTGGGAGATCCTCATTATTTAAGCTCGCAGGAATCTCCTGTTATTCACCAATCAGGAACTCTTCTTGCATACAACTCCCTCCGGCACAAGTTCTCCGTGAATTCTGAGGGTGAGGAGCTCCACAGCGGAAATTGGGACGCCTTGAAGATCTTCGACCTTGAGCGTGGAGTGGAGGTTCACTCAATTGATAGGGAAACTCTCAAACTCCCAGCAGGTGTCACGCGAGGATGGATTACAGGAGTTGTCGCGTATGGCGATTCAGGGATTTTCGTTACGGTGAGTTTGTCGAACGACGGTCTCAAAATGGACCATTTCGTGGCGGAACTTGACCTGGTGGAACGGACCTTGGCGCAGATTGTGCTGCTTCCGGCCGTGTTCATGTAACTTGCAATTCTCCAAGAAGTGACTGAGTCCGGCGGACCTTTTCCAGCTCTCGATAGGGCCCCGATTGACACCCGCGTCCCCGCTCAGTACAGTCGAATCTCATCCTGAGTCAGTTTGGTTCGGGATTGTTCCTTGCCAATCCATGTTCGCGCGTTCCGTCGTCGCATCGGCGGAACTGGGAAGCGGGTGTGAAGCCCGCGCTGCCGCGCAACTGTAAGCGAGTCTTGGCGCAAGGCCACTGTGCAAACGGGAAGGCCCCGCCGCTGTCCGCGATGCAAATCGCAACTCGTCAGCCAGGAGACCGGCGCGAACTACGTCACCAACCCCTTTCGCGTGTAAAGGAGAGTGTCATGTTCAGCGTTCGTCTCGCGACCATTCTTCGTGGAGTTCTCGTCGTGCTGCTGTGTTCGACAGCGGCGCTTGCGTCGGATCTCAAAATAACCGTACAGAGTCCTTCCGGTGAGCGCGTTTCCGGCGTGCAGGTCAGCTTGTTTCGCGTCACCGACAACGCCGGAGTTGGCGTGCAAACCACCGCCGGCGATGGCACAGCAACTTTCCCGCATCTCGCCGACGGGCAGTATCGCCTGGTAGTGCTCGCCCCGGGATTCGCCCAGCAATCGCAACAAGTTTCTATTCCGGCGACGGCGATCCTCAACGTCGAACTGAAGCTTGCGACTACGCCCCAAACCGTGGTCGTCTCCGGTACCGCAACTCCCGCCACGCCGGAGCAGACAGGCACCTCGGTCGGCGTGCTCACCGGTGAGCAACTGAACGCGATCAATCCTGTCTCCGCTCCCGACGCCTTGCTCTACATTCCCGGAGCCATCGTCAGCAGCACGGGGCGGCGCGGCAATCTGGCCAGCTTGTTCGTGCGCGGCGGCGAATCCAATTACAACAAGGTGCTGGTGGACGGCGTGCCGGTGAACGATCCCGGCGGCATCTTCGATTTCGGCGTGGTTCCCATGAACAACATCGACCGGCTCGAGGTGGAACGCGGCCCCGAAAGCACGGTGTACGGATCGGACGCGATGACCAGCGTGGTGCAGCTTTGGAGCTCGACCGGCAGCACGCGCACGCCGGAAATTCAATTTGGCGCTGATGGCGGAAATTTCTCCAGCGCCAACGGCTACGCGTCGCTGGCGGGAGCGCGCGGAATTTTCGACTACAACGTCTTCGCCAACCAGTTCAACACCCAAGGCCAGAGAGTGAACGACGCCTATTCCAACTCACTGCAAGGCGGCAACGTGGGCGTGCGACTTTCCGATCGCGTGGCATTTCGTCTGCGCGCGCGGCACTACAACAGTTGGACAGGCATTCAGTCGAACTGGTGGTTCAACGGAAATCCCGAGCTGCCACCTGACCCGAACCAATATGCGCACCAGAACAACTTCCTGGCCAGCGGCGATCTCACGGTCAGCGGACCGGGCGCCTGGCAGCATCAGTTCAGCGGCTTCGAGTACCACCACGTCGCGCTCAACGTGAACCCCATCGACGATCCTGACCGCCCATTCGACAGCGCCTTCAGCAGCGTGGCCAAGTACAACCTCGCCGGCTTCGCCTACCAGGGAATCTACAGCCCGCGGCCCTGGGCGCAGACCACGCTGGGTTACAACTTTGAAGACGAGAACGGGTACATCAACAACAATTCGAACTTTGGAATCACCACCACTCATGGGCTGCGCTTCAACAATTATCTGTTTGCGCAGCAGACCATCGTGTGGCGGCGGCTGTCGATTCTCGCCGGCGTTGGCTACGTCAACAACAGCAGTTTTGGCGGCAAGGTCAGCCCGCGCGCTTCGCTGACGTTTCTGGCGCTGCGCGGAAATACCGTCTTCAGCGGCACGCGCCTGCACGTTGGCTATTCGGAGGGAATCAAGGAGCCCAGCTTCGAGCAGACCTTTGGCATCACCGGGACCTTCCCCACACTGCCGAATCCCAACCTGCAACCGGAACAGAACCGGGCCATCGAAGCCGGCGTGCTGCAGTCGCTATTCAGCAATCGTGTGTCGCTCAGCGCGGTGTACTTCCACAACCAGTTCCGCGACCAGATCGAGTACTTATATAACTCCGACACCAACACCAGCCAGTACGTGAACTTCAATCGCGCCATGGCGCAGGGCGCCGAAGTGGTGTTGAGCGGCCGGGTTGTCAATCATCTGTCGGCGACCGCCGCTTACACCTACACTTCGACCAAGATTCAGCAGGCGCCGCCTTGCGATCCCAATGCGGGTTGCGATCCGCGCATCTACGGCACGGGAGCCCCACTGCTGCGGCGTCCCAAGCAGGCTGGCATGGTACTGCTGATCTACACGCGGCAGCGCTGGGGCGGATTCCTCGGCGTCACCGCAGTGGGACAGCGTCCGGACTCCGACTTCCAATTCGGATACATTCCGCCCATCTACTACGCTGCGGGTTATGCGCGCCTCGATCTCGGCGGCTGGTACGCCGTCAATCATCACGTCACGGCATACGTGAACGTGAACAACGCGCTGAATAATCACTACAACGAAGTGCTTGGATATCCGGCTCTGCGGGCGAACTTCCGCGCCGGGATGAGGTTCAGTTTTGGAGGAGAATGAGGGACGAACGAGTGGTGCGGGACCGTCAGGCGGGTCGAATCATTCTTTCCCTTTTCCCACTTCCACGTGGTTGCGATATTTCGTCCGCAGTTCCCGCAGCTTGTCCACGTGCTGATCGCTGAGCGGCTGCTGCTTGCCCAGCAAATGCGTCACCAGCGCGATCTTGGCAAAGTGTTCCACGGTTTCCATGTTCATGTAGGCGGTCAGCAAGTCTGCGCCGTAGGTGACCACGCCGTGGTTCGCCATCAGGATGGCATCGTGCTCGGCAACCAGGGGCGCCAGCACCTCCGCCAGCTCCTGCGTGCCGGGAGTTTCATAATTCGCCAGCGGCACCGAACCCAGGGTCACGATGATCTCCGAACACAACGCACTGTCCAGCGCAATACCGGCAGCCGCATAGCCGGTCGCGGTGGGCGGATGCGCATGTACCACCGCGCCAACATCCGGACGCAGGCGGTAAATCAACAAATGCATGGCGATTTCGCTGGACACGCCGCGCGAGCCGTTCACTTTGTTGCCGCTCGGGTCCACCATCACCAGATCTTCGGGTTCCATCAGCCCCTTGCTCATAAGCGTGGGAGTGCACAGCACATTCCCGTCTGCCAGGCGCACGGAGAGATTGCCATCGGTGGCCGCCACCAGACCAGCCTGGTGCAGCATCCTGCCGAAGCGGACAATGTCGTCCCGATATTGTTGCTCGGTCTTCATGAAATTGGGCCGGATGCGCCTGACGGGCTTAGATTGCTATCCTACCGCAGGAAACGATTTCGGCAAAAGAGAAGTGCAATTCCGCGAGTGGCCGGTACGTGCACTCAGGCATAATCGCTGTGTGCTGGTCTCCGATTTCGACTATCGCCTGCCGCAGGAACTGATTGCGCAAGAGCCGCTGCCCGACCGGGCGGCTGCGCGGCTGTTGCACCTCAACCGTAGTGATGATCGCCTCGATGACCTCAGGTTTCGCGACTTTCCCCAGTTGTTGCGGCCCGGCGATCTGTTGGTTTTTAACAACACCAAGGTATTGCCGGCGCGCCTTTTCGGACATCGCAGCGGCTCGCGCGCGCAGCGGCTCTCGACCCAGAATCCCGCGACGAAAGACTTCCTTCGCGGTCGGGTCGAAGTGCTGCTGACCAGGCAACTCTCCGCCGGTCCGCCGGAATGGGAAGCGCTGGTACACCCCGGCCGCAAGCTCGGATTGGGCGAGCGGATTTACTTCGGCGGCGACGCCGATGAATCGTCGCATGAACTCGCGGCCGAGATCGTGGGCCGTGGGACTTTCGGCGAGCGCCGCCTGCGCTTCGATCCGGTGGATGACTTCTTCGGCGTGCTCAATCACATCGGCCACATTCCTTTGCCGCCCTACATTGATCGCCCCGACACGCCTTCCGACCGCGAGTCGTACCAAACGATCTACGCCAAACCGCTCGGCTCCGTCGCCGCGCCTACAGCGGGTCTGCACTTCACACCGGAAATTCTTGAGCGCATCCGGCAGCGCGGAATCGAAATGACTGAGGTCACGCTGCACGTCGGCCTAGGCACGTTTCAGCCGGTGCGCGAAGAAGTGGTTGAGGAGCACAAACTGCATCGCGAGTGGTACGAAATTTCTCCTGATGCCGCGCAACGAATCCAGCGCGCGCGCGATGCCGGGCGGCGAATCGTGGCGGTGGGAACCACAACGGTGCGTACGTTGGAATTTGCCGCGCGACAAAATACGGAAGACCGGGTGCCCCGTTCTAGCCTTCCTCTGGCTAGGGCGGGGCATTTACCAGACACTCCTGCCGGCCGCATCACGGCGCAGCGTGGCGAGGCTGACATCTTTATCTATCCGGGATTTGAGTTTCGCGTGGTGGGTGCAATGCTGACGAACTTCCACTTGCCGAAATCGACGCTACTAATGCTGGTCGCGGCCTTTGCCGGCCGCGAGCGCACCTTGCAGGCGTATGAACATGCAGTCCGCCAGGGCTACCGCTTCTATTCGTATGGGGATTGCATGTTTATCGAGTAGGACATGCGTCTTTTGAGTCAGCTAAAGATTGATGGCGTAATTTGCCCGTTGACAACAGCTACCGGCGGATCGAAAACTCCAGTTTCGCTCATCACGCACCGGTTGACGAGGTCCCTGATTTAGCGCTCTCCATCAGTAATGAGCGCCTCCTCGTGTACTATTCGCGGGTATATTCTATGAACGGTTCTCTCGCATCCCGTGAAAGGGAAACGTAAGCAGAACGGCCGCTTACATCGTTGATCGTATGGATGTCCACCCATTTGTGCCTGCCGATATAGAAGCTGCTCTGGGCCGGCGCTACATCATTGATTCCGAAATTGCCATTGGTGGCCAGGGGGCAGTTTATAGGGCAACCAGAGCTTCCCGGCCAGACGGCACAGCGGCTAATGACGTTGTAGCCCTGAAGTTGTACCTCTATGCCAGTCAGGACAGTCGCGTACAGCGCGAGATCAACGCGATGGAAACCATCTCGCATCCCGCCTTGGCTCGGCTGATTGAACATGGTTATTGTGGCGTGGCCGGTCGACCCACCCGATACGTCGCGTGGGAATTCATAGCAGGAGAATCGCTGGGCGATCGGTTGGAAAGCGGACCGCTGCCGGAATTCGAAGTGCTGCCCATAGGCAGTGATGTCTCGGCGGCAATTGCGGAACTTTGGTCGCGACACTTTGTTCATGGGGACGTAAAGCCCTCGAACATTATGCTTAGACCCTCCGGCGGCGCCGTTCTCATCGACCTCGGCGCCGCCAGGCATTTAGAGCAAGACCATACGCTTGCCGCGCGTCAGCCTTTTGGAACGGTGGGTTACTTATCGCCCGAGCAGGCCGTGGGGGGAACCTTGTCCTGCGCTTCCGACATTTTTTCGCTTGGCGTAGTAATGCTGCAAAGCTTGCTCGGGCAGCATCCCACCGACTATGACCAGAACGCCTTGGCCGGCGGCATCCGGGCGAGCGGACGCAAGCTTCCAGTGAGCACAGGCTTGCTTAGCACATTGGATACGATGCTGTCGGTACGCCCGACGTTTAGACCAAGTCCTGCAGCACTGAGCAGCTATTTCCAAGGGCTACAGCAAAAAACGTAAGCGGACGGGTGCCCCATCCTTTCGCCTCCTTTGCGAAAGGGTGGGAGCAAGAAACTGGGGATTGCCATGATCTTGTTTGATCAGGGCAGAGACTGGTCTTTGGTGCGTCGCTCCCATCCTTCGCGCCAAAACATGCGCGAAGGATGGGGCACCCAGTTCATAACCTGCTGCCGTAGAATAGTCGGGAGGCCCTACGATGGCGAACCCCTCGATTACAATTCCGCTCGACCCGCAGACGGCACGCGCCTACGATTCCGCCTCGCCCGAGGAAAAGCGCAAGATTCAAGCTCTCTTGAGTCTTTGGCTCCGCGAATTGGCCGCGGGCGAATATCCGTCCCTGCAACAAGTGCTCGATGAGGTGGGAAATAAAGCGAAAGCCCGTGGCCTTATACCAGAAATATTGGACTCCCTCCTGAAGGGCACCTAGTTATCCTCCTCGATCTGCGAGTTTCATCGCTCACCGGATTATCAAGTGAGAAATAACTCGTTCGAGAATGAGCAAATGCAGACTTTCAAATATTGTGACGTGCTGCACCGACTGGAAGGCTTCGACCCCTGGCTAATCAGTCTAGGTTTGACGCCGCGGGGTAACGATCGGATACACCAGGCCTTTAACACTCTTCGCATGGCGGAGGCCGCCGGCCGTAAAGCACGGGAAACCGGAGAATATTCCAAGGTTCAAGGAGAGCATCTATTCCCACTGATCGAGGCACTCGAAGCACACGATGTTTTCGTCGCTTTCGAAAAGGAGTCGTCAGAGCCGCTGGCTAATGCGCTCAAGCGAGCGTTGACCGGACCGGCTCAACCCGTGGATGAGAAGAACGAAGCGAACAGAGACGGACGGAATATTTGGTTTGAGCTAGCTCTTGCCGCCGAATGGAGGATGCGGGGTGCTACGGTTCAACTAGGCGAACCGGATCTGCAGTTATTTCGGGACAATAAGACGTTCTTGGTGGCCTGTAAGCGACCAGCCAGTGAAAACAGCGTCCGCGCCAACGTTCGCAGTGCTATCTCGCAACTAAACGACCACTTGAGATTGGCATCACAAGACGTATTCGGGGTGGTTGCTATCTCCCTCAGCCGGGTTTTGAACCCAGGGACAAGCTATTGGTCAGGAAGCCTGGAACAGCTTGGAGCTCTCCTTCACCATATGATGCTCCAATACAGACCTTATTGGCGATCCGCGGATCCTCACCCAAGAATCTGCGCAATCCTGTTTCACACTGCAACGCCGAGTGACGTTGGGCAGAAGGTAGACTTGTCACTAACGACATATTCCGTCGCTGAACGACTTAAACAGGATTCCGTTGGTACGAAGATATTCGAGGAACACATACGGGACATCAAAGCACGTGCCGAAGACTTAGCGTCACAATCAACGTCTATCGAATAACTGTAGAGAA
>Ga0116130_1002120_pt1 | contig 10334 bp, 8 predicted proteins | sample June2015DPH_17_5_FD_89733 | JGI IMG/M metagenome (GOLD analysis project Ga0116130, IMG submission 89733) | Peatland microbial communities from SPRUCE experiment site at the Marcell Experimental Forest, Minnesota, USA - June2015DPH_17_40 | ecosystem: Environmental > Terrestrial > Soil > Wetlands >...
CGAATAGAACAAAATTATAGATGTAAGACTATCATGCTAACATTAGAATGTACATAAATTATGGAATGATGATATACGAAAATATCATCATTCCGCTCTTGACTTTAATCTTAATAACTTGGGACTAAGCTCCAAGCGACGGGGAATTCGACCCCGGAAAGATTAAACCTCCGAGGTTAATTAAAATGATTAATATTTCCCTTCTTGCGGTAGATGAAGCGCAGGGTTAAATATTAACTTTTTCTACTATCTTTTCTTTTCAATAAAAGAACTCTTTCCAGCGAAAATTCTTTTCCAGGCATCTGCTTTTTTCCCATCAAAACATGTTTCTTTATGTTGTGATGAAATAATTGCAAGTTCCGTTGAATCTTCATAAGCGGAAACATTTATAAAACCAAGTGCAGATGATTGAATTCTTAGGGTATACTTAGCTTTATTGAGTAATGACTGATCCGCATTATTAATAAAATTAGGGATTGAAAGATTTGAAATTGAAGCTATGTAACTAAAAATTTTTGCGGAATCAACCCCCATACCGTTTATTTCCCAATGACCATTAGTCTTTACAAGCTGGTAAGAACTATCCGCCGGATAAGTAAAAGTAAGTTTACTCCAATTTTCATAATCATCTTTTATGACATTATCATCACGGAAATAATCAGCATTATGGTTAAAGGAAAAATCGAGGAAACCGTTTACTAAATAAACGTTATCATCACCCGATACACGGATATAAGTTGTCATACTTTTTGGCTGCTGATATGTAAACTTCCCTATTGTCATATCCAATGTATTTTTATTCCCCTCAAAAACCTTCACCCTGGTTCCCGAAGAATCAACTTTAAATTCATCCCACTTATCTGCACTCTGAGCCGCTACGCGCAATGGTTTAATAGAAGTAAGCTGAATTAATAATTCCTGAACTTTTGGGAATGGGACACCTACAGTTTTACTGCCTGCGGGATTTACTTTCCAGAGACTTCCTTCTTTAAATATTTTTACTTCTTTATGGTTAAACGATTTAGGGAAAATACTTATTGATGTAACACTTGCCGTATCAACGGAGACTATATTATACCGGAAAGATGATTCGCCATGCTTTGCATCATAAATTAAAAATATTGCAACTACTACCAACAGCACAAAGAAAGTAATGCCCAAAGTTTTAATGGAAAGTCTATTGACCATAGGTCTCATTCATCCATTTGTTTCTAAGTATTTTTCTACGCCGGTACCTTATGATTCCGTAGCCTATAATAAGAAAAACAGGGAATAAAAAGTTAAAGTACTTAATTAATGTTTTCGTACTATCTTCAAGATTTGGAGTAATCGGTCTCGCGTTTATTGCTTTAGTTCTTAAAGTAATTAATCCCGTCTCATCGGAAAGCCAGTCGACAGCATTTGCCATAAGATTTACATTATCCGGTTCAAGCTTTTGAGCGCTTTGCCCGGAACCATTTGTGGCAAAGTCGCCGCTTCCGAATATAACCATTTTCGAATAAGTATTATTGACTAATTTGCCGTCGACTGCTACCGCTATGGGTAAAGACATATAAGGAAAATCATTTTTCGTCCACTGCTTTGAGATATTGAAATAGACCGTGGGTTTTTCTATGCCTGTTTTATCAGACGTCTTTGCTATGGCAGTAATGTGAACCAAACTATTTCTTGCCGCATATTTTATGGGACTGGCAAAAGGCATTAGAACCTGTTCTATTCCTTTTGTTATAGGATGATCTGCAAAACTTGTTATTACCGGCAAGAAAGGAAATCTTACCGGCGTATTCAAAACAAATGTTCCCTGCTGCCGGCGCACCATTACACTCCCGCAATTCTCGTCAACAACAAAACCGTTTTCAACTTCAATACCTTTATTCTTCAACCAATCTTCAATGCCTGTGGAGACACTTGAACCGGTTGCATTTGTTAAGTTGCCTTTTACCCTGTCAAGCGCCGCTAAAATTCTGCCGCCCCCTGCAAGATAATTATCAAGCTGTTTTAACAAATCCTGAGAGATTGTATCTGAAGGTGAAATTATAATTATAGTTTTATAATTGGAAGGTATAGTGGTTGAATCCGTTAATTGAATTGTGTTAATCTCATAAAGAATTGATAACTGGTCAATTAATTGAGGAATATCCGAAAGCGCCGGTTCGCCGTTTCCCTGAAGAAAAGCAATTTGGGGTTTATTTTTCACGGATAATTTTTTTATTGCGGAAGACAAAGCATATTCCATTGCCGAACCGGGCTGAATAAACGGAAGTATTTCCGTTTTGTCTTCATACTGTAGTACCGCACCGAGATAAGCCCTCTGCTGTTTCATTTGATCGCGCTCGCGTACATTTATCATAACAGGCTGAATACCAGCTTGTTGGGCTTTATTTTCAGTTTCCTGATCTTTATTAGGGTCAATAAAATTATAAACAACCTTGCCCTTTGATGCGCTGCCGTACTCTGTTAACATATCCTTAAAGTCTCTTCTTACCTGTGCAACATCAGGCGGCAGATTCTCAGAAAAATATGCCGTAACGGTAACCGGTGCATCCAATGATTTTAATATTTCCTTAGATGCTTTACTTAATGTATATTGATGACCTTCGGAAAAATCCAACCGTATAAAGAAACGGTTGGCAGCTATATTTAATAAAATCATGATACCAAGTATCAGCAGAACAATTGTTATTAATTTTTGTTTTGTTAACATAATTTTTTAATCGACAATATTTCTTTTTGAGAGAGATAATTCAGCCAAGATTAAGCCGAATATGGAAACACTTAAGAAAAAGATTACATCTTTGGAATCAATTACCCCGCGGGAAATTGAATCGAAATGAGAAGAAAGACTTAAATAGCTAAATATTTCACCTATCTGCCCGGTAAAGTTAGATGACATGACATTAAATATTATAAGGAAGAAAACACCTATAAAAAGTGATAATAAGAATGCGACAATCTGGTTATTGGTAACACTACTTGTAAATAACCCGATGCTGATATAAGTCATACTCATTAAAATCAATCCAAGGTAGCCGCACCATACAGAGCCATGATCTATGGGTCCTAAAGCCCAAACGCTTATATAATACGGCAATGTTAAAGCGAGCGCAAGGCATATTAACATCAGGCAGGCAAAAAATTTACCAAGAATAACCTGCCAGTCGGTAACAGCTTTTGTAAGAAGAAGTTCAATTGTACCGGTTTTATTTTCTTCAGCCAGCATACGCATTGTAAGCGCAGGAGTAAAGAAAAATAAAGTCCAATAAGCGACGGAGAAAAACGGCTGAAGTGTAGCCTGCCCCATTAAAAATATATCCGAGCCAAAAAGCCATGTGAAGAAACCGCTCAATCCCAGGAATGCAATGATAAGAACGTAAGCGGTTAAAGAATCAAAGAATGTTTTTAATTCACGGACTGCAATAATCCAAATTTTTTTCATAATAATTAATCTTTAGTTAATTCTCTAAAAATATCTTCAAGTTTTGTTTCAACCGGTTTCATTTCCGTAAGAACCCATTTTTTTTGCACGCAAAGGTTGAATACAGCCCTGCGTGAAGTTGCGCCCGGTTCGCTTTGTAAAATGAATGTATCAGCGCTGCCGGGTAAAGGATCGACCATTTGAATAGTTTCAATTGCCTGCAATGTTGAAATTACTTCATCCATATTACCGGCATCGGCTATTTGTACCTGCAGAACTTCGTTACCGTGTGATTGTTTCCTAAGTGTACCGGGAGTTCCATCTGCAACAATTTTTCCATTATTAATAATTAGAATTCTATCACAGGTCGCTTCAACTTCCGGCAGAATATGAGTGCTCAAAATTACCGTTTTCTCTTTGCCGATTTGCCGAATTAGTTTCCTAATTTCAGTAATTTGATTTGGGTCTAATCCGCTGGTTGGTTCATCAAGAATTAAAATTTCCGGGTCATGAATCAGCGCCTGAGCAAGTCCCACTCTTTGCCTGAATCCCTTAGAAAGCTCACCAATTTTTTTATGTTTTTCTTCATTTAATCCGCATGTATGAATCATGGCAGTTATTTTACCGTGCAGTTTATCTTTACCAATACCCTGCAGCTCTCCTGCAAATGCAAGATATTCCATTACAGGCATATCATAATAGAGCGGATTATTTTCCGGCAAATAACCTATTCTCTTTTTAATATCTTCATTATTTGACAGAATAGACCGACCATTTACCTTAACATCACCCGATGTCGGCACCATAAAGCAGGAAATAATTTTCATAGTTGTTGTTTTACCTGCGCCGTTCGGACCCAGAAATCCCAATATTTCCCCGGTATTTGCATGGAATGAAATATCATCAACCGCTTTTTGCATTCCATACTTCTTTGTTAAATTCTCTACTACAATATTCATACTTCTCTTTTTTTATGTAAAAGAATTATTCCATATAGATTGATTAAAATTTAAAAACAATATTTTTAGACATAACATTTATGAATTTGTTCTCTATTAACAATTTTATAATATTATCAAGAAATGATTTTCTACGCTTTGTTCAGATTCGCTTTTAACTTATTCTTATTAATATCATAATGGCTGCCATACCATTTAACTTTTAAATCTCCCGTTAACCAAATTGCCTGCGGGGACTCATGTTCAATATTTAAATCGGCAGCTATTTTAAGACTTACTTCCTTTGCTTCAATAACATCCACCTTAGCGCATTTCAATTTATAATCTTCAGGCAGCTCCGACAGCCATGTATTCAGATAATCTTCAACCCTTGAACTGATCGGGCATACCGGGCTGAATTTAAATATTAACAACTCATCATGGGGTATAATATCCTTTTTAAGTTCTTCCCACTGCTCAATTGTATTTAATTTAATCACTACTGCCATTTATTTTTTCTTTCAATACAGTAAATTTTTAGAAATTAAAGATAAATAAAATAATTTTTAATTAAGTATAAACGATGTATTTTAAAGACAATTTAAGATTTATCTGCTTTAAAAATCTTTTTAAAATATTCATTATTGCTAATTGAATTAATCCTTACCGTTTCTTCATCAACCATTCCCCTGCTTAGGAGCTGCTTAATAAAGTCTTCGCTTGAGATAACTTCACATCCGCATTTACGGGCAAATGCCTTTATCCCGTCATCTGACGTTACTACAATTAAATTTCTCCTATTTACTTCATTCTCAATTTGAAGTTTGATTTTTTCATCCGCAGTTCTTTTATCGCTATAAATTATTTTAACTATCGAAGCTCTGATTGGAAGGTGTTCAAAACCATCATAATGAATAGTAATATTAATCTTCCTGCCCTGAAAGAAATTTTCAATCATAAAGATGAGCTTTTCACGCGGCAACTGCTTATCAGTATTTACAAGTTTGCTTAATGCCTTAACTTTATGAATTACGTTATTCCCGTCAATAATATAATGTTTCATTTATCAATCCCGGTATAAAAAAGTTTATTATTTATCATTATAGAATTCTCCTGTCTTGGTTACCTTAAGATCCTGCAATTGAGGAGCTTTTACTCTTATCTCAAAATAATAACCGGAGTAGGTACCTATAGGATTCCAGGTAAAATTCATCAGCCAACATTCAAGGTCGCGTGAAATTCTGATTTGCGGGGCTATAACTTGTTTTGCCAGAAAGTCATAACTGCCCGCTACAGAAAATTTCCATTGATGAGTAAGATTAAAATCCATGTTTGCACTAACATTAGATGATTGGGTTGATGAGCTCGGATTAGTTTTGCTAAATGAATAATTATAGCTTAAAGTTAAACTCCAGGGCATTGTAAAATCAGGATCGCCCTGGTCATAAATTCCTTTATTAATATTTGTCTGGCTCGGCGAAAACGCTTCACTTTGAAAATTGCTTTTTGTTGAATCCTTTGTTGCCGATTTGAATTTATCAGCCGATAAACTTGTTGATACACCAAAGATGAAACTTGTTAATCTTAATAAGCCTTTACCCTCATCCACTAAAAATTTATTTATATTGGATCCTGCCGAATTCCAGTCATAAAGAGAAAAAGTTGAATTCCCTTGAAAATTTAACCAATCGCCCGCCTGAGTGTGATAGTTCAGACTTATATTGGAAAACTTAATGCTGTCCGCTGCAAAATTATAATAGAAATTAGCAGACAAATTCAATAATTGAATTTTATTTTCCTTTGAGGTAGTATCGGATGGATCCACGGCGGTTTTCATGTCAAATTCATTGCCCATACTAAAAGAAAGATTTTGCTGCTCACCCTGGTTAAGATACGGATTACTAAGTACCTCATTTTGAAATTTATTATAAATTTCAGTCTGTCCTTGATAATCTTTATAAGAGCTATAATATCCCCAGCCTGCTTTAGAAAAATCAGGCGAAAAATTATAGCCGATAGAAGGAGTAACGATTTGCCTTATCGCACTTATTCCTAAAATATTAGGCTGGAACATACCATAAAATTTTGTAGAGGCTGTAACTCCAACCTGAAAAGCACGGACTTCACTAATTTTATGGACATCGCTTGTAATAACCGAGTCACCGGTACCATCAGAAGTGATTCCGGCTGAATACATATTAATTTGCTTATTATACCAGTCTTCAGCATAGTTTATATTCGGTTGTATAGTAAAATACCCCAGTTTAGGCGATGCGTTAATTGTTATTTCATGCTGTATCCCCCCTATAATGCTTAAGTCGCCATTTGTCTTTTCTCTTTCATTTTCAAATTCACTGTTATAGGTAACTCCGATATCCTCATACCATTTCAGATTGCTGGTTATACCATTTCTTCTAAAAGGATATTGCTGCGGAATACTGAACGACAAATTGGGCAGCATCTCATCTATGTCTCCGGTTACTAAGTCCTGGTGGCGGCTGTAACTAAGCGACAAGCTATTGCCCGACTCATCCCATGTTTTAGTCAGTGTCGCATTTGAATAGACGTCATTGGACAATGCTTGATCCAAATCCATTGTTGTGTTCTGTACATAGCTTTTGCTTGAGAAAAAACTCAGCTGGGCAGAAAGTCTCATGGTAGGAGTAAAATTCTGTTGATGATTTATCGCTAATTCCCATTCCTTATCCGGTGATATAGTACCGTCGGGATTCTCATCGTATAACATTTTATACCCGCCCCCTATACTTCCGCCAAAATCATATTTTTCATTATACCTGAAGCGGGTATTTAGTGCGTAGCTTCCTCTTGTATAATAATCACTGGTTAGATTCAAATCATAGTAATCATTTATAGCCCAAAAATAACCAAAATGGGAAAGATAATATCCTTTTGTAGCATCCTGCCCAAAAGCAGGAGGAATAATTCCCGATCTTCTTCCCGATTGAAGAGGAAAAACTCCAAACGGCAAAGGAATTGGGAAAGGTACGCCTCCGAAATACAGCCAGATCCATTGTGCATCAATCTCCTGCTTCTCAATTACCTTCATCTCAGATGCATAGAAATAATAATGGGGCGGAATTTCCGTACATGTTGTAAAAACCCCGTCTTTTACAAAATAAGTGTCCTTATCAACTTTTTTTATTTTGTCTCCTGAATACTTTGTCCCTTCACTTTTTGTGCTTGCTGAAGTAATATAGCCTCTGCCCGTATTAAAATTATATATCATGGTCTCGCCGTCATAAGATTCACTTCCCTGTGCTAAAACAGGAGTATTTTTAAATTTACCCGGGAGAGAATCATCCGGTACTCCATAAGCATTAACATCATGAGTAACAAAATCTATAAAAATATTGGCGCTTTTCAGATCGGCATCTTTATATTTCAATTCACTATTTCCATATAAATCCATTTTCTTTTTATTCACATGAAAGAATAGCGAGTCTCTTGAACTGGAATAAATAACGGTATCAACGTCGAATGATTTATTCTTTTTTGTTGTATCCCGTAAGGCTAATGAATCTTTAGGCGTAATCCTAACCGAATCCTTATTGACTTGAGATTTTGTTGTATCCCATACAGCTAATGAATCTTTAGACGTAATCCTGATAGTACCCTTATTGACCGGAGATAACATTTCGGCGCTATGCGAACACGAAATATTTAAGATTGCAAAAACAACAATTATGAGAAAAAAAATTTTCATCAAAAAATAATTATCACCTTTCATTTACGATGTATAGCGTAAATAAAACAATTTTATTAGATAATATTTGCCGGACAAATTTTTTCTCAATATAAATAATAGTTAATTAAAGAAAATAAGTAAAATGATGAATAAAAAAGCCATAACTGAATGAAAGATTATTTTCTAACCAATCATACTAATTCTCATTATATTTACGACTTATAAAACACCAGGGCTGAAGCGCCTTTAATACCAGCTTCATTTTTTAATTTAGCGGGAATCACTTTAATTCTTTTGATCAACGGTTTCAAAACCCGTGATTTAATTGTTTCATTAACGGAATTAAAGAGCGGACGTCCAAATCCTGCAACTCCGCCGCCAATTATAAAAGTTGCTATATCCAGAACATTGGCTGTAGACGCAAGTCCTACACCAAGATATAACCCCAGGTTATTTATTACCGATGCAGCGTATTCATCACCGGCAAACTGAGCTTTCTGAATTATGATTGGCGTAAGCAAATTAAGATCACCGTTTATTAAATCTAAAATCTTGGAACTATTATGCTCTTTCAATTCATTTTGTACCCTTTTTACAAGATAATTATTTCCTACATAGCTTTCGACGCATCCAAAGGCTCCACAGTTGCATTTTGGTCCATTAAAATCTATTGAAATATGCCCTATCTCTCCCGCCGAACCAAATTCCCCTCTTAACAGCTTGCGATTAATAATTATTCCCCCGCCTACGCCGGTGCCCAAAGTTACCATCACAAATGAATCAATTTTCTTACCGGCGCCAAAAATCATTTCACCAATAGCAGCAGCATTCGCATCATTTTCCAAAATAACATGTATGTTAAATTCTTTTTTGATTATCTTTTTAAGATTTACTTTTTCCCATCCCGGTAAATTCGGCGGATTTTCTACAGTACCTTTTTTTGTCGATACAACCCCCGGAGAACCGATTCCTATTCCCTGAATTTTTAACTTATTATGGGATAGAATTTCTTTAATTCCCTTCTTGATTTGCGAAATTACTTTATCCTGTCCTTTTTCAGCCAAAGTTGGAAGCGAGGCTTTTTTAATTATCCTGCCTTCACGCGATACAATACCGACCTTTATATTTGTTCCTCCAAGGTCAACCCCTATAGCATATTTTTGGGATTTTAGCATAAATAACCCTCTTTTTTGAATAACTTAACTCAAAGTTTCGTAATTAAAATATTTTTTAAAATCTTAGTAATGAATTTAACACTTAAGCAACTTTAATTGAAATTAAAAAGACTACCCTATGGAAATATAAAATATAAAGATAATTTGAAGTAATGAACTACCCCGCCGCAAGCGGACGGGGAATTCGACCCCGGAAAGACTAAACTCTGAGGTAGAAACCAAACCTCTGAGGTTGAAGCTAAACCTCTGAGGTTGAAACCAAACCTCTGAGGTTGAAACCAAACCTCCGAGGTGGAAGCCAAACCTCTGAGGTTGAAACCAAACCTCTGAGGTTGAAACCAAACCTCCGAGGTGGAAGCCAAACCTCTGAGGTTGAAGCCAAACTTCGGAGGTTAATTAAATCTTTTTTTGAAGCGTAATGAACTGGCATAAAGGATTACAACTCCGAACAGCAGCAGCATTAAAGTTTCGGGAATTAACTCGGAGAATGCAGCTCCTTTCAAAACAACACCGCGGAGAATTGTAATATAATACCGTAATGGAATTATATAAGTTATATACTGAATAAATTTGGGCATATTTTCAATAGGAAATGCAAACCCGGAGAGATAGATCATGGGCATCAAAATTGCGAATTGCGCAACCATCATCGCCTGCTGCTGGGTTTTTGAAATAGTCGATATAAATAAGCCTATTCCAAGAGTGGAAAGAACAAAAAGGAAAGATGCAAATACGAGAAAAATAAAACTTCCTCTTACCGGTATTCCAAACCAAAAGACCATCACACTTAATACTATAAGTACATCAACAAAGCCCAATATTATGAAGGGGATAATTTTCCCGATGATTAATTGATAAGGCTTTATAGGTGTAACAATTAATTGTTCCAGGGTGCCGATCTCACGTTCTTTAACAATTGCCATAGACATGAGGATCGTTGTAATAACCATGAGAATTAACCCCATTATACTAGGCACCATGTATACCCTTGTGGTAAGATCGGGATTATACCAAACACGGGCTTCAGCAGTTAAAGTTCCCGAAGGAGGATTCTTTAACCCGTTTTTGTCCATTGATTGAAGCATGATCTTTGATGAATA
>Ga0116130_1002122_pt1 | contig 10321 bp, 9 predicted proteins | sample June2015DPH_17_5_FD_89733 | JGI IMG/M metagenome (GOLD analysis project Ga0116130, IMG submission 89733) | Peatland microbial communities from SPRUCE experiment site at the Marcell Experimental Forest, Minnesota, USA - June2015DPH_17_40 | ecosystem: Environmental > Terrestrial > Soil > Wetlands >...
AGTCGAGAAAATGAGCGCAGTCCTTGCCAACGCAGGCGTCTGTGCGGGCGTCTATTCTGCCCCAGAGAGTGCTTTTCTCAGGCAACGCCGCAATCTCCGCCCGATCGCCGGTTTCCGTTGTCTTGGCCCACTCCTCGATGATCTTGAAGTGAACGGCTTCCGCCCCTGAAAGCGACGCCGGGTGAATGTCTTGGAGTTTCTGGCGACAGAGGTAGTTGCTTCGGCCCTTCATGTAGCAGATATTGAGAGGCCCGAGGATTGACTCAAGAAACGGGACATCCTTGTAAAACAACTGCTCCTGCAGGCTCTTGGTCCCAGTCGACACAATGATTCGTCTCCCGGCGATAAGGGAGAAGCGTAACGAAGGATAGAGGTAGGCGAGAGTCTTGCCGGTCCCGGTCCCCGCCTCCACGACCAGGTGCGAGCCCTCAATGAGCGCCTTCTCAACGTATAGTGCCATCTGTAGTTGGCCCGGGCGAAACTCAAACTGGAGTCCGCTGGCGTGCGCGAGTATCCCGGTCGGCGAAAAGAACTCTCCCACGCTGGGTAGCGTGATCTGAGTCCGAGCCAGTCCGCTGTCCTGCTGCCTCATCTCTAAAATATACCACCGCCATCTTTCGGAATTACGGAACAATCTCTGGCAGAGTCCATTCCATACCGAGAAGCCGAGCGCAATCATTCCCAATGAGCCACCAGCCCAAGTCGCCGTCAGAGGGAAGATAGCGCCCAAGATCGTCCGGGTGAACAGCTTCCATATCGCGGGTCACATATACGCGGCGCACCGGCTTGCCAGGATCGAGGTCTTTCTGACATCTGACGCATGATCTCGCTGTGCGTGGCCTGGGCTTGAAGTCGTATCGGAGTTTTTTGGGCCAATTTTCCTCCCACCGTCACCGGTATTCATGTGTGGCCTAACGGCTGTGGTATCTGCTTTGGATGTAGAGAGTCACGCCGAATATCGCGGCAATTGAGGTGTGGTGACAGTCATCAGCTTTCAGCTTGGCGTGGTTCGCCGGACTCGGAACTGATCGAGAGAATATGGCCGAAGTCTGCATCGTCTGTGAGGGTTCGGGACTGCGAATCGTACAAAAGAATGGGCGCCAGGTGGCCCGCCCCTGCGAGTGCCTCCTCGTGCGCCGCGCTGCGCGTATGCTTGAACGCGCACGGATATACCGTAGAACGCCTACAATCATGGCATGAGCAAGGGCAATCCGTTTCCCGTCATTCTTGACGATACATCCCTGACCGAAGCACAGAAGGATGATTTACGCGCGTTCTTGGCAAGTCAGAAAGAAATTACTTCGTTCGGAGCGTTCATACCAGAATTGCACGCGTCCGCTGCGGTTCTAGTATCGCAATTGGCGGGCGCGCTCACGACGGTTTATGTCTTGATACCCCCGAAAGCTAAGGGCGCAGCCGTGGACGTCCTCAAAAGCCTCGTTGGAAAGTGGCTGGAGACACACCTGCTTCCAGAGAAGAAGCAGTCACCGACTGAATACGTAACCATCCTCGACCAGTACGGGAAGCCGATAGTTAAGGTCGAGGTCCCAGCGACTCGGAAAGGCAAGCACTAGCATTTGGTAACTCCGCCGGGTGTCCGACATTACGAATAACGCGATCCCGCTCTGATTCGGTGCACCGAGGTACAGTTCTATCGCAGGACCTGACGCTTCTTCGACGGCTCTGGCTACTCCATGATCTGTAAAATGAGGTCTCCACATCAAAAACGCCAATCATATCCCTCCCTCAATCGCACGTATGCCTGTAGCCCAATACCTGCGGATGTCGACGGAGCATCAACAATACTCCACCGAAAACCAATCAATCTCCATCGTTCAGTACGCCCAAATGCACAATATGGAGATCGTTCGGACTTATGCAGACCACGGTAAGAGTGGCTTAGGTCTGGTAAGACGATCCGGCCTCCAGCAATTACTGAAGGACGCTCTCGCGAGTGATGTCGACTTCCAAGCAGTGCTGGTATACGACGTTAGCCGGTGGGGTCGCTTCCAGAACCCAGATCAGGGTGCGTCCTATGAGTATGCGCTGACAACAGCCCAAATCCCCATTCATTATTGTGCGGAGCAATTTGACAATGACGGAAGCTTGTCATCGGCTCTTTTGAAGACCCTCAAACGTGGAATGGCCGGAGAATACAGCCGGGAGCTCTCGGTGAAGGTATGGGCAGGTCAAAGCCACTTGGTTCAACTCGGATTTAGGCTAGGCGGAATACCCGGATATGGTCTTCGCCGTCACCTGATTGATCAGAACATGGTCTTCAAGCAAGTGCTTAGGCCGGGAGACCGAAAGAGCCTTCAGACTGATCGAGTCATCCTCGTTCCCGGACCAGACGCAGAAGTCAAAGTGGTTCGCAATATCTATCAGTTGTTTACGCGAGAAAAGCGCATCGAATCTGATATCGCACAGCTACTCAACGCAAAGAGAATACCTTGGATGGATGGCCGCCCCTGGAACAGAAGGGTCATTCGCGAAATACTCACCAATCCAAAATACATTGGCAGCAGCGTTTACAATCGCAAATCCTTCAAACTTCAGAAGACAAAGGTTTATAACCCACCTGAATCTTGGATCTGCTATCCGCGTGCCTTCAAGCCGTTAGTTACGGAAATGCAATTCGATGAAGCCCGCAGAATCCTTTCGTCAACAAGAATTAGCATTTCAAACGACGAGCTCATAGAGCAACTTCGAATACTACACCGACGAGCAGGACGTCTCTCAGCGCCTCTGATCAATGCATCGCCCGATATGCCATCGGCTCGCATACTGCGAACGCGATTTGGAAATCTACGAACAGCGTACGCGCTCGCGGGTTGGAAGTCCGTTCGTAATCGGAGCATCATGGATACGGAACGGGTAGTTGTTGGGCAACAAAGAGCCCTTGAGGACACAATCATCGAGCAACTTACTCGAGGGGGTGCACAGGTAAGTCACCAGCGAAACACAAGTTTGTTCGCCGTTGAAGGGGAATACAGCCTTTGCGTCATTGTCGTCCGGTGCAAGCCAACCAAAGATGCAGGCAATCGTTGGCATGTTCGATTTCGGTCGGACCTTGATGCAGACATCACCGTCATTGCCCGACTCAATGAAGCGAACGATTCAATTCTGGATTACTTCCTTCTGCCTGCTGGAACTATCAAGAGATCATATCTAACTCTGGCAGTGCATAATCCGCTCCATCTGGAAATCTTCCGATTCGACAACCTCGACTTCTTAGGCGAGTTGATCTCTCGCACGAGACTGGAGGAAACGGGGGATTTCATTTCACTTGGGAATCGTGGTCTGAAGCTTGGAGCAATACTTAGACTTAAAGCTATAAACAAGAAACAAAGATCTTCCGCGGCTCTCCTTTCATCGAAAAAGCTCATAGAGCCTATGCTCGCCAGGTTTTATCGGAAAAAGATTTCAAAACAGCAAGATCTGATCCGTACGAGTAAGGTGCTCAGTGAGTGGCGCCTCACTCTCGCCTCATCTTTCCAAAGCTTGATGGCTGATGAAGATTTCCGCACGGTGCTCAGGGCTGAGCATCTTCTGACTATGCCAAAGCAACCTGACTCTTGCAGCCTTCACTTATGTCAAAGCGGATTGTCATCTATGACCACTAGTGGACCGAAACTTGGATCTTTGGGAGTACCGAAGAATGGCTTGACCTTGGCGCAAATCTCAGCATCTCTGCCAACCGACTTTGAGATGATTCGACGTGAAGAGAGTGACGTGACTGGTATTTGCTCGAACGCAATTGACCTACTGAGGACACACCCAGTGACGGCATCGAGCTTGACCCTGCTCAAGAGGATGAAACCGCTACGCCAAATCGAGATTGCGGAACAGATGGTGTCCAATTCCCTATACACCGCAAGTTTCGTTCGCGTGTTTATGTATGCGACCAAACCTGAACTTCTCTTCGATGGCTTCAAGGAAAGGAAGAATAGAAGCTGGTCTGAGACGGCGACGCAACATTTTGCACGTGAGGAAGGAGCTCTGCTTCGAAACTTGAGAGACCTTGATTCAGACGCAGGTAGGGAATCACTATACTTAACGGTGCTCCAGGCATGGGTTTTCCGGCTCCTGCAAAACGCCACGATTCGGCGTTACCTTGAAAGGAAGCACATTGCTATCCTCGATGTGCTGCTGAGCGAGCTTAGTGCGTAGCAATCATGTATTGCACGCCCCCATCGAACTCCCGCACGGCAAGACTTGCGCACGTCACGGAGAGACAGGGGCGACAATAACCTATGAGACGCTATAGGCAGGGGAGGTACAACCACGGAAATGAGATCACGGATACCTTCGGTAGAGCTTCCCAGGCTCCGGGAACAAGGCGACCGACGACAACGGCAAACCAATGAAGAGCTGGTGGCCGTTTCTCTTCTATTGAGAGGCGAACGACCACGTTGCTGTACTGGGGGCAGTTCGTGTTGGTGACGAGTCCACGAGCTACTGGGTTGCTGACCGTTACCGTCATTTCAGTTCAGCTCTCCGTAGACTCGCTGCTTGAATTGCTCCGCCTACTCCTGAGAAGCGTTTGCCGGTGTAATCTATGATGATCTTCGCAGCTTCAGCGTATAGCCCCTTCGACATTTTGGTCTCGATTTGGGAACTGGTATATCGGTCGGCCATTAACTCAGGGGCAATGTCGGCGGCTTCTGCTGCCAACATGACAGGAGCCTTCCCCGGTTCAGTTGGGTGAATCTCGGAATACTGGTCTTCAAATGTGAGCGCACCAAGTGGTGAGATCCTGATTGTGACGTGTATTCGACCGATGTGCGGTTCCCCCGTATCATCAAACCAACCAATGACAATCTCAACCCCTTTCATTCCATTTTTCACGAGATTTTCGAAATTGGCGGGATCATCGTCAAATGCACCCCTGAGCTGATTCTCTACTTCCGGTAACCATGTTCCGCGAAATTCAACTGGATCAAAGCGTGTATTGGCCGTAAGCATTCGCCGCGCTGGTTCTCTGAAGTCGAAGCGTTGACTACGCACGCTTATCGTCTGCACTCCAGCCTGAGCCCAGATTAGTCGCTGTGTTTTCCAGAGCTTCATTGTCCTTGTATCAATAAGCTCTGGTGTCGCGCCCGGAGTGGGTGTAATGGTCGACCTTGCGCTGTCGGTGAATAAGAACACCTCATCGGGCGTTACTACTCCAATGATCGCCGATCCCATATCTGCACTTAAGCCTAGAGATCCCAATGTTCTACATGGCAGGTACAGAATCACTGAAGCGACCATGATCAACAAACGTGATAGGAGAAGAGATTTCATGTTCTCATCGTATTCCACTCGTTTGGTGCGGACTGCTTACGTAGCACACAGACTTGACACTCCCAATACAAGTAGCCGGTCCAAAGGGGCTTCATTAGAGACATTATTGAGGGTGGCTGTCCGAATGTGTGCCTACTTCCGTGACATCGCCTATCCTCACGACCAAAAAACCATCATCATTGATCAGCGTATCGTGCTGAAACTGGTTCAGGTATTCAAGTTGTGTCTTGTACCGTTCAGCATCCGCAGGAGTTCGATGTATCTGCTCATCCAAATATAGGACATCCGTAGCGCCTTCAGAGAACCCAATTTCCTTCATTACCGTGCCATCGAGATCAGGAAGACTAACGACGTCGACGCTTGGTCTCGAATACATCTGGGGAATCAGAGGTTCTAGCGTGACTATATAGCTTGCCCTCGTTTGATCACTAACGGCAGCTCGTACTGCAGTGAGCGACGGCTCAATCCTCATTCGAAACTCATCCTCCGCCACGTCCTCTCTAAAGCTAGTGGTAGCAAGAAAGCTCACTCCTGCAACCACCACCAAGGTGCAGGCAGCAATCCAGTTGAACAGGACTCTGTGGGCCACGTAGGACCGCGTGCGTTGGAACCATCCGAACAAAGATGCTGACCCAAGCCCGGCCAGAATTGACCACATGCCCATGAGACTCATTGAGAAACGCAAAGCTGCACGAGGATCGGTGTTACCGAATTGCATCTCATAGTAACTGCGGATGTGAAATGCATAGAGAAGAACATAGGCGGCAAATAGCAGGAGCGGGAAGAGCGCAAGGGATCGTTTGCGCCCTGCGACGGCAGCTCCAATGAGCACAAGAATGGCAGCGCCCCCGTACCAATTAACAACGAGGAACGAGCGCAAAAACACGGGAAGGAGCCGGATCAGTTCACCGGACGTGATCGGAAACTTGTTCAGCAGTACGGTCTCGCTGCCCATGGACTGAAAGAGCTTCATCTGAAGGCTAAAGATGAGGGCTACGATCGAGCTGAGTACAATCCACCAGGCATTGCGAATTGGGGAGAGCTGCGAGCGCTTGTTAAAGAACTGCACGAGGAACACAATCACCGGCAGGACCATTGCAAGGAGGATATTCTCGCGCTTTACGGTGAGCGAGAATAGCAGTGTCGTGGTAAATGCGCACCATGTCACGAGCGGATGCCAACGGCTACTGCGCTCTGGCCGCGCAAACGCGTAGCGCAAGCACCACCATAGCGCGAGACTCATGCACCCGTTCGAGACCGGCTCGGCTGATGTTTCAAGACCCCACACGGCGAATACGGGCGTTATGGCGAAGATGAGCGCCGCGCTCGCGGCGGTGATCACATCATCGGCGATAACCATGCACAGGAGAAAGATGAGGATGTCCGCGAAGCACGCGCACACGACGTTCGCTATCGAGCCGATGGACGGTCGGTATCCAAGAATGTTGGAGAACATGGAGATGATGTACGGGTATCCGATCAAATGCTCTGGAAAGTTGTCGGATTGCTTGCACGAGGTTAGGCTGCCGACTGCGCATACATTGATCGAATATGGGAGCGTGGTTCCGCTTGGCTCGATTTGCAGATGTTCGGCCATCTGGCGGCCAGCAACCGTGTACACATAGGAGTCTTCGTACTCCGTCCCATGGAAGAATCCCCCTTCCGTTGGAATGCGCCAAAGCACCACCAGAGCGACACAGACAAGCATCGGCTTCCAATGGGTCTTCAGAAGCGAGTGCAAGTACCGATCCGTCAAAAAACAAGTGAGAGAGGTGAGGGCGCTCGCCCAGAGAAGGATTTTCACAACCCCGAGCGCATCCGATTGCATCAACCAAATAGCCATTCGATTCCTGAGGGTGATCCCTAATATGGATACAAGTAGTTATGTATCAATTGTTTACGATCTTCTGTTTCGTTGCCAAAGGTTTCCATTATTTGCCAGAGCAATCGGTGCGGCGTACCAACCAAAAATATAGCGATTACGGGCAGGTCTTGGTATAGAATTCCTATCATTCGGTGATTTTGAATCGGGGGGTATACATATGCAGAGCGACAAGAAGATGTTTCTCAGTGGCATCGTGGCGAAGTTGGCTGTTCTTGTAGGCGGCGCAATCGCCGCGACGGGTGCGAATGCCATGCCCGTTACCGCTGCTGTGCCCCACCCCGAGACAAACACCATATCTTCGCCAAGCGCCACGGCCCAGAGGACGCTGGCTCCGAAGCTCATCCTGAAGCAACAAAATGAGAGCTTTAAGGTGATTGCCGATCATTCGTCGCACTCATCACATTCGTCACACTCTTCCCATTCGTCACACTCTTCCAGCGCTTACTGACGATGGATCAGTCCGAGAGCACATGCACGCCCGACGCACCCCGCGCGGTCGTTGAGATTGACCGATCCATGGTTAGCGCCGAGGCGCTGCTCAAAACATGCTACTGGTTCACGCGGGATTTCGTCTGTGAGATACGCAATCGGAACGAACACGTCGCGGAGATTTTTCTGACCCCGCGAAATCCCGCCTCTGCTTTCGAACTTGCCTCAGCGAAAAACGCCTTTACAACGAGCGCAATGGACTTTGCGCTGCGCGAAAAGATCGAAGCCAAGACCTCCGGTATCCGTGATCTCCTTCTCGCGAAGGCATTCTCGGAGTCCGGCGTTTTGGAGGGCCAGCCTGAGGGTGTGTTCGGCGACACCATCGAAGAAATGAAGCCAGAGGGCATGTTCAAGATTCTGAGCAATCCTCAACATTGACTGAAGATGAACTATGGCCCGCGTTTTCTATCCGATTGAACGGTTCGCTCCCGTACCGCCAACGTTTCACCTGCTCCCATTCCGATTCACTCGTTTGAACGGCAAGGAGCTTTTGGTAAACGAAGCGGGCGAGTTCCTCTTTGCTCCAAACGGAACGATCCAGCGTCTCACGGACGAGCAACTCGATACGAATACCGAGCTGTACCGGGACCTTAAGGCGAAGCATTTTGTCTATGACGAGTCGTCGTCTCCGCTGCTCGACATCTTAGCTACCAAAGTGCGGACGAAGTTTGACCACATGTGCGGCGGAACCAAGCTGCACATTTTTGTTGTGACCCTTCGCTGCGAACATTCCTGCGAATACTGCCAGGTATCCCGACAGACGGCGACGCGTGGCGAATTCGATATGAGCACCTCCACGGCGGATCGCGCCATCGCGATGATGATGGACAGCCCCGCCCGCGCCGTGACGCTTGAGATTCAAGGCGGAGAGCCGCTGCTCGCTTTTGATGTGATCCAATACATCATTCCAAAGGCCAAGAAACTGGCGCTCGAAAAGGGAAAGGATCTCGATATCGTCGTCTGTACGAATCTTGCGTGCGTGACCGATGACATTCTGAAATACTTCCGCGATGAGGGCGTGAAGGTTTCCACCTCCCTCGACGGCCCCGCATTCCTGCACAATAAGAACCGACCCCGGCCCGGGCACAATAGCTATGAAAAGGCCATCGAAGGGATTGAGCGGAGCCGTGTCATCCTCGGCGTCGAAAGCGTAGCCGCGCTGATGACGACGACCGCTGCCTCCCTCGACTATGCTGCTGAGATCGTCGATGAATATGTGCGCCGGGAGTTCCATTCGATATTTCTCAGACCGATCAGCCCTTACGGGTTCGCCATCAAAACGCGCCATCGTACGGGGTACGAGATGGGACGGTTCCTTGAGTTCTACCGGCAAGGTCTGGCGCACATCCTCAAGGTCAATCGGAACGGGTATCGGATCGCTGAAGTGTATACGCAGATTCTTCTTACCAAGATATTGACCCCTCATGGAACGCGATACGTCGATATGCAATCTCCGGCAGGCGAGGCGTGGAGCGTGCTGGTCTATAACTACGATGGCGATGTCTACGCATCCGATGAGTCGCGGATGTTGGCGGAGATGAACGACCGGACATTCCGTCTCGGGAACGTGCATAAGGATACGCGTCGTACGCTTTTTACCGGCGATCCGGCGCTACAGATGTTTCAAGCATCCTGCAATCAGGCGCTCGCGGGATGCTCGGACTGCGCATTCCAGTCATATTGCGCCGCCGACCCCGTGTACCACCACGCAACCCAGGGCGACATGTACGGGAACCGACCCACAAGCGGATTCTGCACCCGGAACATGGATATCATCAAGCAGCTCTTCTCCATCATCGAAGAGGACGACCGCGAGACGATGCGACTCCTATGGTCGTGGGTCACCGGAGAGCCAGCGATCCGGGAGGTTGTCGAATGCGTCTGACGACTACCGGGGTCGCACGCAACTTCGATACCAGCATCATCGGCACCATTACGACATCGGACCTGCCGCACGATAAGCGAACCAAGAGAATTCGTTTTCTTGCTCCGAGCGATGCGCCCATGGATGACGCCATAGTGGGGTATCGTGCATTGCTTTGTCACGATGAATTAGCGCGCGATCCCGGAGTGCCCTACGTTCACCGCCTCCGCGAATCTGACCATCTGAGAGACGGCGATATTGTCGTTCTGGAAGGGAGGGCCGGCCTTGTTCGCTCCCTCTATCGCCCCTACGAGTTACACCATCATCTCTTCGTCACCGAGCGCTGCAACAGCAATTGCCTCATGTGCTCGCAGCCGCCGAAAGATAAGGACGACGTTGAGGCGCTCACGGAACGAAATCTCGAATTGATTAGTTTGATTGAACCGCATCCTCCATACCTCACCATTACGGGCGGAGAACCCACGCTTCTCGGCGACCATCTTTTCAGACTGATTTCACAACTGAAGCTGTCGATGCCGGAAACAGAACTGCACATGCTCACGAATGGGCGGACATTCGCATGGCCCGAATATGCACGACGATTTGCCGAGGTTGAGCATCCGAAGGTCAGCCTCGGCATCCCGCTGTATGCCGACTACGCCGGTGCGCACGACTATGTGGTGCAGGCAAAGGGTGCGTTCGATCAGACCGTCGCCGGTCTGCATCAGGCGGCTCGCAATGGCATCCGCTTGGAAGTCAGGGTGGTATTGCACAAACTTACGATCCCGCGCATTGCC
>Ga0116130_1002130_pt1 | contig 10276 bp, 8 predicted proteins | sample June2015DPH_17_5_FD_89733 | JGI IMG/M metagenome (GOLD analysis project Ga0116130, IMG submission 89733) | Peatland microbial communities from SPRUCE experiment site at the Marcell Experimental Forest, Minnesota, USA - June2015DPH_17_40 | ecosystem: Environmental > Terrestrial > Soil > Wetlands >...
AGCTGCTCGACGAGGCAAGGCGCAATTCGAGCGCACAGGCCTCGCTGGCCAGCACCCTACTAATATGTCTGGCCGTTGCCATGGTGCTGTTTGCGGCAACCACCGCCATTTTGCTTGGGCGCTCTCTTTCGAAGCAAATCGGTGGAACCGTCCAACACGTGCAGAGCTCTTCGGCGGAGCTCCAGACCAGCGCCAATCAGCAGGCGTCCGGGGCCAAGGAGACCGCGACTGCGATGAACGAAATCACCACTACGGTCAGCGAGTTGCTTGCGACCTCCCGGCAGATCGCCGAGAGCGCTCAACAGGTAGCGCACATCGCCGAGGAAACGCTGAAGGCCGCCCAGGTGGGGGATCAAGCGGTGGTGCAATCGCAGGCGGCGATCGAGGGTATCCGGCGGCAGGTCGATACTATCGTGAGCCACATGTTGAACCTGGGGAAGAAGTCGCAGCAGATCGGGGGCGTTCTCGATATCATCAACGAGCTTGCCGAACAGACCAATATCCTTTCGATCAATGCCACCATCGAGGCCGCTGGTGCAGGCGAACAGGGTAAGCGTTTCGCCGTCGTGGGTGAGGAGATTCGTAAACTGGCCGACCGCGTATCGGGCTCGACGAAAGAAAGCCGGGCGCTGGTGGAGGAGATCCGCGCCGCGGTCAATACGACGATTCTCGCAACCGAAACGGGTTCCAAAGCGGTGGATACCGGCCTGCTTCGTTTCGAAGAACTGACGCGCGGATTCAAAGAAATCGCCGGTATGGTGGCTACCGCAACGCAGGCGGCCCGCGAGATCGGGCTCAGCACCAAGCAGCAGATGACGGCGGTGGAGCAGGTCAATACCGCCATCAGCAGTGCGGCACAAGTCACGCGTGAGACGGAAGCGAGTTCGGTACAAACGCTCCAGACGGCCACCCAGTTGGCCCAGCTTTCCCACAACCTTTCCCGCCTCGTCCAGCCGCGAGCGGCCGCGTAATCCCTTATGACAGCCGACCCCTACAAATACTTCCGAGTGGAGGCCCACGAGCTTCTCGAAGGGCTGACTCAGGGCGCGCTGGATGTCGAGAAGGGGGCGGCGGATCGGGCCATGGTTGGAAGCCTGCTGCGCCTCGCCCACACCTTAAAGGGAGCCTCACGCGTCGTCAAGCAGCCGGCCATCGCTGAGTTGGCTCACGGAGTGGAAGAGATCCTCTCCCCTTTTCGTGACTCCGAGGGAACCGTACCGAGGGACCTGGCGCGTCCATTGCTCGATCTGCTGGATCGCATCGGCACTGACCTGGCGGCATTGGACCACCCGTCCTCCCAAGACGTGGCGCCGGACGCGCGGGTTGCTTGCGAGGAGCCGCTGGAAACAGTACGCGTGGATGTCGAAGAGGTTGAGGGCGTCCTCGCCAGTTTGTCGGAAGCGGCGGTGTTGCTCAGGGGGATCCAAAGCGAAGGCGAAGCCCTGAACCACGCTCGCCGGCTGGCCAGCCAGTTGGTGCAGCAGATCGAGCTTGCCGGCGGCCGGTCCGAAGGGGCCGGCCTGCGCAAAATCCGGCCGATGGCGGAGGAACTGTCGAATTCGATCGGACGTCTCGCCCGACGCGTCGGCCCGGGCATCGATGAAGTGCAAAGAGAACTCGCCTTCACCCGGGAATGTGCCCATCACATCCGACTTCTGCCCGCGAAATCCATCTTTCCTTCAGTCCTTCGAACGGTGCGCGATGCCGCGACAACCCTAGGTAAACAGGCCCAATTGGACACTCGCGGGGGGGATATCCGACTCGATGCTCACGTGCTTCTGACCGTGCGGGACGCCATTCTACAACTGGTCAGGAACGCGGTGGCCCACGGGCTGGAAAGCCCGCAGGTCCGCGCCGCTCAGGGCAAACCGCCCTGTGGCTGTGTCCAACTTGGAATCGAGCGCCGCGGGAACCGGGTGGCGTTCATTTGCCGGGACGATGGCAGCGGCATCGACGTGAGAGCCGTTCGCCGGGCGGCGGAAAAGAAGGGCCTGGTCCCGCCCGGCAGCGCGGAGTCGCTGGGATTGCGCGATGCCATCGACCTCCTCCTACGGGGTGGCGTCACCACCGCTGCGGAGCCTACCGGGATCTCGGGGCGTGGAATCGGCCTCGACGTCGTTCGCGAATTGACGGCACGCCTCAAAGGCGAAATCTCGGTGGAAACGGCGACCGGCCAAGGTACGACTGTCGAAATCTGCGTTCCGGTTTCGCTCACCTCGGTACCGGCCCTGCTGGTGGAGTCGGACGGGATGCGGGCGTCGATCCCACTCGATTGTGTGTGCGAAACCCTGCGTTTCGACGCCACGGAAATCGTATGCAGCCCGGCCGGCGAATTCATCGCGTACGCGGGGCAGACCGTTCCGTTCTTTCCGCTCTCCCGCGTGCTGAAAGGGTCTGACTCCCCCCCGCGGAAACAATGGACCGCCGTCATTGTAGCCTCGGGTATCGCCCGGGTGGCGGTGGGCGTGGACCGGCTGAGCGGAGGAGGCACGGTAATTGTGCGTTCCCTTCCCGCCGTCGCGGCTGCTTCCTCGGTGGTGGCTGGAGCGAGCCTGGATTTGGAAGGGAACCCCCAATTGGCCCTGGACCCGGCAGGACTGGTGGAGGCGGCGGGTGAGGCGCACTCGCGAACGCGGACCGCGCCGGCGCCGCGGCTGCCCGTGCTGGTGGTGGATGACTCGCTGACCACACGGATGGTCGAGCAGAGCATTCTCGAATCCGCCGGACACCTTGTAGATCTCGCCCGTTCGGGAGAGGAAGCGTTGGAGAAGGTGCGCTCCCGTCCCTACAGCCTGTTTCTCGTCGACGTGGAAATGCCCGGTATGGACGGGTTCGAGTTCATCTCACGAATGCGCGCCGACCCTGTATTGCGCGACACCCCTGCGGTGCTGGTGACTTCACGCAGCTCTCCCGAGGACAGGCTTCGCGGCGAACGGGCGGGCGCCCGCGCGTATATCGTCAAGAGTGAGTTCGACCAGAGGCAATTCCTCCAGACCATTGAGCAGTTGGTGGGGTGTTAGATGCGCAAGATTCGCGTCCTCATCGTCGAAGACTCGTTGACCATCCGCCAGCGACTCACGGAAGTGCTCTCGGCTGACGCCGAAATCGAAGTGGTGGGAAACGCGCCCAACGGGAAAGTTGGCATCGAGCTTTGTCAGAAGCTGCGCCCCGACGCCATGACTCTGGACATGGTCTTACCCATCTTGAGCGGACTGGCAGTGACCGAGTACGTGATGGCATACTGCCCGACCCCTATCCTAATCGTCTCGTCGTCAACCAATCGAGGCGACTTATACAAGACCTACGATGCCCTGGCGGCCGGCGCTCTGGACGTTCTCGACAAACCTGTTGGGAACGAAGTGGATGGGGCATGGGAGCGAGCCTTAGTGTCGGCGATCAAGCAGGCGTCGCGAATCAAAGTGATCACCCACGTGCGCGGACGGCTTTCGAACAGGTTCAGGCTGCCGCCGGACCCGGGGCTGCCGAACCTCTCGAACGGGGGCACGTATCGAGCGGTTGCGATTGGGGCATCGACGGGTGGGCCCGCTGCTCTCGTTAGGATTCTGCGGAGCCTGCCGGGCGATTTCCCGCTCCCGATCCTGGTTGTCAATCACATCGGAGAGAAGTTCGGATCCCTTTTGGCGGAATGGCTCGACAGCCAATCGGCGCTTCGGGTAAGTTGTGCCGTAGGCGGGGAACCGCTGCCGGAAGTCGGGTGCGGTCGAGTGATCCTGGCTCCGCCCGGTCGTCACGTACTGCTCGAGCGGGGCCGCCTGCAACTGACCGATGAAGCGGAAAGGCATTCGTGCAAGCCCTCGGTGGATATTCTCTTCGAGTCGGTCGCTCGCGAGATCGGAAACCGTAGCATCGCCTGCCTCTTAACGGGAATGGGAAAGGACGGGGCAGCAGGTCTCCTCGCGGTGCGTCAGGCCGGCGGGCGAACCCTGGCACAGGATGAGGCCACCTCCACCATTTTCGGAATGCCTCAGGAGGCCATTCGCATCGGCGCGGCGGAGAAGATCATCGGGCTTCCTGAGTTCGCGCCAACCCTGATGGCCCTGGTCGGCGCCGCGGACAGTTTGTAGGTTATATCGATGCTTGCGAAAACGAAGTTGCGTAAAGACGGTTTAAGCGCCGGTGGTTATGGCAGACACTAGCGCACCGCCGAGGACCGAACGCCAGGACGAACAAACGGCACCAGAGCGGGATTCCGCCCACGGCCCCGGGAACGGAAAGCCCCGTATTCTGATCGTCGACGACAGTTTGACGGTGAGGATGGATCTGCGGCAGACGTTTGATACCGCGGAATTTGACATCGTTGCATGCGAGACGCTCGCCGCCGCCCGGGCTGAGATCGCCCGGCAGGCGCCTTCCCTCGTCATCCTCGATGTCCTGTTGCCGGACGGAGATGGCGTCGATTTGCTGCGGGAGATCAAAGCGACCATGGCTCCCGCCCCGCTGGTGATGCTCCTGTCCACCGAGGCCGAAGTCAGCGACCGTGTACGAGGACTGAAGACGGGTGCGGACGACTACATCGGCAAACCGTACGATGCCACCTACGTTCTCGCCCGTGTGCGCGAGTTGATCGGCGTGGCTGCCTGTCTTCCGAAACCGGCAGCGCCAAGGCTGGTGCTCATAGATGACAGCGCAACATCCCGCCGGCATTTTCAATCGATCCTCGAAAGCGCGGGCTACAGTGTGGTGACGGCTGAGAACGGGGAGGAAGGGCTGCGTACGGCGTTTGCGTTGCGCCCGGACGCGATCATCGTGGACCATTTTCTGGCCGGGGGTATCGATGGGGACACCGTAATCCGGCGGCTAAAACAGGATGTCACGTTGCGCAACACACCCTGCCTGTTGTTTACCGCCTCGGCCAAGGACGGCGAAGAGCTGCGCATGCTGGACGCGGGAGCCGATGCGTTCCTCGGTAAGGAAGTAGAAGTCGATGTCCTTCTCGCCCGCCTCGCCGCGCTCATCCGGTCGGGCAATCCGGCGCTAGCCGTGGATGCGTCACCATCCAGCCTGCTGGGTGCGAAGAAAGTTCTGGCTGTGGACGATAGCATCACCTACTTAGCCGAGGTATCGGCGCAGCTCCGCAAGGAAGGTTATGACGTGGTCCAGGCGCATTCGGGAAAGGAAGCCCTGGATTTGCTGGAAGTGCAGATAGTGGATTGCATTCTCCTCGACGTTCTCATGCCGGGACTATCGGGGAATGAGACGTGCCGCATCATCAAGAAGCGGCCCTCCCTCCGCGGCATTCCCTTACTGATGTTGACCGCCGCGGAAGGGCACGAAGCGTTAATTGAAGGGATCGAGTCCGGGGCGGACGACTATATCGGCAAATCCAGTGACTTCACGGTGTTGAAGGCCAGGCTGCGCGCGCAGCTTCGCAGAAAGCAGTCCGAAGACGAGTTGCGGCTCATCCGCGAAGAACTGCTTCGAAAGGACCTCGATGCCGCCCAGGCGAGGGCAGATCGCGAGATCGCGCAAGCGCGGGCGGTGCTGGTAGACGAACTCGAGGCAAAGAACCGCGAGTTGGAAGCCTTTTCTTATGCGGTCTCTCACGATCTGCGCGCCCCTCTCCGCGCGATCGACGGGTTTAGCGACGCGTTGATCTCCCAGTACCGCGATCTGCTCGATGACAAGGGCAAGCACTACCTTCGCCGCATTCACGAGGGGTCCCTGCGGATGGGGCAGTTGATAGAAGATCTACTCGACCTTTCCCGTATCACCCGCCGCGCCTTGAGCCGGGAGCGGGTGAACTTGAGCGATCTGGCCTTGGAGATCGCGTCGGAGCTGCGGGCCGAACATCCCCAGCGGCAGGTGGAGTTCGCTATCGCGCCCGACCTCGCCGCTGTTGGCGACCGTCACCTTCTGCGCATTGCCCTGCAAAACTTGGCGGCCAACGCCTGGAAGTTCACCGGTAAATGCCAATGCGCGCGTATCGAATTCGGGGTTAGACAGCAGGATGGGGAGCGCGTGTACTTTGTGCGCGACAATGGCGTGGGGTTCGACATGGCGTACGCCGACAAGCTCTTCACCCCCTTTCAGCGCCTCCACGGCGCGCAAGAGTTTCCCGGCACCGGCATCGGCCTGGCTACCGTGCAACGCATTGTGATCCGTCATGGCGGGCGCGTCTGGGCCGAGGCCGCAGTGGGCAAGGGCGCCACTTTCAGTTTCACACTGAGGGAGGCATGATGATCGACGCATTGATCCTGCTGGTGGAAGACAATCCGGACGACGAGGAACTCACCCTCCTTGCTCTCAAACAGGGAAAGATCCTCAACGACGTCATCGTGGCTCGCGACGGCGTGGAGGCGCTGGACTATCTCTTCGGCACGGGCAGTTATGCCGGCCGGGACGTCCGTCTGCCGCAAGTCATCCTGCTCGACCTCAAGCTGCCGAGGTTGGGCGGGCTCGAGGTGCTCGATCGCGTGCGCGCGAACCCTGCCACCGCATTGATACCGGTTGTGGTGATGACCTCGTCCAGCCAGGAAGAAGACCTTTTGGCCAGCTACCGGCTCGGGGCCAACAGTTACGTCCGCAAGCCGGTCGGGTTCCATGCATTCTCGGACGCCGTACAGAAGGTGGGCCTCTACTGGCTGCTCCTCAACGAGACGCGGATCGTGAGGCTTAATCCATGACCCAGCGGCTTCGCATCGTGATCGTGGAGGATGTCGCGGCCGACGCCGAGCTTATGGCCCTTCGCCTGGGCAAAAACGTTCGTAAACGCTGGGCGACTACACGTGGGTAATCACCTGGAACTTACGCTCGACGGGGGACTGCTGTCGGGCGCGGCGGTGTCGCCCAAACGGTCGTGAGGCTTCAGAACTGCAGTGGCGTGACCACTTTGTAACAGAGGAGTGCATCATAAGCGTCGCTCCAGTAGATCAGATTGGTCTCGAGGGCCGAGCGTTTTTCCTGCGGGATGCGGTGAAGAAGACTGCGGAGCGGCCTGAGATCGTAGAGGGTTGCCGGATATTTCGCCTGGTCCGCGAGGAGGGCGAAGGTCAGTTCGTCAGTACGCTCGTCGGCGTCGAATGTATTTCCCAGCAGCGCTTCTTTGCCGCCAGCCGCGAAAGCTCCGACGTTGAAGACCTTTTGCCCGTGCGCCGTCGCGAACTCCGCAACGAAGTTGCCCAGGGTCGAGATGCCGCGTGCATCGTAGCCGCGATGCAGATGGTTGCGTCCGAAACGCAGCAGCACTTTCCCCGTGGCACCCTCCATGTGAGCGAGAAGCTGTTGTTTCATCAGTAACTCGCGGGCGTTTTGCGCAATCATTCTGGTGTCCGGACCGATCCGGTTCGATTCGACATTCAGAGTTGCCAGCAGGCTATGGCGCAGGGACAGGCCGTTCAGCCTTTCATCCTTTTGGTCTTTGACGCGGCGGGCCATTTCCAGCAATGCGGGCGCCATGGCTCTGACGTACTTGTCCTTCGTCAGTTGAACCATTTGGGCGAGAACGGGATCGGCTGGATTCACCCTTGCGAGTCCGCCGCTCCCAGGGCCAGCGAAATGTCGCCCGCTTGCGGGCTGGTTCCGGTGACCACAGGAACCGTCAATCCGGTGAGAACCGCCAGCTCGCCGCTGAATGTGGAAGCGGTCGTGGAGAGCTCGCCCGAAGAGGCTGGATTGACAACAATTCTCGAACCGGGGCCAAACGTGTATGAGCCCGCCCGATCCGTCCATTCCTGAAGGGCGGGAATCGTCCACGGCTGTTCCGCCCGCGCGGGCTGGACCAGTGCACCGAGTTCGATGGTCATCAACACAGCCGGCAGCGCCAGCGTGATACGGAGGGCGCTGGAGCCTGCGCAGAGTCCGTAAATCGAACAGCACCACGGTGCTTTCATCTCGAAGTCCTCACCGGTCGGGTATTGAGAAATCGCCAACCGCTTGTACCGTCAACGACACCGACTGCGCGTCAACGCCCGCCGGTCCCGAGCAGGTCAAGACATAGCCGTAGGAACCGGGAGCAGGCGGCACAAAGGACTCGGCTCCCTTTGCGGGCCGCCCGCCGGACCAGTCGCCCGATGCCACACAGGACCCGGCGCCCGCCGCGGTCCAGGCAAGTGTGGCCGGCTGGCCGAAGCGGATCGTCGCGCGGTTGACCGTGAGCGCCACGACCACTGGTTCGACCATGGCAGCCACCTGCGCGGCGCTCTCCGGCGCGCCGGCCAGTATGCCGGCCGCGTTCGCTGTTTGCGAAGCGGGCGCGCCTGGGGTGCGGATGTGCGCCAGCAGCCAGTCATAAATGCTCTCGTCGTAGACATCGTAGGGCGCCTCGCCCTGCCCGAGGCCGGCAAGGTTCATCGTCTGATCCGTGTGGCCGCCGGTTGGGAAAAGTGTTAGCTTGGCTCGTTCGGGCGGATTGCAGGCATTGATGGAGTTGACCGTATCGATTTGGCCCTGAGGAAGGACGTACTGATCATCGGCGGCCTGAAACGCCCAGGCCGGCGTATCCTTCAGCAGGCAACCTGATGTGTTTCCATAGGGACCGGATATCGGAACCACGGCCGCGAGCTGGTGGGGGAAATTCGTAACATAGTCCCACGTGTCGCCGGAGCCCTGACTGAAACCAGCCAGGTAAATGCGCGACGTGTCAATCTTATACGTGTTGACGGCATAGTCAATAAAGAGTTTCGTCTCGTACGCAGTCACGACGTAAGTCAGAGGGTCCACGCACCGCTGTGGAGAGAGCACGATGAAGGGACGCGAATTGTCCCATTGCCCATTGTTAATCAATCCCACCACGTCGCTGTTCGCCAGCCCGGATAGGGGCATCTGAACGGCTGTCCCGTCGACGGTAAATCGCGCCCCACCCCAACCGTGCTGGAAGATCAGTACCGGATACGTCTCGGTGGGATCGTCGCTGTAATGCACCGGCAGGTGCTCGTAGTAAGGTAAATGGGCACTCGTGGTGCCGATGTCCCTGGGTGTTTGCTCCTGGAACGTGCCATCGGTCACACGCACCACCCGCACCACCTCCACCGCGCGCAATTGGGCGCTATCCACCACGTTATATCGAACCAGGTAGTCACCCACCGTATTCGTGTTCAACTCGGCCAGCCCCGTGACGACGATCTGGTTCGTGATGTCGCCATCGTGCGGATCGCTGGCGGTTGCACCTGCGTCGACATAAGGGGTGCCCAGCGGCTGGCTGATGACTCGGGGACCGATCAGCGTAATCACCGGCTGGTTCGGGTTGCCGGCGTCAACCGGCACAGTCGAAATACACGCCACGTACTGGGGATCGAGTGGAGTCGGCGGAGGCGGGGCCGGAAGCCCCGGTTCGTCCGGACAGCCGGTCAGGAACAGCATCAGGAAACCTACTAAGACGAACACAGAGGGTCGTGTCATGCTCTGGTACTCCGGGCGTTACTCGGCACACTAATCGTAAGGCCAGGCAAGGCCGCCGCCAAACGATTCACGATGGGCGGTCATTAGGAGTGACCAGTGGTTCGATGGCGCGAACAGCCGGTTCCACCTATGCCTTAGCGAGCCTCTGCCGAGTGGCCTTCGAGTTCTTCGAGCAGCTTGCGGAATCTCCGGCGGCTCACCGGGAAACACGTGCCGTTGCGGAGGCGGACTTCGCCGTAACCGCCGATCAAGGGAGCCACCTCGAGGACGGCGTCCAACCTGACGATGACGCCCCGCGAGATGCGGAAGAACTGATGCGTGTCGAGGCGGCTCTCCAGCACGTTAAGTGTCGGATCCATCGCGAAGCGGCCCGCAGCCGTGTGCAGAGCGGTGGACCCTTCTTCAAAGCTGAAGTACTCGACCTCTTTCTGGCCGATGACCCGATACTTGGCGCCGCAGCGGGCGAGGAAGCGCGTCGCGCCCATCGCGTTGCTGCCCGCGATCCGCTCGACGGCAACATCCCATTCCGCAGCGGGTATCCGCCGCAGGTGTTCGATGCACACAGCCAGTCTCGCGCGCGTTACGGGCTTGAGGAGATAGTCGACGGCGTGCAGTTCGAAGGCCTCGACGGCGTATTCGTCGAAGGCGGTGCAGAAGACGATCTTAGGCCGCCGCGAACCGAGCGACCTGACGACCTCAAGGCCGTCCGCACCGGGCATCTTGATGTCCAGGAAAACGGCGTCCGGCCGTAGCTCGGCGACCTGTTGGATGGCTTCTTCACCGTCGCCGGCCTCGCCCACGACGATCACATCACCATAGCCGGCCAGCAGTTTCCGGAGGCGGGTGCGCGCCAGTTCACGCCGAGTAACGGGAGGCAAAGGCCCCACAAGCCGAGCTGCTGCGCGAGAAGCTGCCAGTG
>Ga0116130_1002133_pt1 | contig 10257 bp, 12 predicted proteins | sample June2015DPH_17_5_FD_89733 | JGI IMG/M metagenome (GOLD analysis project Ga0116130, IMG submission 89733) | Peatland microbial communities from SPRUCE experiment site at the Marcell Experimental Forest, Minnesota, USA - June2015DPH_17_40 | ecosystem: Environmental > Terrestrial > Soil > Wetlands...
ATGCGGCGCTGTGCCAAGAAGCAGGTCTTGTCCCTGTCGTTGAGCCTGAAGTGCTCCTAGATGGCGACCATACGCTGGACAAGTGTTGCGAAGTGACGGACAAAGTGCTGCGAACTGTGTTCAGCGAATTGTTTGCGCAGCGGGTCATGCTGGAAGGAATAATCCTGAAGCCTAATATGGTTGTTCCAGGATTGGCCTGCCCCAAACAAGAAACTGCGGAGGAAGTAGCCGACGCGACGGTCAACTGCCTCTTGCGGGCCGTTCCCGCCGCCGTTCCGGCGATTGCGTTCTTGTCAGGCGGCCAATCCGCGGAACTGGCCTCGGCCCGTTTGAATGCGATGAATGTCAGATTCAAGTCGCGGTTACCCTGGGCGCTGGCATTCTCGTATGCCCGCGCCATCCAGCAACCCGCCTTGGAGCTTTGGAAGGGGCAAGAGGCCAATGTATCGGCAGCACAGCAGGCTTTGTATCACCGCGCACGCTGCAACCAGGCGGCGCGGCGCGGCGAATACTCTGCAGAGATGGAGACGAGATGACCGGAAACAAGCACAACCGTGAGGGAAATAGTGGCGAAGACGGCGAACCGGGCCCAGGTCCTTATTGGAGACGGATGCATCGTGATTGGCGCTTCTGGGTAGGCGCTGTCTTCATGGCTGCGGCGCTCGCTATCTACGTTCTGAGTGGCGATCTGGCGTGGGTTCCAAACGGTCATCGGCAACCGGCGATGCCTGCAAGCGCGGCGAATTGAATCCGCACTTCCAACTGTATCAGCGACTCGACCCTCCCAGCCAGGACGCTGGTGTTAACGATCGCTGCAATCACTGAAGGACCTCATCGAATGAAAGCTTTCGATGATGAAAGTCGGGGAACATACGATGGGTCAAATGCCTTTGTATCCCTTGCGCTTCGAGCCTATCTATCAGTATCGGCTGTGGGGCGGCAGGCGGTTGTCCAACCTGCTATCCACACCGCTTCCGGGGGACGGACCCATCGGTGAAGCATGGCTGCTCAGCGACCGCGACGATCATCAAAGCGAGGTTGCCAACGGACCGCTCAAGGGGCAATCTATCCGTGAATTGATGGAAGTATTCCGTGACCAACTGATCGGGCGGTCGGCCACGCGCTTCCGCCGCTTTCCGCTGCTCCTCAAGTTTCTTGATGCACGCGAGATGCTTTCTGTGCAGGTGCATCCCAGCGATGCGCACCCAGACTTGATTCCAGCGGGGGAAACCGGGAAGACCGAGGCCTGGGTTGTGATTGAGGCAAATAAAGGAAGCCGCATCTATGCGGGCCTGAAACCGGGTACGACTGCCGGCGATCTGCGGCATTCGCTCGCCGACGGGACCATCGCGGACCACCTCGTGGGCATCGTTCCGAAGCCGGGCGACGCCGTATTCATTCCTGCCGGAACGGTTCACACTTTGGGCGGCGGTGTTGTTGTCTTTGAAGTCCAGCAGAACAGCGATGTGACATTCCGCCTTTACGACTGGGGCCATGTCGATGCAAAGACAGGCCAGCCGCGGCCACTCCAGGTCGATCATGCGTTTGCCAGTATTGATTTTGCAAACTGCAACGGTGGCCTCGTGACTCCCGTTGTGGTGACCACCACGCCCGTGGAGCGCGAAAGACTCTTTGATTGTGAACATTTCCAGTTATGGCGCGTGCGCGGAGAATCACCGTTTAACGTCGGAGCCGCGGAGATGCCGCGCGTGCTCGTTTGCATTGACGGCTCGGGGTGGCTCGAAGGCGACGGCACCGCATATGGCGTCGAGAAGGGCGAAGTATGGCTCTTGCCTGCGGTGGTCGGCGCATGTGAATTCCACCCGAACAACGCAGTGACCTTGTTGGAAATCGCGCTGCCCGAATCGTCTAAAGCCGTTCAATAACGAGAGAGCCGGCGTGGACGGACACTCCAATTGAGGCTCGAAGAATGTTGAGGTGGATGAATGATAAAAAAGTTAATTGTCTTTGATCTCGACGGAACGCTCGCCGCCAGCAAATCGTCTCTCGATGCCGAGATGTCGTCTCTCCTGCATGACCTGCTCGGTGTCGTCAAGGTGGCTGTTATCTCCGGAGGCGCTTGGCTACAGTTTGAAAAGCAGGTGCTCTCCCATCTTCCCCAGGACGAACGCCTGGCAAGACTATCCATTCTCCCTACCTGTGGAACACAATTTTTCCAATACGCCGGCGGGTGGAAGCGGCTCTATGCGGAAGATTTCACAGCGGACGAAAAAGAGAAGATCGTCAGTTCTCTAAACAGAGCTGTAAGAACCGCGGGCTTCCCGGTCGAAAAAACCTGGGGAGAGACCATTGAAGATCGTGGAAGCCAGATAACCTATTCCGCACTGGGCCAGCAAGCACCGTTGGAAGAGAAAGAGAAATGGGATGCGGGTTTCGACAAGCGGAAGAAAATCAAAACGATTCTCGACACTTTGATTCCGGAGTTTTCGGTGCGACTCGGCGGCGCGACATCTATCGATGTCACCAAGCCGGGCATCGACAAAGCCTACGGGATCAAAAAGCTGCAAGAAACTCTCGGCATTTCTGTGAGAGAAATGATTTATGTGGGAGATGCCTTGTTTGTGGGAGGGAACGACTACCCGGCTGAGCAGGCAGGTGTTATTTCCATTCCAGTTCGAGGTCCCAATGAGACCAAGTGTGTAATCGAAGCAATCATCGCTTGTTTGGACGACGATCAACAGGTGCGGACGTTTCTGGTGCCAAGTGCGACTCTTTGAGGAGTATAGATGAGCGAATTCACTCTGCGCCGCTTGGGGATGTTGATGGAGCCGGAACCCGGCAATCCGATGGAAGTCGAAGGCGTCCTGAATCCGGCAGCCGTTCGCGGGCCTGATGGGGAACTCTATCTCTTTCCGCGGCTGGTCGCGAAGGAAAACTACTCGCGTATTGGCATTGCACGAGTGCTATTCAATGAAGCCGGCGATCCGGTTGGCGTCGAGAGGCTCGGCATCGCACTGGAGCCGGAAGCCGATTATGAACGGCGGCCCGATGGCAGCGGTGGCTGTGAGGATCCCCGCGTTACCTACGTCGAACCGCTCCAACGCTACATCATGTCCTACACCGCATTCTCGCCTCAAGGTCCAAGGATCGCCCTGGCCCTGTCGAAGGATCTCTTCCACTGGGAGCGTCTTGGCCTGGCAACCTACGCTTATTGGCACGGCATTGAATTGGGCAACGTGGATGACAAAGATGCAAGCCTATTCCCTGTCGCAATCCCTAACTCCTCCGGGAAACTGGAACTGGGGATGCTTCACCGTCCGCTCTTTCCGGGCACTCGTCCACAGGAGACCGCTTGTCATCCAACCTCCCGTGAGGTTGATCTCGATCGGGAGAGCATCTGGATTTCCTATTGTCCGCCGGTCTTGAAAAACCATGATCCAGATCGCCTGGGCCGGTTTACCTCTCATCACAGACTGGCGACTCCTGTCTCGCCCTGGGAGCGCCTCAAGATCGGCGCTGGAACCCCGCCCATCTTAACCAAGCACGGCTGGATGATTGTTTACCACGGTGTCAGCGAAGCGGCAGGTACGGGCAACAACGGGCGTCACCTGTGCTACTCGGCCGGGGTGATGGTGCTCTCAAAGCAACATCCGCGCGTAATACGTTATCGCTCGGTTGAGCCGGTCTTGACGCCGGTGCTTCCGCAAGAGCGCGACGGAATCGTCGCCAATGTTGTGTTTCCCACCGGCATCGACCGACGCGACGACCTTGGCAGGCCTGATCGTTTCGACATCTATTATGGGATGGCCGACAACCGTATTGGTGTGGCGCGTCTTGACTTGCCGGATCACCTCCCGGCAGGGGCAGATGCTGACTCAACGGCTGCAAGGGTATAAATCCAGGGATATTGAGGAATCGAAATCTCAAAAAGCTCCTTCGGCTGGGCCAACGGAAGGATAGTTGATGAAGAAAACGACTGCGATCTCTTGCGCTTTTCTGGATATTGGCGGTGTCCTGCTGACCGATGGCTGGGACCATTTGGCCCGCAAACGGGCAGCGACGAACTTCAAGCTGGAGTGGGCCGAGATGGAAGATCGTCATCATCTCACATTCGAGACCTACGAGGAGGGAAAGATCACGCTGCAAGAATATTTGAGTCTCGTGGTCTTCCACAAAAAGAGGCCGTTCACCCGTAATCAGTTTCGGCGCTTCATGTTTGCGCAGTCAGAACCTTTCCCGGAGATGATCGAGCTGGTTGCGCAGCTCAAGCTCCGGCTGGGGATGAAAATAGCCATAGTCAGCAACGAAGGGTGCGAGCTGAATGCGTATCGGATTCAGAAATTCAGATTGAATCGGCTAGTAGACTGTTTCATATCCTCTTGCTTCGTTCACATCCGCAAGCCCGACGCGGATATTTTCAGACTTGCTCTGGACATAGCTCAGGTGCAGGCTTCGCAGGCAGTCTTTATCGACAATACTCCGATGTTCGTTCAGGTCGCGGAAGGGCTGGGAATTCAAGGCATCCTTCACACGGATTGCAAATCCACCCGAGCCCGCTTATCTACACTCGGACTCAATGTCGCTGAGAGCCCTCAATCGCCAGACTGCCGATAATTCACGACATTCGCAGGAATCTCGAAGGTAAAAAGATCGGTAAATCGACTTTCATCCCGCAAACGGAGTAGTGCTCTTCAGCCTGCTTCATCTCTCGATTGTGGCCCTGTTCACTCATTTCAACCTTTGTCTTTCTGCACAGAGAGCGGAGGGCAAAGCAAACGGGGCATTGTGCGGTTATTGGTATCATTCATCCATGCATCCAGACCACAGAGATCGCCGGCGACTCACCCCGCTCTGGAGAGCAGTGATTGAAGTCGTGTTCATTGTATTCCTCTTTTATTCCAATCTTTTGATGGGAGAGTTTACCGCTTCCAATGGACCGGGGAAGAGTTTAACGTTTGCCTTGAACGACATTTTTACGGGCACGAACTTCTTCATCGCGATAATATCCGCTCTGATAGGGTATGTTGTCTTTGAATACCTCCGAAAGAAGCTATAAAGTAGCGGGCTGCGGCCCGAGCGGGCCATTTCTGTATGAGCACCGAACTGAGGCCCGCATGTAGGCGAGAGTTCGGTCTGCAATTTCCGTTCCAGAAATGAATTTTTCATTCGCTACTACCGTATCGTTCAACCAGCATCTCTGCTGCTATCCTTGGTCCATCCCACTGCGCAACGGTTCTGGCAAATGCTGTCGCTTTTGCTTTTGCCGCGTCATCGTGCAGCAACCTTTCAATCGCGACTTGAATCTTGGCGGACGGATCTTGTGACTTGGGAACCCGAATCGCAAATCCCAGGCGTTCGAGCGAGGCCAAATTCGCGACCTGCTCCATCTGCATACCGACACCAACGACAGGTTTTCCCGCCAAAGCGGCGGTCATGACCGTGCCGATGCCCCCGTGAATAACAGTAAGGTCCGCCATCTTGTTGACCTGAAGTGCCGGGACCCAGTCCGTAACAAGGACGTTGTCCGGTACACGAGTTCCGCGGACCTGCGCGAGCTGAAACTTCACCGGAGCGATCACATGGTAAGGCTTTCCTGCGAAACTCTCGATGACCTTGGCGACGATCTCAGGCGTGCCTGAGCTTCCCATGGCAAAATAGATCACGGGCTTGTCTTTCGGAATATCCGCGAGTTCGGCGGGCAGCGTGAATTCGTCCTGCGGGATCAATGGACCGATAAAATAGTGGTTAGGCGGCAGTTTGGCTCCGGTGAACTCTGGAGGCTCTGCCACGAGTGTGATGTCGCCGCACCAGAACTCGAAGATTGAGCCGTAGCCAGCTACTCCGAAATGTCTCGCCGTCCGGTTAATGGTGTTCAGGAATCCGTACCTGATCCAGAAGTTAATAAACGCAAAGACAAGCAGGTCTGCAACCGCCTTGACCGGAGCGGGGCGGAAGCGGTCGGTCATGCCCGCGCCGTGCTCAAAGAAATCCGGGAGCCAGGTTGACTGCACAACCCATACCAGAGGAACGTTGAGCACGCGACAGGTAACTGGAATCGACGGATACGACCCGGTAACGACCGCGACGGGGTTAAGCCGCCGGAGAACGGCGGCTTCGTTCTCGACACGCTGGATCATTTCTGCGTCAGTAAAGGCGGGCGTGAACTTTTCGCCGCGATCCACCTTGGCGATAAGTTCGATTTTCTCCTGCGTCAGGCGGGGTTCCATGCGCGTCAAGGTAAAGCCGTGCTTCTCGATCATGGACTCGAAATCGCCGCCGTCGGAGATGAAATGGATGTCGAAGGCCTGGCTTGCTGCGGGATGGCGCTCGATGGCTTTGGCGATCTCGACCATGCGGCTAGTCTCCGCCAGATTGAATGCGCAAGGGGCGAAAAGAATTACCTTCTTCGGCATCATCTTGCTCCAAAACCTAAATTCGAAACGGCCGACCTATGGTACGCATCTCTGCGTAGGAAAACGCAACTTTAGGAAGACGACCGCTGACATCAGTGTACGAGCCATCGGAACGCCCGCTCCACGAACGGCTTTGCGTCTTGCTCAACGCACACACCGTGAGCGATAACCAGTTTGTCGAAATCCCAGGAAAGCAGCTTTTCGAGCGATCGCCGCGCGAGGTCTCGATTCGTGAAGGACAGCCTGATATCGAGCGCAACACCGCCATACGGAGATGCAACGCCCTCCAGCTTCCACAGCGCGTTGCGAAAAGACTTGCCCTTCTCCATCGGGTGAATCTGGATCAGATCATCCAGGATGACCGTGCGCGACTGTTTATGAAAGAAGAAAATTTCTTCGATGAACGGATTGCCTTTGAAGGCCAGCTGGTCGAAGTCGTCCTTCCAGGCTTGAGGCGGCTCGTCGCCCAGAATGCCGGTGAAGGGCAGGTGTCCTTTCTTCAATGTAAACGGGGTGGGGCGGGGTGCCCATAGCTGTGCTTCGGGAAATAAGGTGTGCCACGCTGCGAGCCTCCAGACATGCCGCGGCGTCGCTGCAAGAAGGTATCTGACAGGCCCCAGTTCAGTGATGCGTTTAAGCGTATCGAACGGCACGGAGACGGGAGAATTCACCCACAACGAACCGTCGGAGAGCTTCACTACGGCCATGCGGGTCGTGAACATGACACCCATGTCGCGAACATTGGGACCGTCGACGATCCAAATGTTTTCACCGAATGTCAAGAGATCGGCCATAGATTTGCCGCTCTCAGAATATCAAACCCTCAATGATTGGCATTCCGAAAAGCGAGGTCTTCAGGATTCTCTTCAAGCGATTCGTCTTCTTGAAGCGTACGTAAAGCAAGGTTCGCGTAAACTGTACACATGTCCTCTTCTCCGACCGCTGAGAACCTGCCAAAAATGAGTTGGATCACGGCCCTCCGGGGGCGTTTGATGGCTCATCTACAACAGCGCGAGGAGCAGATATTTCTTCTTCTGTCGCTGCTGATTGGAGCGCTCACCGGGCTCGCCGTTGTCGGGTTTATCGTGGTCACCGAGAGGTTGGGAATGCGCCTCTATCCGGTGGGCAGCGCCGCGTGGAGGCGTGTGCTGGTTCCGGTGGCCGGATCGCTGGCCATGGGCTTTCTGCTGTACCGCTATTTTCCCAACGCACGCGGCAGTGGCGTACCCCAGACCAAAGCCGCCCTCTTCGCTCGGGACGGGTTCATCTCCCTGCGCACCGTTCTGGGCAAGTTTTTTTGCACGGCGACCACGCTCGCGAGCGGCATTCCACTGGGCCGCGAGGGTCCGTCGGTTCAGGTGGGCGCGGGAATCGGATCGGTCCTCGGCCGCTGGCTCGGATTGCGCCCGGAAAAGGTGAAGGCTCTGATTCCTGTGGGAGCCGCCGCTGCCATTGCCGCGGCATTCAATACGCCGATGGCGGCTGTGTTGTTTTCCCTCGAAGAGGTCATGGGCGATATGCACGCGCCTATCCTGGGCTCGGTCGTGCTCGCCTCTGCCACCTCCTGGGCGGTCTTGCGCCTCCTGCTTGGCAATAACCCGCTATTTCAAGTGCCGCAATACACTCTGGTACATCCGCTGGAACTCGCCATTTACGCCCTGTTGGGCATCGCTGGCGGTTTTCTGTCCGTAGCCTTTACCCGGCTTTTGTTGGGAATGCGCAAATTCTTTCAGCATTTGCCCACGAGGACGCGCTGGTGGCATCCCGTCGTGGGCGGTGTGACGGTTGGACTGATGGGCTGGTTTGTGCCCCAGGTCCTGGGTGTCGGGTATACCTACGTCGGCAGCGCTTTGAATGGAACGATGGCGCTCAAGTTGATGCTGCTCCTCGTGGTCCTCAAGCTTTTTGGCATCACTGTCAGCTATGCCTCTGGAAACGCCGGTGGAATCTTTGGCCCGAGTTTATTTCTCGGCGCCATGCTGGGCGGAGCCATCGGCACTGTAGCCCATGGCTTGTTGCCGGGATACACCGCAACCCCTGGCGCTTACGCGCTGGTCGGCATGGGCGCGCTCTTCGCGGGGATCGTGCGCGCTCCCATGACATCGGTATTGATGATCTTTGAAATGACGCGGGATTACGCAGTCATAGTGCCGCTGATGATTGCAAACCTGACCAGCTTTTTCATCTCTTCCCGGTTTCAGAAGCAGCCCATCTACGAGGCTTTGGCTCATCAGGATGGCATTCATTTGCCCAGTCGCAGCACTCGCGACGAACCCAACCAGCGAACCGTGCTTCAGGTAATGCGGAGGACTCCGGAGATTCTCCCCGCTGAGATGCGTGTCCAGGATGTGTTCGAACAAACTCGTGCCAGTAAGCTCCGTATCTGGCCTGTGGCCGAGAAGGATTACTTCCTGGGAATGCTGGCCAGAGAGACACTGGGGTGCGCCGTTGTCGATGGGAGAAAAGAACAGCCGCTAAAAGACCTTGTGGAAACCCTCCATGTTCCGCACCTCCACACGGATCATGCCCTGCATCTCGCTCTCGAACGCATGAGTAAGTACCATCTCGATGTCTTGCCGGTCGTTCACCGGGCGGATATTCACAAACTCGAAGGCGTCGTGACGCTACAGGATGTGTTGAACGAGTATGGAGTTGACTGCATCAGCGGGTTGTCCGACTCCTCACACTAGAATCGGGATGCCCCAGTTCCGGATCTTCGGGCCTGGGATAGTTGCCAAATCACTTGGCGCTCAGTTCACTCGTCCAGCTCAGCTCGTTACAGTAGAATTGTGGCTTTTGCGGATCGGTCCTGGGAAACTCGGATTGGACCGGGAACCGCTCGGCGTCTAGGAGAGTCCGATTATTTCAGCGATTTTTTCAGTTGAGAAGTATACTCGGCGACCCAATCGCTTGCGCGCTGCATTGACTTGGCGCGAGAACTCCGTGTCGGATCGAAGGCTGATGCGCAGCCCTTCTTCGGAACGGCTCAGGATTTTGGCAAGCTGCCCAGTAGTCAGCAGTGGCCCCGACGATTTGAAAAACTCCTCTTTTGCGCTAGGCACCGTAATCTTCCCCCTCGGTTTCGGGATCTAGGAGATAGGGTAGCGATCACGTGAGATTGATTATAGGGCAATTTTCTGGCCAGAAAATCCCGGCAAAAGACGCCCCGCTCAGTTCGCCTTATGTGATATAATAAATGTCAGTGAGGTTGGACTGGTGTAACGCTCATCTGGCCGTGGTGTGCCGCTGAGAGCAATTGACGAAAGAGGGCACTCGTCGGGTCCATCAGCTTATCCGCTTCGGGCCTTGTGATGCACGAAACTCGATCAGGATCATCTCTCATTCTCCCCTCTGGGTATATGGCCCCTGCGATTTCGTTATCGTTGATTTTCATTTTTGGATTTCGGTGTAGGGCTGCTTCGATGTCCACATGAAGTTGCAGGTCGATGTATGGAAGAACACCGTTTGTCCTCCACAAGGCAAACAGTTCCGGCTCTATTCTCTTGGCGTTCGTCTTTTCCTGGCACGTCTTGTAGTACTTTTTGAAATGGATTTCTGCTTCGGTATAAGGAACATTGGCATCCATTGCGAAGAATGAAGTAAAACCTTCTGGAATGTGGCATCCAACTGAATCACTCATGAAATCTCGGTCGGCCTCTACCGCATCATTGCCAAGAATAGAATTATGGAAATAAATCTTGGAATCCTTTGCCTTCCATAGAGATAAGAGGCTCTTGAACTTTTCCAAGTATCTCGCTATCGCTCCGTGCCCGTGAGAGATGCGAGGAGGCTTCGAATTGGATTTGTATCCCTCTGTATCATCACGTCTGGCATACCATATCCCGTTGTCCGGAAATGGCGCATCGTGTTTGATGCGGCCAAG
>Ga0116130_1002137_pt1 | contig 10240 bp, 8 predicted proteins | sample June2015DPH_17_5_FD_89733 | JGI IMG/M metagenome (GOLD analysis project Ga0116130, IMG submission 89733) | Peatland microbial communities from SPRUCE experiment site at the Marcell Experimental Forest, Minnesota, USA - June2015DPH_17_40 | ecosystem: Environmental > Terrestrial > Soil > Wetlands >...
AAATTATTAATTCATAAAATTGCCCCGGCATTTAGAGGCTGTGCGAAAATTATGGGTCAATATAATGAAATTAATATGAAGAGATAAATAAAACTAACATATTTATTTTGGAGGGAAAGCAAGAATAATTTCCATTGTGCTATTGCTCATATATTCGATTTTTTCTGCATTATAAGGAATTAAAAATTTATCTCCTGTATGAGCATTATGGATATTTGTTCCGGATAAGATAGAACCGCTGCCCCCTGTTACAACACCGGCGTAAAAGGTATCTGCCTTTTTTTCAAAACTACTTTGGACATTAATTTTATGAACCGAAAAACAAGTAGTATGAAGATTATCGATTAATATGCTTTCCGAGCCTCCGCTCTGTTCATCAAAAACTCTCGGCATGCAAAAATATTTTTTTTTGATCTCTTCAATTGATATCGATCTAAAATCAATCATATCCATTGCAAAATCGATACTGCGCCCCATGAAGCGGGCTTGATCAGGTAAAACATATCCTCCCTGTTCGAACTCGAGTCTGACGGCAAAATCGGTCGGTTCCATGATTTCTATCATGAAGACACCTTCGCCTATCGCATGAGGCAGCCCTCCGGGTACGATAAAAACATCTCCGGATTTTACCGGAATTTTTTCAAAACACGAAAGTATTTTTTCAATATCTTGATTTTCAATTGCAATCTTAAAATCTTCTCTGCCTATAGAATGTTGAAAACCAAGATAAATATACGGATTCTTTACTTCATCACGGGTACCGAGAATTACGTAAGCCTCCGTTTTGCCCGAGCTGCTGTTAAGATATTTTTGCGAAAATGAAATTGTCGGGTGCGCTTGAATGTGAAGCCGTATTGCCGAATCTAAAAACTTAAGCAGAAATTGAGTATTTGGTCCGTATTTTTTAAAATGTTCTTCCCCTAAAATTTCAGATGGAAATATTTCCATGATTTTTTTCAACGGCTCAATATTCCCGTTAAATTCTATATGTGAAAGTCCTTCAGTCTTAAATTCTTCTCTGCCCATATTGACCGCAAATGTTGTTGATGCAATCCAATCTTCGGGGAAGTGCGAATCGGCTGGATTACTTTTATCTTCAAGACGATCAAGAAATTTACCTCCGGGGTACGTCCGCCAAACCCTATTTGGCGGTAAAATTATGATATCCGGTGATTTCATTTTTCAATACTCACAAAGTTTTGGATATGAATAACTTATTCCTTTTGATTCTATTATATTCTCTTGTCTTATGATATCTCTGTAAATACTTTATACAAAATAATTAACTTTTAAATTAAATACTCATTTTTTATTCCCATTGGTTTTAATGCCTCTTTTTTGTCTGCATTGTTTGAATTGTAAGTTCGCAGGTGAGTATTTTTTATTTTCTTCTATAACTTCCATTAGTTTATCTAATGGATTAAAAGTACAATGATTAGCATTTACTGGACTTGAATTTACCGATGAGCCTTCGTAATTTTTCTGTATATTATAGATCACAACCTCATCGCTTGCTAGGCGCGTGTGTCAAATAAATTACAAGATACGCTTGCCACGAAACAGTAGTGTCACGGGACCCTGCATTCCTGGTTCATACCCGGGTTACCGCTGACACCATTCTTCCACCGTCAGTATATCAGCACGCTTGCTGAATATCTTCGTCATCAGCAGCTGGTGCACTTCGTCTTCCGGGTCAGCGCAGCAGTCAGACAGCACGCTTAAACGGTAGTCCTTATCCGTCGCTTCAATGAGCGTTGCCAACACTACCCCGCCAGTAGCGATACCGGTCAGTACCAGGTGCTGCACGTCTAACGACCTTAGTATTACTTCGAGATCACTGCCGGTAAAGGCGCTAACGCGGCGTTTAATAATGGTAATATCTTCTTCCTGCGGTGTGATGTCTGGGTGGACTTTCATAAATTCATCCATATTGATAACGTCAAAGCCTCCTTTTCTCGCACTCAGGCTTTTGTTGTTCGGACTCACTTCTGGCGTCCCTTTCCGGAAACCAATGACGGCATAGATCACCGGAATATGCTGCGTGCGGGCGCCGGCTATTGCCTCTGCTACCTTAGCCAGCAGCGTTGTATCACCCGGGTACCCGCCCAATATACCCTGCTGCATATCCATGAACAGCAGTGCGGTGTTTGTTTTATTGTGTTCCATTTTGTTGTTTTTAATGATGAATCAGTTAATTTTCGATAACTAAATTTTGTCCTTATGGACAAAGATGCTGGCGTTCATAATGCTGATACAGGTAAAACCAACAAAGCAGATGAAGACAGATAAGGTGTCATCAGCAGATACTTTACCGAACCGGAAAAGCAGGTAGCCCACCACTAAATTGAGCAGGGCAAATAACACGTTCACCAGCGGAGAGGAAAGGCCTTTGCCCGGCGGTTTGGAAAAGGGTGTAGGAAGGGGATCGCCTGCGATGCCTTTAATGAAATGTGGAACAAAATTGGCTAGGAACATGCCCGCCCAAAAACCGCTGAAATAATGATACCATTGCATAATAAATCCTTTAAATGATTAAATAATTGAATAATTTTTTTTCTTTTAATTTCCGCCGTCCGCCCCTTAAATATCCGAAAAAGCAAGCCGCTATCATAAGTGCAGTTATCCCCTCGCACAGGATGGTATTGGGCGCTCCTATTCTTTGCGATATAGCACCGATCATCAAACTGCCAAGGGGAAGCATACCGAAATAGGCCATCGCCACATAGCTCATGACCCGGCCCCGCATCGCTTTGTCGGAATAGAGCTGGATCAGTGTCATACTGATCGTGGTCTGGGACATCATACCGAAACCGGATAAAGTGATCAATACCATCGCTAGAGGGAAATTGATCAAGTGCGAAAAAAGCAGCAGGCTGATCCCGAAAATGACGGTGTTTACCAGCAGGACAAATTTAAGGTCGACGTCTTTCTTTAACGAGACCAGGAAGATCGATCCGGCTAAAGCCCCTGCACCGATAAAACTGTTGATATAGCCAAAAGTGGCGGCATTGCCTTTGAAGATCACTTTAGCGAACACCGGTATCAGCGTATTGTAGGGCAGCACCAGCAAACTGGTAAAGCTCAGCATCAGCAGGATCATATTGATCGACGGCGTATTTTTCAGGTAAGTGAAGCCCTCCGCTAGGTCAGACCTGATCTTCTTTTCGGCCGGCGGCGGTACATGGGTCGGCAGCCGGATCAGCAGCAGGGAAATGATCACTGCTACAAAACTGATCGCATTGAACAAAAAACACATGCCCGCACCAAATTTGACCAAAACAAGACCTGATATAGCGGGGCCGATCAGACGAGCCAGGTTAGCCATCGAGGATTGCAGCGCCAGAGCATTGGGCAGATCAGCCTTGTCTGTAACCATGTCATGGATCAGCGGCTGCCTGGCCGGTGCATCAAAGGCATTGATCAAACCCAGGACACCGCTCAATACCAATATTTCCCAGACAGTATGATGATGACTAAAGACCAATAATGCCAGCAGCGCGGCCTGTACCATAGAGGCGACCTGGGTGGCCATCAATACATGGAAACGGTTATAGCGGTCTGCGACAATACCGCCCAGCAGGGAAAAAACAAACGAAGGGAACTGCGATACAAATACGGTAAGCCCCAGCATAAAGGCCGAATGGGTCATGGTATAGACCACCCAAATAACGCCGGTGCGCTGCATCCAGTTGCCGATCTGCGATACGGACTGCCCGCTGAAAAACAAGCTGTAGTTCCGGTTACGGAACGCCCGGAAAGTAATGGTTATTTTTTCTGTGTTTATCATCGTAAGCTTATCGGCAAATTGTGCCCAAATGTCGAAAATTAGATAAATTTTTTTAATTTTTTAATCCATGAATAAGAGAACGGACGAGAATCTGGACCGATGATTCCATGTTGCTAAAATTGTTTCGTATCACCATTTCGCGCTTGATGCCATGCAGGCTGCTCACCAGTACAAAAACTAAATGCTCCTGGTCTTTGCGACTCAGCCAGGTTAATTCCCCGCGCCCGATACCTTCAGTGATAATCTGGCTGAGTAATGTGCCTTCCTGCTGCCTGATCTGCTGATGGACGGCGAGTTTAGTTTTCTGGTAGCCGGATATTTCTCCAGGATCCAAGCCTTCCTCCAGCCAATTAATGAATCCTCGTTTTTCAAGTACTATTTGCAGAATGATCAGAAAGAAGGCATTTATTTTTTCTTCGGCAGATCGCGCCCGGTTTACTGCCAAAGTAATAGCGGTCATCAGTTCGCTGATGTCGGCAGCGATCACCGCATCTAAAATATCTTCCTTGGTTTTATAATAATAGTAAAGGGAGCTCCTGGCCTTGCCGATCGCTTTGGCAATATCGTCGATGGTCACCCGGCGAAACCCATGAAGCTGGATTAATTGCTTTGCCGCTTGCAGGATCTGTTCCTGGATTTCCTGGTCTTTACTATAAATATTATTACCCTTTACCTGATTCTTTAACATGAAGCAAAAGTAATGTTTTTTAAGCAAATAAGCAAATTTTGTCTAAATGCTTATATGCCGACATTTTAAGTCAGATTCCAGAATTATGAAAAATAATGTTTGCTCGATCTTGATAAATCTTAAAAATAATAAGGTCAGAATAGAAACAATTGATAAAGGTATCTCGAAAAACTTACCTATGGTTTTAATAACAAGGGGCAGCACACCAAATAGCTCAGCGGTATATAATTTTGAATTTTCAAAACTTATAAAAAAACTACCTCACAATTCTATCTTCAAGGTAGTTTTCATGAAAGCTCAATCTTTTCTCAATTCTACAATAGAGATTAAAAATATTTTTAGTAAATAAATATTTCCTCAAAATTTAATTTACCGTCACCTTCTTCTTCCACCGCCACCGCTTCTTCCTCCTCCGCTTCTGCCACCGCCTGAAGAACGACCCGATGAGCCATAGCTTCTTGGTGCAGAGTAAGAACTACGCTGTGGTGCTGATCTTGAGTTTCCTCTGGGCGAGTTACCGCTGTTATAGTATCTTCCTTGCATCTGGGATGTTTGACGGCTCACGCTACGGCTGTTTCTGCCGTTTGATCTCGATATGTTTCCAGCGCTCGATACAGTACGCGAAGTTCCTCGCTGTAAAGTTCTTGCAGTGGTTGTCGGAACACGCTTATTAGAGTTGATGCCTGAAATATTTCTGAATCCATCGTTATTTCGTATGTTTCCTGTACCGCGTGTTCCTATAAATCCACTATGCCCGTAACCATACCCATATCCTCCATAATAATGGTTGTTGTAATAGGGATAAAAGCCAAAGGCGCCATAATAAAAACCGGGTGCAAAAGCCCATGTTCCATAAGGATCCCAGAAGAATGGATCGTAAAATGGTGAGTCCCAATAAGGACTTGAATAATTATTTACAATATCATTATTGTAATCGGGATAATTTTGATCTCCATAACTGGAATCGGGATAATTTTGATCTCCATACCGGTTGCCGTAATTTGTATCAGCCTGGGCTTGATTATCTTGTGTACCTCGTTGATAACTGTAACCATAACTTCCGGCAAATAATATAGCGGTAGCCATCAAACAAACCCCGCTTAAAAATTTCATTCTTTTCATCTTAATCCTCGCTTAAATAATAATTTCCTCTAATATACATTATAGGAGTTCATGCTGAGAAATTATGTAAATTTTACGAATATATAAATCGGGCAAAGGGATGAAAAAAGGACTACATCTTTCGGATGAGTAATAAAATGACTTGGATAGAGTGAAATTGTATAAGAAAATATTATTTATGTCACGTTCTTATGAAAAGGTAACCGACTTCTATGGTAAGGCGAAAAAGAAGTACCCTAAATATTTGTTGGGCTGTTGCCGTTACCAGGAGGCTCAACCCCTATCAAATCCAGATTACAAATCCGCGAACAAGTACTTTCCTGTCACGAATTCAAGTAAAATTTTTTTTTTGTGAATAGTTTTTGTTTGGGCTATATAGGCGAGGATGTATAACAGACATGCTCAATCACTTTCAAATACAAATATTTCAATTTTGTAAATATTTCTCATTAACTATATGTTCATGCTTCATCTGAAGAAGGAGTTGCAGAACTGGATGGACTATATAAAGGCTTAAATTGAAATATATATTAACAAGAGGGCATTCGTTTGGAAAGTAAAATAGAAAATAGAATTTGAAAATTATTTTCTCTTTCTTGACTTAAAAGCTATATAGGATCCCCCGATTACTGCAGCAGCTCCGGAGAAAAATATACCCGCTGAGATAACAATTACAGACGACAGATCCATATATTTTACTCTCCAATAATCATGAAATAAATTATGATATCTTTCCTATAATCTACATTATAGAAAATCAATCTACAAAAAAGCTCAAGTTTCTTAGAACTTGATAGTTTAATAAGACATACCGGGTCTTTTTTTATTTACTATTCAGTCAAAAGATATTTTATTGCATCTACCGCCCAATATGAATCATTTTCATCACGCATCAGATGACTTAAAAAACTCACATCGTCACCCATCGTAAAAATTGGTAATTCATTAGGATTACCAAACCCGGCGGCTGAGAAGAGGCCATTACACAGACAACGTGCTTCTTTAGCATCTTCAAGTTTTCCCCCTTTGCGCAGATAATCATTAATGGGCTCACTTGAGCAACGAAACCCAATTTTATTGTCAGACCGTTTATATGGAACAAGTAGTGCAGATAAATCGCATACTCGTTTCCGTTCATTATAAATCGTGGAATCGGATTGTGTCCCATTTAGTTGAACTACCTTAAAAGGGAAACCTGTTGGTGATGCTTTTGAGTCAGTTCTGATAACTAATTTGTCGCAATAACCTAAGCGTCGCATCTCATTACGATAAGATGATTTCATACCGGAATTGTCGCATAATGCAAATATAGAACCAGCCTGAATACCGACAGCGCCTAATGCCTGCGCTTCTGCCAAGCCCTCAGGTGATGCAAGTGAGCCGCCTACCCAAAATGGAATACTAAGTGATGCAAGGTTTTTAAAAGATACTTCATCTTTTTGACCATAAACGGGTTGACCTGTTTCGTCAAATACTCCGTTTTTTCTGGGAGGTGCGTTATGGCCTCCGGCAGTAGGCTTTTCTACAACAAATCCCTGAATACTATTAGCCGGCAGGCGTTTAGCCATTAGCGATGCCAAAACATCTGTTGATACAATCGGTAGAAATTCAGGGCGCTTTAGCTCCGGAAATTTTGTCTTAAAGAATGTGCTTGGATTGAAACTGATAGTCTCAGTTCCATTTTTGCTTCCCTCGACAATTACGCGATAACTTGGGATACCTCTCGAAGCTATAGCATCTAATACACCGGGAATCTGAAGTGTAATCCCGGCTCCCATTGTTACAAAATCTACGCCGGCAAGCATTGCTCCGGTGATATGATAAATGTGTGGAATTTGGATCTTCTCGAGATAATTTACACTGATGGGACCTGAGTGACCTTCCTTTGCGAGCCAGACAAAGCTAAAGCTAGCCGCTACCGTAAGCTCAATAAGATCACGACGGGATTGCATACTGAAAGCAGGCAACTTTTTAAACTTATAATCAGCAGGAATTCCATCAGCAACGAAGTATGTTTTGATGATGCGTTCAGCTATTTCCGGAAATGGGAAATGCTCAAGTGCCCGCCGGTAATGTCCGTGCGGATCTCCTGACTGTAGAACACGGGCAAGAATTCGTTCTGCGGTAACACACGAAACTGTGCCGAGCGCTCCGGCACGGGAACAGGCATTAGCCAGAAATGGGGTGGATATGTACACCCCCATCCCGCCTTGAATAATTTGGGGTAGACGAATTTGAACTCCTTTATAAACGAATTAATAAAACTAAAACAAGTTAATTTGACGGATGAACTGTAATTTTGCTCCCTATATTATATATTTTAGGAAATCAATTTTCATTAGTAGGATGTCTTACTTTTCGGTGTGCTATTCTTCAGTAAGGAACTCAAAAAGTTCGGGTATAGCATTGGTTGCTTTTAATAATGCCATTCAAATTTCCTAAATTTAGTGATGAGGAAAATAATTTCATTGATCCGTAATTCCTACTATAAATGTTGCGGAGGGAAAGTATTACAAAAGTATTACAATTAGAATACTTGAAGTTATAATCCGTCTATAAATTTTAATAATAGGCTAATGAATCCTTATTATAGAATTTTAAGTCAAAAATTGAAAACATGACATTTTTACTAATGAGAGCGAAACGAAGGTGTGTGGGAAACCACGACCGTAGTGAAGTGACAATGTCCAAGATGAACTGAAGGAAAAAATGTAAGGTGGGTTGGGAGTTTTAAGCTGGGATTAAACGGATTAGTCTAGTTTTAGGACAGCTCAAATTTATCCAGGACTACTGCACTTTTTACAGAGACATTAGTATTTTAAAAGAATTATTATTACACAATGCTTGACCATGATTCTATTCTTGATTTTGGAAGCGCCATTTAAATTTTATTTTATCTCCACTTCAACCACCTGACTTGTATCTATACCTAAAATGTCAACCACTTTTACCATTATTTTGTGTTTCCCTTTTTCAGTGTATTCGTGTTTTGTGCTGGTTAATTCAATGTTGTTATTCTTTTTTGTTCTGAAACTTTGCCATTCGTTTAAAAAAATGAAATTTCCTGTCTTTTCTTGTTTAAAATTTCCGTTGCTGCCAATTGAAATAAATTCGGGTTTTTCTTCGCAATTGAAATGTATTGCCCAGTAGTCAATCCAGTCTGTCCAATTTTTTGTGAGCACTTCACGGGTCATTTTGTTGTTTCTCTCTTTGGTGATTTTAACAATTTGACCGTTCTCAATACCAATACTGCTGCTGCCCTTTTTCAGTTTGTCCTCTAATACTTCTATGTCGTCTTGTGTATAGTAAGTGGCAAAGTTGGTGAGTTGAATTTTTACTTCTTTACCTTTAATAATGGGCTTTGCCTGAAGGTAAGCCACATCAAAAAACTTAACTTGCTTTTTGTCAACCGCCCGCTTATCAAAAATATCCTGAGGAATGTAGCGCAAACGAATATCAACACCTTTCTCCCGGAGTTCTTCTTTTATGTAGCTCTTATCGCCGGTTAAACTCATTTCAAACTCAAAGCCCAAAACATCAACCTGAGTAATCAGGTTGGTTTTGCACTCCTCAAAAATTTCATCAATTAAAGTTTTAGTAACAGGATAACTTAAAGGACCAATATGAACAAAGCGACCTGCTTTCTTACCATGCAACATTTTGTAACCATCGATTCGGGCTGCACCGTAACCGTCAATAATGAGAGCAATGTATTTTTCCTGTTTTTGCTCAAACAATTTTTCATATTCCTTCTTAGGTAAACCAGCGGGGATACCAAAGAAATGCTGCCTTTCATATTTGCCAAGATTGAGAACTTCAAAAGCATGGTAGGGCTTGTTTTCTTTTTTTAGTTCACGCTGCACTTGTATCAAACGCTTTCTGGTAGTGTGAACGGAAAATCTTCCAATGTCTGTTGTTATCCATTTCCGTTTCAGTTTTTCTGCTACGGCTGCTGTAGTGCCGCTACCACAAAAGAAATCAGCAACTATATCACTTTCGTTTGAAGAAGCCGAAATAATTTTTTCTAAAAGTTTTTCGGGCTTTTGTGTGGGATAATCAAGTCTTTCATCAGCTACTTGATTGATAATTTCAATATTCCAAAAATCACTCGGAGCGAAACCTTCTCTCAAATAATCTCTGACTACTAATTCAGGATTAGTAATTTCCCATTTGTAATCAACATCTTTAGCAGATTTAATTGGACTTCCTACAATTCCACGACCACATAAACGATAGTAACCATTTTCATCTTTAAGTTTGTATTTTTTTATTGTTTCAGGAGAGTATTCGGACAAAACGTTCTTATCCTCCCAGTTAAAAATATGATTGTTAATATTTTTAGCATAAACGATGATATCATCGTGTTTTCTATTCCAGTAAATTTTAGAAAATTGACGAGTTTTATAACACCATACAACGTTATTCATAAAATTTTTCGAACCGAAAATATCATCAAGTAAAAATCTTAAGTAGTTATTTACTCTCCAATCACAATGCAAATAAATGCTTCCATCAGCAGCCAATAAATTGTGCATAAGTTTGAGGCGTTCGTACATCATTGATAAATAGGATGAAATGCCCTTACCCCAAGTATCACGATAGGCAATTTCTTCAATAATGTTTTGTTTTTTTTCAGCAGTTTC
>Ga0116130_1002139_pt1 | contig 10237 bp, 9 predicted proteins | sample June2015DPH_17_5_FD_89733 | JGI IMG/M metagenome (GOLD analysis project Ga0116130, IMG submission 89733) | Peatland microbial communities from SPRUCE experiment site at the Marcell Experimental Forest, Minnesota, USA - June2015DPH_17_40 | ecosystem: Environmental > Terrestrial > Soil > Wetlands >...
AACCTCGAGGCCTGTCCGCCGCTAGGAGGATTAGTAGAAAAACGATCCCAATAATAAACCCTTCCTGAACCCCGGTGAAATAGTGCATTTATCAATAGTTCACCATGCCGCATATACCGGTATCCTTACGAAAGTGTAATATTGGTAGTTACCGATAATGTCAGTTCTGAAAAGATTAATTACTTAAATGCATTAGCCGGAAATGCGATATCAGGCAAGTCTTTTCATTTTCCTACTAATTCAGGGGAATTCTCTGTAAATTAATCTCAAATATTTTAAGAATTTTTTTTGGAATTACAAAAATGGAAAAGCAAGATTTGCCTAAAAAGGAAGATAATTCTATTGATGAAACAAAATATTCCATAGAGACAAATTTAATCTATGGAAAAAATGTCTCTAAAAAATGGGATTATTCTCATCACGTTCTTCCCCCTATTTCTTCTTCAGTCTTTTACAGGCTTGATTCGGTTGAAAGGGGAGCAGAGGGGTTCACTGAATTTGCAAATTCACCGGCGTCAGGTGAAGATCCAAAACCAATATATATTTATGATAGGTTAGGGGAACCAAATAAGGACATGCTTGAAGAAAATTTAGCTTATGTTGAGAAAGGGGATATTGCTGTTACATTTGCCACAGGTATGGGAGCAATTTCCGCTGTTATGGGAATATTAACAAAATCCGGGGACGAAGTAATAGCACACCATACTTTGTATGGATGTACGTACTCTCTGTTTGTTAACTGGTATCCTCGGTATAATATTAAGATAAATTTAGTTGATTTAACAAATGAAGAAAATCTTTTAAAATCAATAAATAAAAAAACTAAAGTGATTTACTTTGAGTCTCCTTCAAATCCAAACCTTGACATTATTAACATTAGATCAGTCAGAAATATTATTGACCATGTTAATAAAGACAGGGAAGAAACGGACAAAATAAAGATTGTCGTTGATAATACATTTGCTACCCCATACTGCCAGCGTCCCATTGAACTTGGAGCAAATTTTAGCGTAAATTCTTTGACTAAAGGCATCGGAGGGTTTGGCACTGACATGGGCGGTGTTGTCGTCGGAAAAAAGAAGTATAGAGACATGCTTTTATTATATAGAAAAGATTTTGGCGCAGTTCTAAATAACAGGAGCGCCTGGACTGTTACAACCTATGGCTTGCCGACTCTGCATATAAGATTAAGGCAGCAAATTAAATCTGCTCAAAAAATAGCTGAATATCTTAATAAACACCCCAAAGTTGAGTTTGTCAACTATCCCGGCTTACCGGATTCTAAATATTATGAAATTGCCAAAAGGCAAATGGTAGACTTTAACGGAAACTTTGCTCCCGGCAGCTTATTATATTTTGTTCTTAAAGGAACATCTCCTTTGGATAGTAAGGAAAAAGCTAAAATGTTTATGAATATTGCAGCGAAAAAAGCCTATACAATGACTCTTGCGGTTAGCCTGGGGCATATAAGAACTTTGATCGAGCACCCTGCTTCCATGACACATTCTATGGTCCCGATTGAAAAGCTGCTGGAATATAAGATAGACCCCGGAGGTATTAGACTCGCAGCCGGTATTGAAAATACAGACGATGTACTTTTGGATTTAGCGGAATGTTTAAGTACAATTTAAAGTGATTTCCATTTTTGATGTTTGTTTCTGGCTCGCTTAAATTTGAAAGAATATATGCGGTCTTTTTTTCTTCACATAAAAGAATATTGCTTATGGATATTTTACAAAAATTTGTAATATTAACTTTGTTTTCACTTTCACTTATGACTGCTGATTTTGCACAGAGCAATAATTCCCGTACTGATTCAATTGATATAACTATTGTTGATTCATATGTTACTCCCGAAATACCGCATACTTTTCTTCTTACATTTTTTACGGATATTAACTGTAAATCCAAAGTAATAATCGATAAAAAGTATGAATATAATGTAGCGGATACATTGACTACCAACCACAGCTTAGAAGTTGATTTAACAGGATTGAATTTTAAAACAAAATCAGTTCCGTTTACAATAATTATTCAGAATTCTACCGGCAAGGAATATAAAACCGGCGGTTTTGAATTTGAGCTGCCCGGCGAGGTGAAAATTCAAAGTGAATCGAACTTCATGTTGTTATGCTTATTTGGCGGGGCAGTATTTGCACTCCCTGCTCCAACCTATATTTTGCAAAATGGTGAAAGTTATTTCAGTCTGACAAAAGAAATCCCTTTAGTTTCATTAAGTTCTCCTGATTATACTTATCCCATCGGGTATTTTTCTGCGGAATATTCCCACATATTTAAAGCTCCCGATCAAAACTTTTTCAGGCTGGGTTATAAACATATATTTTCGTCCCCGGTTATAGAATATGTTTCCCCCGGGGTTAATTGGTTTACAACTTTTAAGGGTTTTAACGGTGTAAGTGCTGAGCTTTCGCTAGGATTGGTAAAAATATTTAATACGTTTACAGTATATTCCCGTTACAGGTTTAACTTTCAGCCGGGTAACACTGGAAATAATTTCAATGAAATATCCATAGGACTGTACTCCAGTTTCTTCTCGGTTTATTTTTAAATTGTATTTTTTAGTTAAATTAACTCTGCGTTCTCTGTGCCTCTGCGAGGAAGTGTTTTTTAGCAGAGTCGCAAAGCCTGCAGAGAGATGAATGAATAAAATAGGATTATCCCCCTCAAATTGAATTTTGATTAATATTTACTTTAACCTCTAAACTTTGGCCTTTGAACTTTATTCCTGCAGCTTATTATTATACCTGTCTAACTGTTCTTTCACCAATTCAATAAATTTAGAATTTCTAAACTCAAACCATTTCTCCCTGGTTTTTCCGGAATTATCTATTATAATTTTAAAGTGCTTAAATGGTTTTGGATGATTTAAGCTGCGGAATAATTTAATGCGTAAGGCTTCATCTTTTATACCTTCTGCAAACTCTTCCATCATATTGAAAGATTCTTGAGAAGACATCGGGTCGAATTGCAAGTAATTATCGTACTTCTCATCAATTTCTTTGATATCATCTTCCCATTCTTCTTCACCTGCATAGATATTATTATCAAAATCAGGAAGGGATTTAATTTCTTTTGTTTGAAAATTTACAAATACCTTCATCCCTATTTCTATTTCTTCAGCAATAGATTTTATTTGTTCTTGTGTAAGTTCCATACTGATTTCCTACTTAAATTAATTATTATTCAAGTATTATAGATTACTCTAATATAAGCTGCCAATAACCAACATCAATCCATTTATTCATTTTATAGCCGACATTTTTAAAATGTGCCACTTTTTCAAACCCGAATTTCTCGCATAATGCAATGCTTGCCGGATTAGGTAATGCAATTCCGCACATTACTGCATGAATTGATTTTTCCTTCAATACTTGCAGTAATGCTCCTTTAAGCTTTGTACCTATCCCTTTGCTGATGAAATTCTTATCTAAATAAATTCCCGTTTCGACCGAATAACGGTATGCTGATCTTTCTTTCCATTTGTGCGCATAAGTATAACCTAATATATTCCCCTTTTCTTCATAAACTAACCATGGATAATTCTGTATTGTCTCTTTAATCCGGGACTCCATTTCAACTATTGTTATGGTATTTTCTTCAAAAGTGATAGTAGTATTAATAATGTATTGATTATATATATTACAAATGCCAACAGCATCTGATGGTTTTACTGGTCTTATCATATCTCTCTACTTTAATTAATTTATGTTTTAGGTTTACTTGAAAAGTATAATTTATAAATAAGAAAAATAATAAAATATGTCAAATTTAGAAACAGTCTTATAATATTCGATCACAGACGAGATTTAATTCCGGTTAATTGTCTATTGTTTTTTAGTCTTTTCGTCCCTTATTATTTATATTTATAAATGATCTGATAAGACAGAGATCAAAGTCCAAAAAATAAAAAAGATAAAAGTCTAATTTGATTTGAGATTTTTTTTATTCACACATCTCTTTCCGGACTCTGTGCCTTCTCGAGAAATCATTTCCTCGCAGAGACGCAGAGTAAATTTAATTTCAATCTAATCACTTATATTAATCTTATCACTCTGAACTTTATCCTTTGAACTCTGAACTTCTTATATTTGAACTATGGAAATTTTAACTGTATCTGAATTAACAAACAAAATTAAATTTACTCTTGAAGATAATTTTTCTCAAATAAATATTGTGGGGGAAATATCAAATTTTAAAGCTCATGTTTCCGGGCACTGGTATTTTAACCTGAAAGATTCCAATGCAGTTATAAACTGCACTATGTGGAAGGGATTAAACAGCTACGTTTTCTTTACTCCACAGGATGGGATGAAAATAATAGTTAGCGGCAGAATTACAGTTTATCCTCCGAGAGGGAATTATCAGTTTGATGTAAAGTCGATGAAACCTGCCGGGATCGGGGAGCTGCAGGCAGCTTTCGAGTTAATAAAACAAAAATTGGCGGCTGAAGGATTGTTTCAAGAACAATATAAAAAGCAAATCCCGGTTTTTCCGCAAAAGATAGGAATTGTAACAGCAATTGACGGGGCAGCATTTAAAGATATGATAAGTGTTGCAAAAAGACGATTTCCTTTGGTGGAGCTTGTTATTGCATCTTCGCAGGTTCAGGGAAGCGGCGCTGCGGAAACAATTGCCGAAAGCATAAGAATGCTTAATGAAAGAACAGACATTGATGTAATTATTGTAGGGAGGGGCGGAGGATCTATTGAAGACTTATGGGCGTTTAATGAAGAAATTGTAGCGAGAGAGATTTTTAAATCACGTATTCCTGTTATAACGGGCATTGGACACGAAATTGATTTTACCATCGCGGATTTTGTTGCTGATGTACGGGCATCCACCCCGTCTGCAGCTATGGAAATTGCTACGCCGAATAAGGAAGATTTATTTTCTTTGATAAATGATTTTTCTTTTGGTTCAAGTCAGAATCTGTCCCGTATAATGACTGAATCCAAAAGTAAAGTTAGTAATTTTATAAATTCCTACGGATTCAGGATACCTATGGATATCGTTCGCAGAAAATCACAGGAAACCGATAACCTTACATACCGGTTGGTACAAAACATTGATCGAAAATTATTACTAACAGGGAATAAACTTTCGCTGCTTTCACAACAAATTGAAGCGCATAATATTCAGAAGTCGTTAAAAAAAGGTTTTGTGCTGGTAAAACAAAATTCTAAATTTGTTACACGGTCAGTAAATTTTGATAAAAATAAAGAATCAGTGTTAAAGTTTTACGATAGTGACGTAATTGTTAATAATAAAGTAACATAAAGTTAGTTTGGCTTTGTACAGGAAAATCATAATTTAAATGATTAATTTTAAAAGAAAATTAAAAATCCTTTATGGGAAAGAAAACGGATAAAAATAGCTTTGAAAGTAAATTGAGCAGGCTTGAAGAAATTTCATCTTTGCTTGAGAAAGATGATATTGGCTTAGAAGAGGCAATTAACTTGTATGAGGAAGGTATTGAACTTTCAAGAAACTGTATATTAATTTTAAATGAAGCTGAGCTGAAAGTTACAAAGTTAAAGAAGAAGCTGGATGAACTTTCTTTAAACGATAAAGGGTTGGCGGAAGAATAATGATTGGAGCGCTTTTAAGATGAGTGATGACGGCAAATATGAAATTTTGTCAAAAGTAAATTACCCTGAAGATATTCGTCAATTGGATATATCCCAGTTGAAGCGGCTTTGTTCTGATATTAGAGAATATTTGGTTGATACAATAGCCGAAATAGGCGGCCATTTTGGAGGCGGTCTCGGTATGGTAGAGCTCACTGTTGCTGTTCATAGAGTTTTTAACACACCGTATGATCTTGTTGTTTGGGATACGGGGCATCAGGCTTATCCTCATAAAATATTAACAGGGAGGAAAGAAGCCTTAAAATCAATCCGGCAGCTGCACGGTATAAGCGGATTTTTAAAAAGATCTGAAAGCGAATATGATGCTTTTGGAGCTGGGCATGCTTCAACTTCCATATCGGCAGCGCTTGGTATGGCAGTAGCAAGAGATTTGAAAAAAGAAAACCGTAAAGTTGTTGCAATTATAGGAGACGGTGCAATGACCGGCGGAATGGCTTATGAAGCCATGAACAACTCTGGTTTTATCAAATCTGATTTAATTGTAGTGCTTAATGATAACAACATGTCAATTGCTCCAAATGTCTGGCAGATTTCAAATTACTTTACCGAGATGATTGCACATCCTGATTACAACAAATTTAAAGGACAAATTTGGGATCTTACGGGAAAACTTGATCAATTTGGGGACAGACTGAGAAAAATTGCCGTTAGGCTGGAGAATGGAATAAAAGCTGTAATTACTCCGGGAATGTTATTTGAAGCTCTCGGGTTCAGGTATTTTGGCCCTGTCAACGGTCATAACGTTAATCAACTTGTTAAAATATTTGAGCATGTAAAAGTTATGAAAGGCCCGATTTTAGTTCATGCTATTACGCAAAAGGGCAAAGGCTATGAACCGGCTGAAAATGATAAACAAAAATTACATGCCTCAACGCCATTTGATAAGCTAACCGGGAAGGCTATTAAAAAATCATCGGGTGCTCCTTCATTTACGTCTATATTTGGAAAAGCTCTTACCGAAATAGTAAAAGATAATCCCAATATTGTAGGTATAACCGCCGCTATGGCTGATGGTTCGGGAATGGATTTCCTTCAGAAGAGTTATCCGGCAAATTTTTTTGACGTCGGAATTGCTGAAGAACATGCCGTTACGTTTGCTGCGGGGCTTGCTACTCAAAATATTATCCCCGTTGTCGCAATTTATTCAACTTTCCTGCAAAGAAGCTTTGATCAAATTATTCATGATGTCGGCATTCAAAAACTTCATGTGGTTTTTGTTTTAGACAGGGCGGGACTTGTGGGTGCCGACGGTCCAACTCACAATGGCGCTTTTGATCTTTCTTACTTAAGAATAGTACCAAATATGGTAATTATGGCTCCAAAAGATGAATCGGAGTTAAGGGATATGGTTTATACTGCCGTGAAACATAAAGACGGACCTATTGCTTTAAGATATCCAAGAGGAAACGGATTTGGCGTACCGTTGAAGAATGGCTTTGACTTGATTGAATTAGGGAAAGGTGAAATTTTAAAGAACGGGAAAGATGCAGTTCTTCTTGCCGTCGGCAGTATGGTTGATTATTCTATAAAAGCTGCTGAGATATTGGAAACTGAAGGTATAAATTGCGAAGTAGTAAACATGCGTTTTATTAAACCGTTGGATTATAAATTGCTTGACGATGTATCAGGAAAATTTTCAAAAGTAATCACACTGGAAGAAAATTCACTTATCGGTGGTTTCGGAAGCGCTGTACTGGAATACTTTGCAGAAAAAAATTATAAAAACGATATTTTAAGAATCGGCTTACCCGACCGTTTTATTGAACATGGAACCCAGCAGGAACTTCATCATTTGCTTGGTATCGATCCTGAAGGTATATCCGAACAAATTAAACAATTCCGTGAAAATAAAACTACTCACCCCGTAGAAGCGGGATTAAATATAAGGTAAACTTTTAATGGGAAAAACTAAAGTTGCAGTTATTGGTTTGGGCGGCATTGCGCAATTAGTTCACCTTCCGTATTTAACCAGGATTGAAAATGTTGAAATTACGGCTGTCGCAGAAATAAATAAAAACAGACTTAATACAATAGCGGATAAATTTAATATCAAGGAAAGATATAAAGATCATAACGAACTGCTTGCTAACTGTGATACCAGCGCCATAATAATTGCTACACCCACTAATACTCATAAAGAAATAGCAATAGCATGTTTAAAAGCTGACAGGGACGCATTAGTTGAAAAACCTTTAGCCCGTACATATAATGAATCCAAACTGATTTCCGAAGCTGCTAAAAAGTATAAACGGAAAATAATGGTCGGTATGAATTTGCGGTATAGACCCGATGCTATGATACTAAAAAGTTTGATAAACGCCGGAGAAATTGGGCAGCCCTTTTATATCAAATGCGGGTGGCTGAGGAGGCAAAGCAGCAGTCAAAAGTGGTTTACTAAAAAAGAAGAATCGGGCGGAGGAGTAATAATTGATTTAAACATTTTATTACTCGATATGGCGCTGTGGCTGTTAAATTTTCCGCCGGTCAGTTCCGTTACTACTCAAAATTATTATCAAAATACAAAAACGGTTGAAGATACTTCAATTAGCTTTTTAAGATGCGCCGATTCTTCATGCATCAGCATCGAATCAAGCTGGTCCCTGCCGCTTGAAAAAGATTTTTTTTATTTCGATGTTTACGGCGCTAAAGGCGCAGCATCTTTAAATCCTTTTCATATACATAAGAAAATAGAGGATCGGTTTATTGATCTTACTCCGTTTCAAACTGAAAGCGCATTAAATCTTTTTAGAAAATCTTATATGAATGAACTGAAAAGTTTCATCGGGGCAGTTAACGGACTAAACCCCGTATTTTCTTCCGCTGATGATTCACTTTCTCGGATGGAAGTAATTGAAGCAATGTATAAATCATCTGCACAAAAAAAAGAAATTAAATTGTAAGCTTATGAAAACAAAAATTTTACTGGTTGATGATGAACCCGATATTGTAGAATTTTTACAATATAATCTTGTACAGGAGGGGTTCGATGTTATATCTGCCTACGACGGCATTGAAGCTTTGTCAAAACTTTCTCAAAAACCCGATCTTATCATTTTGGATATAATGATGCCTAAAATGGATGGTTATGAAGTTTTTAAGAAAATTAAAGAAACACCCGGCTTTGAAAAATTACCTATAATATTTTTAACCGCTAAAGCCGGTGAGGCTAATGAAATTCTTGGCCTTGAAATAGGCGCAAGCGACTATATCCAAAAACCTATTTCACCTAAAAAACTTGTTGCAAGAGTTAAATTGAATTTAAGAAAAATTGAATCTGCTTCAGGCGGAAAATCAGCGCCTTTAAAAATTACTGCGGGCCCGCTTTTAATTGATAAAGTTAAGTATGTTGTTTACCTGGACGGAAAAGAAAAGATTTTTCCCCGCAAAGAATTTGAATTGCTTTACTTCCTGGCAAATAACCCCGGTAAAGTATTCAGTCGGGATATGCTTTTGAAAGATGTTTGGGGAACCGATGTTTATGTCGTTGACAGGACCGTTGATGTTCACATTAGGAAAATCAGAGAAAAGCTTGATATATATTCCGATCTTATTGAAACTGTAAAAGGCGTGGGGTATAGATTTAAAAGTGTGGAATAAAGTAAAATCAAATCTTATTTCTGTCCGCGTTTTTTTTGTAGAATTTCTATTCTTTGATCTTTTTGTTGTTGTATTAATATATACTCTAAATGGGAAATCCGGAGTTAATTTACTGCTTGTAATATTATTGCTAATCTTTAGTTTATTCCTCCTTAATTACCTTGGGAAAAAAAGGAATAAAGAACTTGATGAAATAATGCTGATAATAAATAATATTAGGCAGAATTATTATTCAGATTCGGATGAAATTAAATTAAGCCGGAATCTGTTGAGTCTTCAGGAAGGTATAAGATTAATGTTCGAGAAGACTAAAAGCGATATAGAATATTTAAAACGGCTTCAAAAAATGCGCTCTGAGTTCTTAGCTAATGTTTCCCATGAATTAAGGACTCCTATTTTTGCTATTCAGGGGTATATCGAAACTCTGCTTAACGGCGCCATAAATGATGAAAATGTTAATAAGAATTTTCTTGAAAAAGCAAACCGGCATACCCTGAGTTTAAACAATCTTCTTAATGATCTCATCGATATTTCGATGATTGAATCGGGCGAAATGAGAATGAGTTTCAGGTATTTTAAAATAAATGAGTATCTGAAAAATTTAGTGAATGAATTTATTCCTGCGGTAAATGAAAAAAATCTGGAACTTATTTATCATCCCTGTAATGAAAATCTTATGCTTTTTGGTGATAAAGAAAGGCTCCGGCAGGTAATTGCAAACCTCATTAACAATGCTATTAAATACACGGAAAAAGGAAAAATAGAGGTCTTAGTAGAAGAAGAACCTAAATTCGGGAGAATCATTATACGGGATACTGGAATCGGGATTCCTGAAGAGGATGTGAAACGTATCTTTGAAAGATTTTACAGGGTTGATAAAGCCCGGTCAAGAGCAGTTGGCGGAACGGGGCTGGGGCTGGCTATTGTTAAGCATATTATTGAAGCGCATGGCTCAAAAATAGAAGCTAAAA
>Ga0116130_1002150_pt1 | contig 10199 bp, 13 predicted proteins | sample June2015DPH_17_5_FD_89733 | JGI IMG/M metagenome (GOLD analysis project Ga0116130, IMG submission 89733) | Peatland microbial communities from SPRUCE experiment site at the Marcell Experimental Forest, Minnesota, USA - June2015DPH_17_40 | ecosystem: Environmental > Terrestrial > Soil > Wetlands...
GTCGGTTTCTTTACGTCTTCGTTCTTGGTGATTCATATTGGAATGCTAACTCTCGGGGATCCTGCACCGGGCGCCGGGGCCTGTTCCGCTCTGCGACCACGCAGACCTCCGGATTTAAACCGCAGTGCTGGGCTTGTTGGAACATCTGCAAGGCGTGGCGCTGGTCGGTGATGGTTTCTTCTTCGTGCCTTTTTCCACCAAAGCGACCCGTTTTGAATTGCCTCTCGATGACAGTCCCTTTGTCCTCGATGGGGGAGGGGAGGCGTCCCGCGGTGGTGATGATCCAGTATGGGCAATTGCTCTTCATTTGTCTGGTTTGCCTGTCTGCTCGTCGGTTGTCCATCAGACCTTGAGGGTTACACGCTCTGCTCAAGGCTTTGTCCCCCGGCGTTCCGCCAAGGCATCCAATTTGTCGCCGAAGTCCCCGAGCGTGGCTGAAAATGAAATCCCCAGATCTCTATTCTCCTCTTCAATGAAATTCTCAATGGACTTGACGCGGGACAAAATGGATTGAGGCAGTCGGAGTCCTTCCTCGTGATATCGAGACATCTTGGGCATTGATTTTGAACGTCAGTATTTGGCCGGGCGCCAACCGCGCTCCTTCAGCTTCGCGGGAAATGACGGGCCTGGCTTTGCCTGGATGAAGCAGCAAAAGTGGAGCCCCGCGCGATTGCTGTATTATGGCTGTTGATCTGCTGGCCTGCCGTCTGTTTCTGGCGTCTCCAAAAGCGTTTTCAGCTGCTGAATTCGAACTTGGATGGTCTGACTTTCAGCTTTGAGTTGCTGCAGATTATCGGAAAGGAGACTTCGGAGCAAGGCGCTCATTCCCTGCCGGAATACCATCGGGAGTTGAGCCTTCGATGCCCTTTTGATGCCGTAAACACACAGCAGGTGGTCTTCGGCCTCGTCCCACGCCTTGCATTTCCGGAAGCTGTTCCACCACTCCCTCGCCTGTGCCGGCCGGGAAAACAGGTCGTCGAAGCACTGTCGCAGCATGTCGATGCGGCCCTGCTCAATGGCGCCGAGGGACAGCCCGAAAGATGCATCGAGGCGGTACCCGGGGTTGAGAACGGGATCAAAGAATGTCGCGGACGATATGGTGCCACATTTCATAGTTAAAAGATCCGTTTTGCGTCGTTCAGTCTCCCAAGCCTGCGTAGCAAAGATGGAGTTGGTTCCTGTCCATAGCCTGTGCCACCCCAAATCCCGGTTCGGGGGCGTAAAGCGCGGCGGGCGTCGTATTCCCCGTTGGAAAGCGATGGTTGAGCAGGTCGTCGATGTTGATGTACTGGCTCCCTCTTGTGGAGGCTATTCGTATCCCGATCTCCTCCTTCATCATCTCTTCGTTGTCCTCTTCGTCCAGGATGCGGTCGATCCCTTTGGCGATCTGGGAAAAGTCGTCTCCCGTCAGATATTGCGTTCCAACCCAGCCGTTTTTGACCCACTTCCATCCCAACTCGCGCATTACGGCCTCGCGCGGTTCAGAGTATTCAAACGCAGCCGACAGCAGCCGGATGGCTTGCTCGGGGTGGGCGCAATCAGCTTGAAGCCGTTCCAGGACGTCTGGCATGCTGCAGCACCCGATAGTTTTTATAAGCTCTTCTCGGAATACAGAGCCATCGCACAGCGAATCGGATTCCCCGTTCCACCCAAGATCCATCAATATGACATACCGGATATATTGCAAGGCGTGGGTGCGATGGTCCGTGTCGCCGTATGTTCCGTCGGCGTACCAAACGTCACTGTCCACAATCCAATATTCGCCTCGAATCATGCTAGGCCGTGGATCCACCCGCGGAGGCCCGTGACGGTGCTGATGTGGGAATCTGCAGGCTGGCGCACGACCCGAATAAAGGTTCCAACTGGCGGGATTGTTTTCACGTCTTTAGGTTCCTGTTGAGAGACGCTTGGCGAGCCTTTCGGGGAGCTTGGCTGCGATGATTTTATCCTGCGCTCGGGCGATTGGGTAATCAAGGCGAATAAAGTTGATGGTTTTTGCGGCCGTGTCGTAGATGACGTAGCAAGCCTTTGGGTCTTTATCCCGCGGCTGGCCTATGCTGCCCACGTTTATAACGTAGCGCGTGCCGTCCTGAAGTCGAAAACTGTTCCCGATGATATCCTGGGGTTTCCCGCTGGGTTTTGCGGCATATGCTGCTGCAGCGTGGGTGTGCCCAATGAACACCAGCGGGGTCTTTTGCTCGCGCAGGGTCAACATCAGAGAAGCGTCAGTCTTTCTGCACACGTACTCCCAACCCTCAGGTTCGAAACCGTTGGCATGGTACAAAGTCATGCGGTGCTCCGGCAGGCTCATCTGATAGGGCAGCTCCAGGAGCCAGTCGCGCTCCTTGCGCTTGAGGGCATTTCGGGTCCACTGTATGGCTGCCGCAGCCTGCGGGTTGAAAAGTCCAAGCGGGATGTCCAAGCCGGCGGCCTCGTCGTGGTTACCTTTCAGGGATGGGATGCTGTTTGCCTTTAACAAAGCTACGCATTCGGAGGGGTTTGCCCCGTAACCAACTGTGTCTCCAAGGCAAAAGCGGAGGTCGCATCCTCTGGTGGAAATGTCCGAGAGGACAGCCAGAAAAGCTTCCAAGTTAGCGTGGACGTCAGAAAAGATTGCAATCCTCATTTTGCGTTATGATTTGCGCCATTTAAAAAATGGCTCCTGATTCGGTCGATCATGCGACGCACCTTTGTAAATTTTCGTTGTGCAGAGCACGCTCCATGATGCCCTCATCACTGCAATACTGGTGCACTTGCCCGAGTTCGATGGAGGAGAGGGGAAGGTGGCTCTGGATTTCGATCTCGTCGGCGGCGCTCAGGACGATGGCGATGAGGCGCTTCCCATGCTGAAAACATTCGAGGATGCTCATGCCGCCAGTGCCTCCCCCTGCCCGAACGCCAATGCGAAGAACGCCTTCAGGATGCTTTCAAACGCTTCGCCAGAGGTGTCTCCTGGGTAACTCCGATGATTCATGAACCGGGCAAACTCCTCGCAGAAATCTTCCTCGTTCAGCCCGATTTTCTGGAGGAGAGGCCTTAGGCTCGCGCCACCATCGGCTCTGGAGTACTCGCAGATAACATGCCCGTACTCGTGAAAGAGCGTCTCCACCAAGTCATCGTAGGCATCTCCTGGCGTGATCCTTCTTGTGATCTTGATGAACCCCGCGTTGATCCACAAAATCGGCTTCCCGCCGAATTGCGAGAAGCTCCGGTAGCATGCCAGCCAATCGCCATCAGGTGACCCTTTGAGCCTCGGCTTGATCCGCAGGATGATCAGCTCCTCAATACCGTATTCCAGCAGTCGCGCTGCCATCTGCTCCCTGGCTTTGGCTAGGATGCGGACAAGCGTCTTTGGAGGCTGGAATGGGGTTTTCAAGTTTCAATTTGCGCTAGCAGCACGTTAAGCTTTTGGGGGTCGGACTGCATCGACCTCATTGCTTCCCTGACTGGTGCGTCCATGTGACCAATTCTGCCGATGACTTAAGTTTGGCGTTAGCCGTATACACCCATTGCAGGCAGTACGGCTCTGCGAGGTGGGAAATTCTGAGAACTGATTGCAACTTTAGAGATGGAGCCGCAGTACCTGAAACCGGGCTTTGCAAGACGGCGAGCGTCTCGATGGGGGTGATGGGGGGATTGAAGCTGGCTCTCCGCGCCCGCAGATTTTCACAGCCCTTGGAATAGCCATCGAGCTGTGGTTGATCCGGCAGGTGGCCCGTGGAGAGTGGCACTGGGCTCCGGCGCTCCCACTTCTCTGCGCCCTGTGGGTCAATGGGCACGGCGGCGTCTTGGCCGGCATCGCCATACCGGGTCTGCGATATTCCCCGACAATTGGAAGATCGCCAGCGAGATTACGAATGCGCAAAAGAGCCACTTCAGGATGATTGAGAAGCGACCAGGCGCAGTTTCGTTCATGATGAAGTTCTCACGAACGAGGCGATCTCCCGAAGCGTTATCTCAGCACAAGTGACCCCTGAGCCTTCGCATTCGCCACAGGGAATTTCATCGGGCGGAAGTCTCCAACAGATCGATCCCATGGAGGTCTGCTTTTCTGCCGCTCCCTTGCTGATGAACCAGGGCTCCATCTGATCGGCGCTGGTTCTTCCCTCTTTGACCTCGCGGTTAAACTCGACCCAGATCGGGTTCGGAATGACACCGACGCCTTTGCACTCTGCGCACTTGCAGCTCACTGTGACCGTAGATTCAGGGGTGATTTTCATCCGGATTTCTTCTTTTTCAGCCCCGTATCGCGCCACTGGAGGGCCCACTCCAGATCCTTGAGTTGGATGTTGTTTCCTTCGCTCAGGTGCAGCAGCCTGGCCAGCTTAACGAGCTGCCGTATATCGCGGCCGGACAGCTTGTGCTCCTTGGTCAGCGCGCGCGCAACCTCATCGGTGATGGGCAGCTTTTGCAGCTTGCTCTGGTCGCGGCAGATGGCGAAGCGTCCCTCCTCGTCGGGGTAATCATACTTCAAATGCACCATTGCCCGAGAGTAGATCGCGTCGTCGATGGTCGTGCCCTGATTGGTGGTGAGGAAGCAGATGCCGTCCAGAGATTCCAAAAGCCGGAGGAACACCCCCACGATCGCATTTTGGACGATGTCCTCTCCGCGCTTGCGCACGTAGACGTCGGCCTCGTTGATGAGCAGGATGGCGTTCCATCGCCTGGAACGAAGCAGTGCTTTGCGCAGGTTCTTTTCGACTTCCGCCGGCTGGATGCCAAGCTGCGCGCACTGAACTTCGTACAGCGGACGCTCGTTTTCCTCAGCGAAGACCTGGGCGCTTAAGGTCTTCCCCAGGCCTGGGTCGCCTCTGATGATTATGAGGCACCCTCCGGTCTTGCCACTGATGACGTCCCTGTCGGAGAGATGTATCCCTTCCCGGAGGACCTCCAGGAGTCGCTTTTCTTCCTTGGGCAGCACCAACAGCTTTTTAATATCGGTTTGGTACTTATAGGGCGCGATGTCGGCGATGTGGACGATTACCTCCTCGTGAGTTTGCAAATCGTACATGTAAACGATCGGATGCTCGGGCAGGGAGATGGCCTCGTCCCCTTTTTCGGTCGACGTTTCCCGGTCGTAGTCGGCCTGTTCTTCCCAAAAGGACGCATCGGCATGAAGGTCGTCTTTCGATGGCTTAGCAATGCTGGTGTGGTCCATGACTAATTGGGCCGGACGCTCTGGATCGACAGGGACATGATATACTTCAGGCTGCCAACTGTTTTCCGATTCCCTGGTCTGTACCCATGCGACTGCGGTGAACTGTTCTCCTGTTTTCTTCGTATACTTCTGAAAAAGATCGAGGTGTTCCTGGAACTCTGCGTTAAGTTCGTGGGTCTCGGTGCGAATGCCGGCATCCTCCAGAATATGGGCTGTCGTTTTTCCTCGAATATCGCAGTTGTGGAAATATGTTTTTTCTTCTGTGCGCTCTCCCAGCAGCACGGCAGCCATTTCCAGGTCCACACTGGGCAATCCGTAGCGGGTGGGGCTGCTTTCTTTGATCCGTTCCACAAAGTACGGAGCCCAACGCCTCAGTTCTTTGTCGAACCTGTAAACCCACTTGTTGGGCAACTCCTTGAGCAACAACGTCAAAGCGTCCTTGAAGGCCCCCAAAGTCTGAACTTTTGTGCCCGTGGGATTCTTGGCGATGTCCAAGAGGCTCTTCAGCTGGCGCTGCAGGCGCTTCAGCTCCGGGGTTTTATCCTGCTGCCCCTGGCAGGCCATGAATAAGGCATTTCGGTCTTTTTCGCTGAGGTGTCGGTGCTCAACCTCCAGGAACATCTGCGTCGTGCGCCTGGACGACTGCACGAGGTCCTTATTTTCCAAAATGCAATTCTTCAGCAGGGTAACTGGTATCTTTAAAGTCATAGCTTGTGTTTGATTCTATACTGTGCCCGGCGCGCTCCAGCGGGTTCAGTGGAGTTGTTGTTGTTTACCCGTCCACCAGCTGGCTTTCGATGAAGAAAGAGGCAGACAAGGAATATTTTTGGATCTGACCGATCAGGTCTTGACGCGGCCATGAGCTTGGGAAGGCAAGAAGAGCAACCCAGCGAGCCGGCAGCCGCGCAAAGTACGCGGCACGCTGGTACCAACCTCCCTGAGGGTAAGGCTCGGCGCGTGCAAGCCGAGGCCGAAGGTGGCCGAGCCCCCTGGCTTTGGAGAAACTGTCCGCGCGTCGCCGGTAACTGGCTGCCTGTTCATTGAACCTCTTGCTCCCCTTGGGATCCAGAGTCAAAACCGCGCCCGTTTCCAAGTCCTGCGCGGTGTTCAAGCAGGATTGGGCGGCTGCCCGGAATTGATCGATGATGGCTTGGCGCTTCGAGGTCATGCAGGAACGCGAAAGCGGGCTAAGACTCGGCGGCGTGTTTTGAGCCAGTTCTTGGGTGAACGCATGGGTAAATCCGTGATGTCTGCTCCATTGCGTTCGGATCCGAGCACCTTCTGCAACAGCCGAAATACCCCTTGGGAGGTGACATTGCCTGTCAGGTACTTCGTCTTCGGGTAGATTTTTGGAAGGCAACGCAGAAACTCACGCAGGAGGGCCTCTCCCAACCCCTGGCGTTGATAAACTTCTGAGATTTCCAGGTGCTCCAGGTGGATCGTCACCTTTCCGCTCGGGCGCCACCAAAGCGATCCGACTGGAATGCCGGACGGGTTCTCGATGGCGAGGTTCCCGTTGTCCAGCTCCGGGCGGATGACCAGGTGCCTGCCCGGGATGCGAATGATTTCTTTCAAAAGGTAGCGTTTTATTGGGCGCCTCCAAAGTCCAAAGCGACGGCCTTTCCTTGGTACTTCGCGCAGTTAGACATTCGATCGTCCCAGGGACGCTGCTCCGGGTGCTCCTGCTGCAGCTCGGACATGAGGGCCATTAGGTCTGTGGCCTCTTTGAACGTAATGTTCATGTCGGCCAGCGGCATCAGCAGCACATCCAGCTCGGATTCGCAGGCGCAGTTCTCGCCGCAGGCAACGATCTCCTTCCGTGGCCCGTGGCAGGGACATGTCTTCCTTCTAATTCTTCGGGGGAGAATGATCCCCGGCTTGTAATCCAGCACGGGCAGGGCTGCCTCCAGCTTGGCGTAGGCACGCTGCAGTTCCGCCTCTATCTCGTCGACGACCCCAACCTTTGCAACCGTATTTGATCCTACCTTGAAGATTGCGGCATACCCTCCCCCGCCCAGGTAGCGTGCCCTCGACCAGTCGATCGCTCGGATGGTCTTTGGTTCCCGCTGCTTTGGCTTTTTTGTAATCAATTTAAGTGCAGACCGCTTCGGTGAGCGGAAGAGTTGCGTCCCCCCAAGATGCAATGAGAATTCTCACTTGACTGTCTCGGTTAACTCCGCCAACTCGCCCCGGAGGATGGCGGCCTTGATTTTTTGCGCCTCCTTCCTGCCTTTTGCGCCGGCAAATTGCCGTGTGCGGAGCTTTCCAAATTGCACTCCGTATGTCCCATGTAGGCATATTATAGTTGGAACCCCTCCAATGGTTTGGTTATATCGGTTTGCCATCCTTTCGAGATGGGGCTCCACAAAGTGTCCTCCGACCCGGCAGCCCTGGTGATGCTGCGTCATGGCATGGAAGAGTCGCGTGAACACCCGCCGGCGGCACCATTTAGGCAGGACGTAGGCATCCAGAACGTAGAGTTCCTTGTCCGGGCGGCCGTCATATACCTTCATCCAGTCATAGACGATGGTACCAATCAGCTCATCACCTGAAAATGCACCAAGGATGTGAATCTCGGCGGCCACCTCTGGGTCGATAAAGTGGGTGCGTATTTTCAGTATCCCGTCGTAGGTAAAACCCTCGTCGACGGGACGAATGTGAATCTTGTTGCTCACTCTCCATCTGCGACTTCGGCTGCCGGCCCTAAAATCCCGGGTTTTGATATTCTTGCGAATGGGCTCCAGTCAGGTGCAGGATGAGTCCACTTTACACTCGACCCACTGGTTTTGATATGTTTTGAGCGCAGCGTATATCTGATAGGTAATATCGTGCTCCTGGCTGCCCCAGCACAGGAATGGAGTTAACCGATGAGGGTGGCCAGGGTAGGGGTTGAGGAACCGCACAGGTTCCTGCTGGCTGGAGGCGCGGCCGAACAGGGTGATTTCTGCGTTGCCGCAGAACAGCGGGTCCCTGTCGAGCTGGTCGCGCAATCGATCTGAGATCGGGTTTCGGCCGCTCTCGGGCTGTTCGATGTCAAACCCGAGCTTGGGAGTCAGGAGCTGCAACCGCGGCAGCGTTTGCTGGCAGGCATAGCTGACGGCCTCGGCCTCCCTGTTCTTCTCGGCGATCGCTGCCACGACTTCCTCGCGCGGAAAGGCGTCCTCTTCCCACAGCGGGTCACCCTCGACCAGCATGAAGGCATTGGCCCCAAAACAGCTTTCCCTGAAATCGGGATCAAACCACACCTGCAACCGATGGGGCCATTCAAACATCCGACGCCCGCCGGCGCCGCTGAACCAGTAGTAATCTTCGTTGGAGCGGGCCTCACCTTTTTCAGCCCAGGACTCGAATGTCAGGAAGTGGATCACTGCCATCCACTGAAAGACGTCGAGCTGGCAAAGGAACTTCAGCGGCTGTCCGGTGATCTGATTGTTCGGCCAATGCCTGTTTACCAGTGCCTTGAGGTCAGGTTTTATCCCCTGGTGGATAGCATGCATGGCACTGCTGTTGATCGAATCTACGAGATCGGGCAATCCGCCAAGCTGCATCGGAACCATCGGGTTCAAATCTTTGGGAGCAGGCTGCGCCGCCAGGTCGAGGCGATAGGCTAACAGCGCTCTTTTCCCAGCCTTTTTTCGAGCCTGCTGGTACGTCCGGGTAAATTCCTCCGCCATCTTGATCGCGCCAACGGCGTCGTCTGTGTGGAGCATCACTCGCCGCAGATTCGTCTCGATCCTATCGAGCGGGTGCAGCCGAGTTACGATATTGGGATTCCAATCAACTTTCATGAGCGTTTTTTGGCCGCTTTTTTGAGCTGAAGCCATCGTTCCACCGTGTTCTCAGGGACTGGGTATGGGTAATACACGGCTGCCAAGGAGTTATGCCAGTCTCCACGCTCGTCCGGCTGGATGGGGAATTTGGGGGGCTTGATCTTAAGCCATCGGCCATGCCAATCGCCCTTAAGCTTCTTCAACATTTTGCCGGAAAGGGTGTAAACCGTCACATCGACTTCCCAAAGCCAGGGAGCACATCTCCTTCCTGTGCCGATCAACCGGCTGCCTACCATTTTAGCCTCCTGGCAATCTTTCTTGCTCTTGGCGAGCCGGGTCACGATGCCGATTTCAGGCCGGCGAGATTGCGATACGGCCACCCAATCCCCGACCTTGAACACCGGCTTGGTGCATGTCTGAGTGGCCGGGAGCCGCCCCGGCCGCTCAGAAAGATGGCCGAGGAGGTCTTTTGGGTTCCAGGTGAGGCCGTAAACCGTGCGTTTGTAGAAGCGCCAGGCGAGCTTGACGTTGCGCTCTTCGGCGGTAGGGCTGAGAAGAATCTCGGCGGCGATGCGCAGGCCGGCGTGGAGATAGCTGGGGTGGGCATTTTTCGGCATCTGCATCAGGTTGGAGTACTCCCGGCTCATCGGGTAATAGTCGCCAAAAGTGCTTCCAGCTGGGGAGATAAGGCCCGCCTTTTGGAGAGCCTCCCGCCCGATCAGCCTCTGCAGCCTCTTCAGCGTGGTCTGATGGGGTGGGACGAGCACGCAGGTCTTGCCCTTTGGCTCCCACTTCCATCCTCTCGCGGCTTTCTTGCCGTTGGCGATCATTTTCTGGATGTAGGCGCTGATGCCGTACTGATCGGCAATGTTAAGGACCTCCCGGCGAATTTCGGGGGCGACCTTGGGGCCAACCCTCGTGTAGCCGGCAAAGAGCGCCTCGTTGACGCCCGCCGGCCCAACGTCGGCGATGTAGCTGACTCCATCCTTTTCGACCCACTTCATCCCTGTCCCAATGGAGCAAAGCAGGTGGTCGTAAACGCTGATGCGGTCCCGGTAGATGGACTTGTAGCGGTATTTTGGGTCGAGCTTCAACTTCAGCCACTCGTTCATCGTCTTGTAGGGCTTGCCCTCCAGAGGCAGGGCGACGTCGTTGAACTCTGGATCGTTGGAGACGGTGACGCCCCACGCATCGTAGATGAGGTCCTGCTGGGCCTGGGTGATGTCTTTAAGATCCAGGATGGCGTCCTTCGGGTTGGTCCAGTCCTCGGA
>Ga0116130_1002151_pt1 | contig 10197 bp, 6 predicted proteins | sample June2015DPH_17_5_FD_89733 | JGI IMG/M metagenome (GOLD analysis project Ga0116130, IMG submission 89733) | Peatland microbial communities from SPRUCE experiment site at the Marcell Experimental Forest, Minnesota, USA - June2015DPH_17_40 | ecosystem: Environmental > Terrestrial > Soil > Wetlands >...
GGCAGTCGTTATGCTTTTGCTCATTCTAACTCTCAGCTGGATGAACTCGGCAGTCGTTATGCTTTTGCTCACTCCATTTCCCAGTTAGATGAACTCGGCAGCAGATATGCTTTTGCTCATTCCAATTCTCAGCTTGATGAACTTGGAAGCCGGTACGCTTTTGCTCATTAATATTTATTAAAGAATTGTAAATTTAGTAGTTCATAATTTTATCAAAAATTTGTAATTTTAAGCCTTCAAAGTGTTTTTTGAAGGCTTTTTTTTAAACATAAATTTTAAAACATCATTCGTTTTCTTAATTGCAAAAGAATTTTCTTTACTTTTTCATTGCTTTTATTTTTTTTTGGCCATCTATTATAAAATCTCAAACTAATTGGTACGAGAAAGATAGTGAGCACTTCAAAATAATTTATAAACAATCCCAATCATATTTAGTTCCGCATATATTATACTCTGCAGAAAATGCTCTTAAGACGCTGATGAAAATTTTTAATTACACGCCATCCGAAAAAATTGCAATCAGTTTATATGATGCAAGCGATTATGGATTTGCATCTGCTACATCCGTCCCGGAAAATTTTATCCGGCTCGAAATAGAACCATATGAACATGCTTACGAAAACATCCCTTTTAATGAAAGATTTCAATGGGTGCTTAGCCATGAGTTAGTTCATGTTGTAGTGGGTGACCATGCTTCCGATATAGAGTCGGCTACCAGAAAAATATTTTCTAAAGTGTCCCCGGAACAGACTCAACCGCTGACAACTTTTTACAGCTTGCTTACTGATTACAGCCGGTTTACTCCAAGATGGCATCAGGAAGGGATAGCTGTTTTTTTAGAAACCTGGTTAAGCGGCGGATTTGGAAGAGTCCTTGGAAGTTTTGATGAAATGTTTTTCAGGTGTATGGTTTTGGATTCGGTTAAATTTCCATCTTATATTGAGCTTGATGCAAAAACATCTTTAACAAATTATTTACTCGGGTCGCTCTATTATTTATATGGAGCGCGGTTTTGTTCATACCTGGCAATACAGTACGGGCAGGAAAAATTAATTCAGTGGTTCAGGGAAGAGCCCGGCGATGTTTATGAAGGGTTTATAAATAAATTTAATAAAATATATGGATTCGATTTTGAAGATGCCTGGAACCGGTTTATTGCAAATGAAAAGATTTTTCAGGAAGAAAACATAAAACGGTTGGAGGCGTCGGAACTGACACCTGTAAAAAGGCTTACAACACAGCCGATAGGCTGGGTAACCCAGCCATATTTAGAACCTTCAGATACTTCGTTGATATTCGGTTATCATACTCCAAATCATTTAGCCGGAATTCAGAAATTTAGAATTTCAACAGCGGCATCAGAACATTTGGCTACCTTACCAACCCCAAGTTTAATTAGGGTTGCTTCCACAGCCTATGATAAAGAGAATGGACTCTTCTTCTATACAACCAAGAATAATGAACTATACAGGGATATATGTGTTCTTGAGACGGCAACGGGCAAAACAAAAATTTTATTTAAAAATTGCAGAGTCGGGGATTTATCTATTTCACCTTTATCGCACGATCTCTGGGGTGTACTTCATTCCAATGCTGAAGTTTCTCTTACCATTTCTCCTTATCCATACAGAACATTAATTCCATTGATCAAATTTAATGCAGATGACGAAGTACTTAATCTTTCGGTAAATCCGCCCGGGAAAACTTTGGCGGCAGTTCTCCATAGGTCAAATGGAGAACAATCTATAATTTTAGTTAACACTGACAGCCTTAAAACCGGCGGAGCTTTTAAGTTTGAAACTATTACCGATAAAGGATCCCCGGAAAATCCTTCTTGGAGTCCTGATGGAAAATATTTATATTGGAATGCTTATACAAATGGTGTATCTAATATATATCGTATGGAAATAGAAAGTAAAGATATTGAGCCTATTAGTAATACTCTCCGGGGCTTGTTTATGCCCGTTTATTTAGATAAAGATTCCCTGTTTGTTTTTGAGTTTACTACCGATGGATTTATCCCTGCAATTATTCCCATCTCTCCGGCTAATCATTTATCCGCAATAAATTATTTAGGAGAAGAAATAGTTGAAAAAAATCCTGAGGTAACAAAACTGGCGCTAAAACAGGATGAGAATCCCATAACGGATTCTACTTCGGTAGAGGATGAGCAAGAATATAATTCATTGGATAATTTAAAAGTGTTAACTTTCATACCTGTTATAAGCGGCTTTCAGAATGACGCAGTGCTGGGAATTTTTACACATATTTCCGATGCACTAATTATTCATGATTTGACAATGGAATTTGGAGTATCGCCCTTTAAATCATTGGCAGATTTGCCGAAATTTCATTTAAAAGTAAAATATGAGTACCGTAAAAGGGTAACGGTAGGCATTAATTATAATGCAACGGATTTTTATGATTTATTTAATACCCGCAAAAGAGGTATGATTGGAACAAAACTTACATTGGGATATACTCAATACTGGGTTTTTGATAATCCTCTTAAAGTTATGCAAACTTTTTCAATTGACTATTACACAAAAGTAAAATACATTAATGATAACATTGTAAAAGTTTCGCAACCCGACTTTTCCGTGTTCCAAACAAACATCAATGCAAAGGATTTAAGAAGAAGTATCGGAAGTATCGATTTTGAAGATGGAAATGAACTTAATCTTACCGTGATAGCATTCGGAGTAAAAGAACCGGCATGGCTGGTTGCAGAAGAATTGTGGGGTGAATGGGACAATTATTCAACCTGGCTTATTCCCCATAATATTTTTCATTTCAAAATATCATCCGGTTTAACAGAAGGGACAGATAATGTAGTGCAGGCAAAATATTATTTCGGTGGATTCGGAAATAGACAACTTGAAGACACAGATGTAATGCAATTCAGGAAAGTCTTCCGTTTCCCGGGAATATCCATTTACAGCTTGGATGCCGATAGATTTTTTAAAGTAACATTAGAAAATGAACTTCCTCCATTAAGATTCAGCAATGCCGCAATCGGACAGCATTATTTAAGTCATATTAGTATGTCATTTTTCACCCAGGCTCTTACATTAAAAACCGACCAGCAACCAAACCTGGTAGATATTGGTTCCCAAATTAATTTTGTTATGAGGCATTGGTTTAACCTTGAATCCACTCTTTCAGGCGGAATTGCAAAAGCCTGGTATAACGGAGGGAATTCCTGGGAATGTTTTGTTTCTTACAAATTATTAAGAAATTAAAGTCTTTTAATTAAAGACAATGGTAAAAAAATCTATATTGGCTGATATTACTCAAGATATTGTAAAAAATATTTTATCAAATTACTTTGATATATACCAGATAAAAGAGTTCAAAGGAATTGTTTCCCGTTTAATTAATTCGAAAAAGAAACATAAAAATAAAATTCAGGCTTCACAAAGACAACAACTTGGCTCCAATCCTCAAGAATACACTTATCCTTTATATATCGATCTATTAATAACATTTGCGGCAGACAAACTCAATAAAGCAAAATTTATAGAACTGATGCTTTATATTGGAGAAATCTGTATTGCGCGTGGTGAATTAGAAATCGCATCACAGACTTATACCCAAATTTTATCTAAAATCAATAATGAAGACAGGCTGGAAAATATTGCAGCGCATTCTCTTTTAGCGCTGGGTGAAGTCAATAGCCGGCAGGCTAAATGGAAAAAAAGTATCGATTTTATAAATCAAGCAAAAAAATATTTTAGTAAACAAAACGATATAAAAGGTATTGCAAAATGCAACAATTTGCTCGGTACCATATATGCTGACAGAGGGAGCATAAAAAAGGCAACAGAGTGTTTTGAAAAAAGCCTTTCTTTTCTTAATCCACTGACTGATATTGCACTCATTGGCAGGATCGAAACTAATATAGGTATTTTGAACAGTATAAAAGGAGATTATGATGATTCATTACTATATTACCAGCGGGCATTAATAAAATATGAACAAATAAAAGATGCATTGCAAATGTCAAAATTAAGACATAATCTCGGTATGCTGCACACCCAAAAGGGAGAATATGAGTCAGCCCTCAGAGAATTTGACAGAAGCATCGTAATTTCAATAAAGGCGGGTTTCCTGCCCAACCTGGCTTTATCATATCTAAGTAAATCGTATATATATGCAAAATCAAATGACCTGCCTTTAGCCTCAGCCTTTGTCGATAAATCCTTTGAGCTAAGCCGTAAAATAAATGACAGGCTTTCAATTGCCGATATTTATAAGATTAAAGGAATTATAGAAAGGAAATTAAAACATTATGATCTTTCTGAAAATTATTTCCTTACCAGCTTAAGATTAAACGCCGAATTAGAAAACATCCTTAATCACGCGGAAACTTTATCTGAACTCGGCGAATTATTTATAGAAATCAATAAAAAAGAAGAGGCGAAGAAGTGTTTAAAAGCTGCATTAAAAGATTACAAGAAAATTGGCGCGGATCTTCATATTAAAAGAGCAGCGGCACAATTGAAAAATATTACCTGATCCGGTTTTTCAAAAATCTCTTTTTAACTAATAAATATTCTCACGTATACCTCATAAGCAAGTGTTTTTATTTATAATTTCTTATATTATTTTAACATTTTAAAAAATTATTTTTTTAATTACTAACTGACCCAGATGAAATTTTCCGAATTCAAAAAGAATATTGATAACTTAGATAAAAGTCATATAGGCTTCGATGAGACATCTGAAAAGATAAAAAACCTTGAAGTAATACTTGACATTGTTAAAACCATAAACAGTACATTAATACTTGAAGATGTTCTATGGTTGGTTCTACATAATGCAATACGACTTACGAGTTCAGACAGAGGATTTATCGTTCTTAGAGATTCTGCCGAAGAATTGGAATATAAATTGGGTTTGGATGCGGAAGGGAATCAACTGCCCGAGAGCATGTTTAATGTCAGCACAACAGTGGTTAAAGATGTTTTTAATGTCGGACAGTCAAAATTTATTGAAGGGGCACAGAGCGATACGGAATATGATTCCAGCAAAAGTATTCTGTATCTCGAACTTCAAACTATTTTATGTTCGCCGTTAATAACGGGGAATAAAAAAATAGGCGTTATATATGTGGATAGTAAGCATCTGCACAAAGTAAAAGCACGTGAAATTACGGATACATTTGAAATTCTTGCGGGGCAGGCTGCAACGGCTATCAGGAATGCCCAACTTTATAACGGGCAGCTCAATGCTTATAATGCCTTAAATGAAGCAAATATCCAATTAATTCAAGTAGAAAGAAAGGCTTTAAAATCAAGCATTGATTCTGAAATCGGACAATCTTTACAAGGCCTCGTTCACCTTGCTCTTTTAGAAACAGAAAGCTTATTGAGAATTATTGAAAAAACTCAAAAAGATTCCGCCGTTAAGAATGACCCTGCCGCTATTCTCTTCGACCGGCTGAAGTTAAAATTAATAGTAGCTATAGACAGTATCAGGAGCATTCAGAAATTTGCCCAGGTTCTATTAGAAACTTCGCTTATGAACCTTGACAAAGACAGCGGCGATTTAAACATTACTATCCAATCTGTTATAAAATACCTTGCCGCAATGAAAAAATATTACAGGGTAGTTTTTAAAACAGAATTAAATGCGATTCCTTTATGCAATTATGATTCCGAGCAGATACAGCACCTGCTCGTTAATTTATTTAATAATGCTGTTGAAGCCAGAAAAGATGTATCTATAACTATCAGATCATCATACAAAGATAATTTCGTTTATGTAGAAATTGAAGATAACGGCCCCGGATTTCCACCGGAAATTGAAAATCCCTTTTATCAAGTAACTGCCGTAGGAAAAACAAGCTATGGGCTCTATTTGTGCAAAAGTATAATAGACAAGCACAACGGACATATAATAATTTTACAGCGAAGACCAAGCGCTATTATAGAATTTTCTTTACCGGTAATTAATTAATGCGAAAATCCTTATTTAAATATTTTAAAACACTTTATGATCAAATACCTTTCCCTATTCAAATTATCAATGAAAAGGGAAAAATTGTCTATGTAAACTATTCTTTTGCATTTCAATGGGGATATAATTTATCCGAGTTAAAAGAGTATTCAATATTCAATGATTCCGTGCTTAAAGCAAGCGGCGCTCATAAGGTGATTTTAGATATATTCGAAAAGGGAACCAGCAGTTTCATAAATAATTATGCCGACTCACTTTTAAAAAGTAAAGAAATAACACTGCCTATTTTTAGAACTAAGCTTTTCCCTGTATCTGCAGAAGATGAAACCCACATCGTACTTTTTCATGACGATCAGACGGAAATAGTATTGGCAGAAACTGAAGTAAATAAATCAAGAGACAACATTAAAGAAACTGAAAGATTGAAAGATACTTTTCTAACCGTACTTTCGCATGAACTTCGCACTCCATTAAATATAATACTTGGATATTCTTCAATCTTAAGAGACAGCATGAAGGATAAGATGAGCCCTGATGATACAGTATACCTGGATAATTTATACAGCGGCAGCGAAAGGTTATTTAACAGCATAACTCAAATGCTGGAGTTTGCACAGATTGAAGCGGGCAATTATGTTTTAAACATCGAAACAATAAATTTGAATAGTATAATAACCAACTGCATTGACGCCTACAGGGAAAGCGCATTCGAAAAAAAGATTTCTATAAAGACTAATTTTAGCAAGAAAAAGTTACTTATAGATGCAGACATTCAGAGCCTTGAAAACACAATTAATAATTTATTAAATAACGCCGTTAAATTTACACGTCAGGGTTTTATCGAGATTGAAACCGGCATAATTGAAGAAAGAGAAGTTGCAATCTGTAAAATCCAGGATTCCGGCGTAGGTATTTCAACCGAGTATATGGACCATTTATTCCGCCCTTTTAGCCAGGAAGATTTAAAAATGGGAAGAAATTATGAAGGAAACGGTTTGGGTCTTGCTCTTGCAAAACGCTATCTTGAGAAAATGGGCGGCTCCCTTTTAGTCGACAGCATTAAAGGCGTTGGTTCTACATTTACTTTAATCCTTCCTCTTTCACAAAAAAAATGACTCTACTCTGGAAAGAAGCTTTATCAGATAAAAAATACAGATTACAAGCTGTACTAACCGTGATTGTTCTTGCAGGTGTTTTATGGAGTTTAACAAATTTCCTTAATTTTATTGAAAATCGACAGGGGATTATTTTAGCAGATCCGCTGCTAAGCCATTTCAAACCACTAAACCTTACATGGCTTATATTCGGGTTAATATACCTATCATTAATTACAGCATTATTTGAGCTTGCTAAATATCCCAAGCAATTGATGTTTATCTTACAGGCATATTCGCTTCTCGTTGTTATTAGAATGGCAGCTATGTATATAATACCTCTTAACCCGCCTCCGGATATGATTCCTTTAAATGATCCTTTTGTCGAATATTTTGGAACGGGCAGGCTTTTAACAAAAGACTTATTTTTCTCAGGTCATACAGCAACCCTTTTCTTACTTTTCCTTACCGTTCAAAGTAAAAAACTTAAAATTTTGTTCTTAACCTGTACTATTGCTTTAGGACTGTCGGTTCTGCTTCAACATGTGCATTATTCAATTGATGTATTAGCGGCGCCGTTTTTTACATATACTTGTTTCCATATCATCCTTTTCTTTCATAAAAAACAGCCGTTATTTTAAAACTACAAAAAGATCTTTTTCCCTAAACTACGATATCTTGTTGACATTGATTAGGAAATTTGACAAGTTAAACCGGTTATGTTTGTGGGATAAATTCCAGGGATTATTTTCTTATTTATCTCAATTACTCTTCCGGTGAAAATTTATATTAAGTTTTGATTTGATTAAATGCTTTTAGTTATTCGCTTAAAAACTATTTTATCTTAGTCGGCAATTATTTGAATTTATTTTGAAAACAAATCCCTGAGAAGCAGGGGACTAATTTTGCGGGGGCAAAATGGAGAAAAAAACTTCAGAAGAAGATAAAAATAAATTTGTATTTTTTCTCGGCGGACATGATGCCGAGATGGTTACTATACAAAAAATGCTCGCAGATAATAATATTCCCTCCGGATATATTAAAGACAAAAACCTGCAATGGGGTGCAAAGCTTTCCGATTACAAAGAAAATATCTCTAAACTTTCCTTAGAGCAAATACCCGTATTTGTTGAATTAGAACTTGATACAAAATATCCTTCTAATGCAATTATTGTAGATCATCATAATGAACTAGCATATTGTAACCCTTCGTCACTTGAACAAATTGCCAAACTCTTACAAGTGAAATTAACAAAAGAACAAATGTATATAGCTATTAATGATAGTAAATACATATTTGGCCTGAAAAAAATGGAATTAACAGATGCGCAAATCAATGCAATACGAAAAATGGATAGGGATGCACAGGGCGTAACTGAAAAAGATTACAAGCAGGCAAATATTGCAATAAAAAAATTTTCTACAATTATTGATGAAGGTGTTGTACTGGTAGAAAATGCACCTGAAAAAACTAGTGCGGTGACAGATAAGATATTTGCTGATTATGAGCACATTTTTGTAATAACTACTCAAGGCTCGATTACGTATTCAGGCAACGGTAAAATAGTCGAACGGCTTGTCGATCAATATAAGGTATTCAAAGAAACTAATGAGGGAATAAATTTCTATTATGGCGGCGATTTACCGGATACCGGTTATTTTGGAGCAAATAAAGCTTTAAATAAAGAAGAGATAAAAGATGTAATAAATAAACCTATATACTCACACCATATTTTCCTTTTCCCCTTCCTACTCGAAGATGAGATTGACATAGAGACAAAAGATATGAGAGAGTCTTCCTGGCAGAAGGATGATTTTACAATTAATATTAAGCCTGAAAAAGAATTCCCCTGCGGGTTAAAGCGCTATTATGAAGAAGATATTTTTAAGTATAATGAATTAAGATATTTTTATGAATACGTTAATAAGAGTTTGTTCTCCGGGTATTCCACTAAAACAAATTATTTTAAAAAAAATATTGTTTGTGGAAAAGATGAATTTATTATATCGATTAAAAATATTTACGGAGTTGAAAAGTATCATCTGAAAATAGATGATATTTCATTAAGAATTTTTGATTCAAACGTAGGAATATTATCAATTACTCTTAACAATTACTTTTACCAAGATTTTAAATCAATATTAAAAATAAATGACTATGGCAGGAGAGTTTATCCTCAATTTCTTGGCTTAAATGGAACAAAAAATACAAAAGATATTTTTTTACCAAGCGAAATTGAACTAATTATAAACGGAGAGCATTTTGTAGAAAGATTTGAAACAAAAGATTATTTTCAAAAAGATTTAAAAATTGCGGGACATATCAAATACCTGCTCAAACCAATAAATAAATTTAAATCTATAATTGATGATAGAATGTACACGCTTTGTTGGTATGGCAATGAAGAGTTGATAAACAGCCTTAGCAGTAAATGCAGTCATAAGGATATAAACGTTTCTTATGAATATGAACATTCTGAAAATTGGTACAAATACATCTTCCTTGACAGTAACTTTCCTGGCGTTGCTTGCGAATCGATGAAAAATGAATTGATAAAGAATGCCACTTATCCAAGATTTGTAGATTGGGGTACATTATTCGGTTTAACAAGATACAGTTTTATGTGCTTATCAAATAGGAAAGATACTGCCTATAATGTTATTAGAAATCACATGCAAAAAATGTACTACCAAATTGCTGTTCTATTATTGATTCAACGGGCATCTATTCTCAGTTTTAATGATATGATTGAGGATATTAGTAAACAAATTGAAAAGTTAAGTAAACGGCATATTGATGTAACTGAGGATGAGATAGTAAGAAATGTTGAACTTATTCAGTCAGATGTCATCAGTTTTATAAATAGACTGTGGTTTGATGAGGTAACACCACAAGATCAGGGGATAGAGATCTATGATCTTGCAAGAAAACAAATGAAGTTACCATTGGAATTGGAAACATTAAAGAATAAATCGAAAGATTTACACAATTTTGTAGATTTATTAACAAGTGAAAGAAATGTTTTTTCCGCTTGAAAACTGACCACTTTTCCGCCTGAAAATTGACCACCTTAAAACATTAAAATAAGAATAAATTTCCTCTGCAGATTAACTGCGACAGTTATTAACTAAGAGGAAAAAC
>Ga0116130_1002157_pt1 | contig 10171 bp, 9 predicted proteins | sample June2015DPH_17_5_FD_89733 | JGI IMG/M metagenome (GOLD analysis project Ga0116130, IMG submission 89733) | Peatland microbial communities from SPRUCE experiment site at the Marcell Experimental Forest, Minnesota, USA - June2015DPH_17_40 | ecosystem: Environmental > Terrestrial > Soil > Wetlands >...
CTGAGCCATCACGCGCGCCAGGCGCTTCGTCGTATGCGCAAGCGGCCTACCCTGGTGATCGCCTTCTGGCAGCAGGCCGATCTGTTTCCATTGTAACTATATTATGCAATGCTCAATAGATGTGCCCTACCCCGGCTTTCTCCGCAATCTACGGATGTACTACGGCGCCACGAAGTCGAATCTGAAGGTGCCCCGGTTGCCGGAGTCATTCGCCATCAAAAACAGCGTCACCCCCTACTCCGCTATTTGCTACAGGCTCGTGGACGAGAACGGCGACACTTTCAGCTACCCGCAAGAGAATATGGCGGACGTTTCCGCGATGATGCGACACGCCATGATAGTTGCGACACAGGGAAAGTTAGACGGAGCTTACGTGTCGGGCCATACAAAGGCTCATCCGTTCTACCTGCCTGTGCCAAGCATCGGAACGGAGCACGCGGACGGCGACATCCGGCGAATAATCGTAGCCGAGCCCGCTGGGCTTGGGCTGTTGTCAAGCAATCTGGCGGCGATCACATCGCTCCCCCTAAAGGACGACAGGGGCAAGCTTGTCTGCTATGCGGTGCGGGAACCAGACGAAGACGGCGTGTTCTCCCGGTATCTCGGTACATCCAAGACATTCCGCACCGTCACGCCGATGATTCTCGACCGGACGGGCGGGGAACGGCGTATCGGCAAACGCATCGAGGCGCTCATAACGAAAGCCGGATTCCCCAAGCCAATCCGGATCACATTCAACAAGACGTGGTGGGCGGGGAAATTGCCCGTGCCTGTCTCACGGGCGCAGGTATACGTCGATGTGGAATTTCCCGTCAAGGTGTCAGGGCCGTTGGCGGCTGGGGTGGCGGCAGGATACGGCATCGGGCTGTTTGCCCGCGAGTAGCAATTTTCGAAAACCGAGAGGGCTTTGGAGCAGCCGGAGGATTTGCGAAAAAAACAAGGTTTAAGGCTATCTTAAAGCGTGTGTTTTGCTAGCAGTGCGGATGCGGTTTCACAGAGGCACAGACCTCTGTTGTCATTGAAATTGGCCTGGGCAAGCCGCATTGATTGCTGCCTGAAGGTTTCACAGAGGCACAGACCTCTGTTGTCATTGAAATAAGCGATAGGTGCAAGGGTTGCCGGAGCAATGTTCCGTTTCACAGAGGCACAGACCTCTGTTGTCATTGAAATGAACACTGACCGCCGCAATTGACGCCATCTAGAGCTTGTTTCACAGAGGCACAGACCTCTGTTGTCATTGAAATTTGATGTACAATCCTGTGGCGTTGATTGTTCCGGCGTTTCACAGAGGCACAGACCTCTGTTGTCATTGAAATTACACTTGCGTTGCTGGTCCGAACGAACAGTGCGCTTGTTTCACAGAGGCACAGACCTCTGTTGTCATTGAAATTCTGGAGTCGTCATGATGAACCGGCGATTCAGCTCGTCGTTCCACAGAGGCACAGGCCTCTGTTGTCATTGAAATCCGATGTTGATGTGGTCGAAGTGCGGTTTGAAGCAGTTCCACAGGGCACAGACCTCTGTTGTCATTGAAATGAGCAAATCGTCGTCCAGCGACGAACGGCGGACACGGGGCAATGCGATACGCCTGCTTGGAAGAGGCAAAAGCTAAGCCGCCCTCTCCAACCGCCGTTCTATAACGCTCTTTGTGCCAATCCGATCCAGTTCTTGGCAAAGCGTACCGATCCTCTCACAGCGGTGGTGGAATTCGTGGAGTTGAGAAGATGTTAAGGGTGCTGGTTGTCCGAATGTCTCGATTTGAACGTCAATCAGCAGGCGGACCTCATCCTTGATGGCACTGGCTGGGGTGGTCATCGTGGGAACCTCTAACGAAATTTTGGTCGATATGCTGCGTTGAGTTCTGCCAGTGAGCTTGGCACCCGTGAGGCGGCTGACCTTCAGATCAGCAGCAGGACTTCAGACGCAGCAGTTCCAAATGATAGCAGGCGGATGTGACAGGGAGGTAAACGAAAGTCAGCGAGCCGCCCAAATGTACGCTATCGGAAATACAAACATTTACTTGAATGAGAATGTCATCTCGGATTAGGATTTTCCAACGGCACTTCGGGAGCGTCTTATGGAGAAGCCACAGCTAGAAATCTGCTGCTCAATCTGCGGCAAGCGAGTGACGCTGCATGAGGATACATCCGTTGATGAAAATGGCAAATCCGTCCATACAGACTGCTACGCAAAACGAATCTTGCAAGACAATAGTTCGCACTCTGGCACTGCTGCTTGACTAGGAGGCTCCGCAGATTGTACGTGGGGCCTCACTCCGACTTCCCGCACACCGTGTCAATCCTTCGCATGATCCGCTCAGCCCACTGGATGCTTGCATCAATCAGCTTATCCGTCCGTGCGCGGGCTTCCCTGAGGAGTGCCGAACAAATCGTCTAACGTCTGCGTGTGCAGACTCGCAAGAAACCTCGTGCTGGGTCGCAAGCGTGCGAACTGGTATTTACACGCCAGCAAGGTCCGACAGGGTCGGAATGTGGCGCTGTGCGGGCGGGACCGGAGCCATCTCGAACATGTAGTGAAAGTGCTTGAACGTCCGAATCACAAAGGCCAACGCGGACTCCTTGCGACCGCCATAGTCGATAAAGACTTCTTCCCCCGCGCCGATCACCAGTGGAGAAGTCCTCAACCAGATTCCGCGTCCGCCCGAATGTATTTGTACCGAGTTCACTTGCAATGGTGCCCCACCCTGTCTTTGCGGCTTTACATGCTTTTGGCGGTTCGCAATCTGATTGCAAATCTGCCAATCCAAACTTTCGGGCACCGTAAACCGTGCGAGTGCGTCCCGCCGCTCTTGAGTCAGCGACGGGTCATTCTTCATCCACTCCGGCATGGAGTTCGCCGTCGCGATGAACTCGTCGAGATCGTCGAGGTTGAAATTCCGCATCAAACGGCGGAAGACCTTCCTTAGCTTGGTGTAGCGCTCTCGCGAATTCTTGTGCAGCATTAGGATAGCTCCTTTGCTGAATTTACCACTTTGGCCGCTCAGATGGGGTGTTTTTCCCACTTTATAGTTTCGCCTCGCATTCGCCTTTTTCATCGCATTTTCCATCGCATTTTTGGACCCGAACGTATCCAAAAGCACCCGAAACGGTGCACTTTAACGTCTGTAAGGTATTGATAGGAAAGGAATCCGACCAGTTAGAGCAGATTAGCAAACCGCCGCCTTCAGCCTCTCGGCCACCTCTCCGGCGTTGTGGATTTATAGTTTACCACTGGCGGGGCTTCGGGTTGGGCCCCCCTACCGTTTGAGTAGTGGATCACCTTGCGTGCTTTGCGATTTTCGGGAACTTTGCGGTTAAGACCCTTCCCGCAAAGGAGACCAGGGACGTGCAACGAACGCCAAAGAAATCTCAGCTCTCCCAATCCTTCAGGCTTTCAACCTCAAACTGCACCGACGCCATTGGCTGCACCAGCGTGCGAATTTCGCTTCCCGTTATTCTGAAGCTGCGGCGGTTGCGTTATGCTGAACGTTCCTGACACAAGGTTGGGGACATCCTCTTTCGCATGGCTAGCCCTCAAGCCGAGCTTTCCCAATCATCATCGAACCGGAAACTGGTCCTGGCCGGCCAGATTGCCTTTTTGCCCACCGGCATTCTCACGACGTTGCTGGGCCCGATGCTGCCGATCCTGATTGCGCGCTGGGCGATGAATGACACTCAGGCCGGCAATCTGTTTCTGGTGCAATTCCTGGCGTCGCTGGTGGGCGTGCAACTCTCGGGAGTTCTGCTGGCGCGGTTCGGATTCCGTCCGGCGTTTCTGTTGGGGCTGCTGTTGATGGCGTGCGGAGTGGCCACGCTCTATATGGGATCGCCCTGGCTGGGGCTGGCCTCGGTGGCAGCGTATGGTCTGGGACTGGGTCTGATTGTCCCGGCCGACAATCTGCTGGTTGCGGAGATCAGTTCGGGTTCGGGCCCGAGTTCGCGTACCGGCGCGGTGAGCCTGCTGAATTTTTTCTGGGGCGTCGGCGCGGTGTTGTGCTCGCTGATGGTAGCGTGGACGGCGGCACACAAGTTACTGCCATTTTTTCTTGGCTCGGTAGCGCTGTTCCTTGTATTGCTGGCGTTGGCAATGCGTAATCTGCCTTTTCCCGCTGCGGAAAAATCCGCGGGATCGTCGGCCTCATCTTCATGGCGAGAGATGGCGAAAAGTCCGGCGATTTGGCTTTTCGCAGCCGTGTTCTTTCTGTATCCGGGAGCGGAAACGGCGGCGGGAGGATGGATCGGCTCCTATGTCTCGCGGCTGGGGTCGCGCGGGGCGGCGATGGCGTCCATGATGCCGGCGTTTTTCTGGTCGGCGTTGACGGTGGGCCGCGCGTTGGGAACCGCATTCCTACGTCACTTTCCGGAACGCCGAGTTTTGCGGGCGGGCTTTGCGGCGGGAGCGGCGGGCATTGCGCTGATGCTCTGGGCTCCGGCACTGGCGGGAGTGATTGGCGGGGCGCTGATTACGGGACTGAGTTTCTCGACGCTGTATCCGATCACTGTGGCCCGGCTTTCCGAGCGGTTCGGCGTTGCCGCTCGCAGCATTGGCTCGGTCATGTTTTCGCTGGCGTCGTTAGGGCCGGCGGTCATTCCGTGGATGGTGGGCGTGATCTCGCATAGCACGGGGAGTCTGCGCGCTGGGCTGCTGCTGCCGCTGGGGGCGACGGTAATCTTGTTTCTAATCCATCTTTTCGAGTGGTGATGTCGAATGGTGAGGCTTTGAAGGCTGGCAATGCGAAAGCGCCGGTTCAGAGCCGCGACGCCTTCGCGCGCTTGCCTCCGGCCAGCCGCAGTGGGACTGTGGAAGCCAGTTCCACGCGGTTTCTTCCTTTGTTCTTGGCGCGGTAGAGAGCCTGGTCAGCCGCCTGGATCACCTGCTCGGGCTGGCGGTAGCGAGTGCTGGGTTCGGCCACTCCGATGCTGACTGTCACCGATAAGCGATCGGGCGACTGGCTGGGACTCGCGGCGACGGTTTTCTTTTTTGCGGACTTTCTGCGATCGGACTCACCCGCGCGGCGATCGCTCCCTCTCTCGGCACTTCTCTCAGCTCTTCTTTCGGAACCACGCACCTGAAACGTGGATTTCTCAATGATCTGGCGGAGCGCGTCCAGATGGTCGAACGCTTCTTTGGCGGAAGTATTGCGAAAGACGATGGCGAACTCTTCGCCTCCGCAGCGGAAAGCCTGGCCGTCGCCCGCGACTTGCGATAGCCGCTTGGCCACCATGCACAGCACCTGGTCACCGACGTCGTGGCCGCAGGTGTCGTTGAACTTTTTGAAATGGTCGATATCGACGATGGCGATGGCATATTGCTGATCGAGAGAAAGCAGGGACTCGTTGAAGGCGCGGCGTCCGCGAATGCCGGTTAGTTCGTCGTGGTAGGCGAGCACGTAGGAAGTCTCGATCAGCGAGGCGCCGAGAATCAGGGCGGCGGTGGCTACGTAGGCGTCCGACACCTTGCCGACCGGGGCGAATTGGAGCCACATGAAAACGGCTGCCACGGACCACACGAAGCCGGGCTCGATCGGCTTGCGAGTTTGAAAAAAGCGCCGGACGAACACGGCGATGGCGGCTACAAAACTTAACAGAATCCAGAGCGGAATCGCAGATGCGCCCGGTTGATGTGGATTGGCGGGGCTGTTTTCAGGCCGGCACATTACAGCGAAGACAACCGATTCGAGGAAAAACAATCCAAAGCGGGGCGCGATTCCGGCAATGGCCAGGCCGCGCTCGCGCATCGAGGCGAACACAATGAAATTCAGCGGGATCAGCAGGGCGGCGAGCGCGACGGCCGTGCGTCCGGGTCCGGTGTGAACCTGCCCGGCGGCGAAGAAATCAACCGCGCGATGCGCGAGCAGCAGAACCAGTAAGGAAAACAGAAGGCGGCTGGAATTGAAACGCCAGGCGAGAAGCAATCCGGCGGCGAACACGGCAACGTAATAGAAGGCCAGCGAGGGCGCGACCTGGACGAAGAGAGAGCTGTTGGCGAGCGTCGCCGCCAGCGCCAATAACAAGCCGCCGGGAACCAGCCACGCCTTCCACGTCCTCCCGTTCACTTGGACCTCGCCGCTCGGAATCGCTGTCTTCAATGTAAGAATACGGGAATAAGAATACGGCAGCCGGGGTCGGGAGGCGGTTATGTTTCGGGCACAGGCCGCTGCTATAGCGGTTTCAGGCAAAGTGTCGTCCGCTATGCCTCATAGGGGGTTGCGGTAAAAGGGAAAAGCTTGAACCACAGGGGGCACAGAGGAAACCCTGGCGATGCGAATCGCTGGTTTTGAGGTCGCCAGCCCCTCCCCGGTGCTGATGTCAGCCTACGATATCTGTGAAACGGGCAAAGAATCCTTTGATTACCGGGAACTAAGATCAAGTGATCGCGATCAGCCAAGCGCTCGAACGCGGCTCACTCTTCGTCTGGTTCTTTCTTTTCCTCGATCGCCATGTCCTTCAATTCGCTGGACTCGAAAACGTCCCCACATTCCTGGCATTCCACATATTCGGATTCTTGATCGCGGGAGACGATCTGCACCCGAGGATGCTTGCACTGTTCGGGACTGATTTTCTTTTGTGTGGATTGCGACGGCTGGCTAAGCGTCATAAACTTGTCGACTATTCAACTCTTGAGCGGAAATGGGCGGTTTCCCCAAATTTTCGATATTTTGCGGCGGCTGGCTAAGGATGTCAAGTACCCATGGTGCGCATGTCATACCACAATAGAAATCGAAGACTGACGACCTACTTCTTTTGGTCTTGTGGGGGCGCCAGATCCTGCGGGAAGCTTTTTAGCGCAACCTCGCGCGAGCGGGAAGAAGTTTTCTTCGCTTCATCGGTTGTGTTCTCGACGAGAGTCCCCTTCAGCACGTAATACGCTTCGTCGCACCGACTTTTTCCCTCGCCCCGCTCGACCGTCCCCCGAAATTCGAACGATACGCCATGCACGGTCTCGGTGGTAAACGCGAGTTGATTGCCGTCGAGCTTACCCGACTTAAAAAAGTGATCCAGAAAAACGCCGCGATCGTTTTCCGAATCGCCATAGCGCGAAACAAAGCCGGTAACGCGTCCCTGGTCTTCAACGGTGACCTGCACAAACTCGCCGTCGCGCAAAAAGCTGTACATGCCCGAGTAATCCGCCCCGGGCTTTGCTGGACTCGGGGTCTTATTCTCTCGATTTTCGTTCTGCAGATTCGGGTTCGCCTGCGCGCCAGCAAGCATCAAAGCAAAGAGAACGCAACACGCAAGTTGCAGTGCGCAGAAGCGGGCTGTGGGGATCGGCATGCTCACCTCGGAACAGTCAGTATAGCGGTCATGATTAGGATGCGGGCAAAACGCAATGCCGGGCAAGCAACTCCTCAAGGTCAGCTATAATCTTGCTACAGAGTAGCCGTCTGTGGCGAGGCAGCGAAAGCGCCGCGGATCCCGCCTTTCGGGGGCACCGTCGTGGGGGTTGGCTAGAGGGCAACTTGGAGCCAGAGATGGAATCCCCGGGGAAAAGACTGTTGAGACTTTTGGTGGAACGCGATCCCGCGAGCCCGGAGTTCCGGAGCGGAGTTCGCGCAGCTCTTCGCCCGGCGGATTTGCCCGGCGACGAACTGGGCATGTGGCGGGATGTCTTCGTCCAGCAAGATCTGCCGTGGAGACGCTTCCTGCAATCCGCGCTGTTGCACGCGGCGGCAGTTGCCCTCATATATACGATTTCGCTCTCGTGGATTCGACAGCAAAAAATTCTGGATCGCGCCGCGTTTGACCGCTCGTCGCTGGTAACTTATTCGCCGGAAGAATATCTGCCACCGCTCGACACGGGCGCATCCGAAGCGCCGAAGGCACAACAGGGAGACCCCGTCTACGCGAAGCAGCCCATCCTTTCAGTTCCGCGGGAAGCGGACAACCGGTTTCAAACCATCGTCGTACCGCCCGATCTCAAGCTCAACCGCGACGTCGCCTTGCCGAACATCATTGCCACGGGAACCATTGTTCCGGCGGTTCCGCTGGATGCGACGCGAGCCCCGTTGACCCGTATAGTCGCACTGGAGACGCAGGTGGTAGCGCCCGCGCCGGACGTGGAGTTTGCGCCGAACCGTGTAGTTCGAGCGGTGATGAAATCGGACGTGATTGCGCCGCCTCCGGAGTTAACGCGATCGACGAAGGGACACGTCGGGCTCATGAACATTGGCCCGAGTGAAGTGGTGGCGCCGGCTCCACAGCTCACGCTGGCGGAACAACATTCGCTGGCGGCGCGCGGCAGAGGACGTCTGCCGGGCCGTGGCGTACAACCGGTAGGCCCTCCGCCGAGCGTGGCTGCGGCGAGCGGTGCCAGGGCGGGCGGACGGCTGATCGCGTTGGGGATTCATCCCGTCGCGCCCACCGGACCAGTGGCTGTTCCCGGAGGCAATCGCCGGGGAACATTCGCCGCGACTCCGCAGGGAAAGCCGGGCGCTTCGGGAACACCAGATTGGGCGGGATCAAAATCGGAAGCGAAGGGCTCGGGCGCTCGAGGAGATGGCAGCGGCGGCTTCCACGCGCGCAACAACGGCTCTCTACCGGCTGGCCTGTACGTGGGCGCGGCGGACTCTGGCGCGGACGGCGCACGCGAGATGGCGAGCCTTTCGTCAGCGGGAGCGACGCAGGGCGCGCGTTCGCGCGCGCGCGCTGCGTCTCCGGTTTCCGACGATACAATCACCGACGTGGACCGCAAGGTTTTTGGCGGCAAGCGCGTCTATGGGAGGACGCTGAACATGCCGAATCTGAATTCCTCGACGGGCAGCTGGGTGATAAAGTTTGCGGAACTCGACGGGGGGCGGAAAGAAGGGGAACTGCTGGAGCCGGTTGCCACGGAAAAATCGGACCCCGGCTATCCGTTGGAATTGATTCGCGCCAACGTGCACGGCATGGTCACGCTCTATGCGGTGATTCACGCCGATGGGAAAGTGGGCGACATTCGCGTCCTCAACAGCCCGGACGAACGTCTGGATCCCTATGCGGCGAAAGCCCTGGCCCGCTGGAAATTCGTGCCCGCGGAAAGAGCGGGGAAACCGGTGGCGCTCGAGGCGGTGGTGGTGATTCCGTTTCGGGTTCGGCGGAGCTTCTGAGCGGGTGAGGCGGAACTAGATCCTCGGAATTCTAGCTTTGAATTCTAACGCTGAGCAGACGCGGATTTTTCTCCGGGCAGGGCGGCGTACACTGCGGGGTTTGCACAGACTTCGTAATAGCAGCGTTCGGTCCAGTGCAAAATGGATAGATCGCGGACATCGACCTGGGCGATGCGGTTCTTGCGGATGGCAATCTTGCGAAATACTCCATTGGCGATGGGAACGGTGCCGACGAAGAATTCGCTCTGCTCGTCGATCCAAGGTCCCCTAAATCCAGGCTCGCTGGGATTTGCTGCCCACGGGGAAAGCGAGATTTCCTGCTGCAGTTTGCCGAAGGCTGCTTCACTCAGACAGATCCCACCCACGTTGTAGTTCAGGCGCATTTCTTCCGCGCCGGCTTCGGGGCTCGCGGTGTCTTTGTTATTGCCTCCGCCTCCGATCTGAACCGAGTACACCTGGAACACTCCGGCATCGGGTGCGAGTTTCTTGCGGACGCGCCTGCTGCAGGAGGAAAGACGGTCGCTCTCATTGATGGCATCGGAAATCATGATGCGGTGCTCGCCGTCCATGAGGTAGAGCGGAGGCGAATCCTGATAGGCGATGCCCAGGCCGACTTCCATCTGGGGCAGACCGGAGCGTTCCAGGAGTTCGTTGTACTCGTGCAGCAGGCTCACAATCTCCCACGCCAGGACACAGGTGCGGCCGACGCTGAGCATGGTTTCGCCCTCGCGCTCGAGCAGCGCCACGATGATGGCATCGCCTTCGAGGAAGACTTTGGTGGCGCCGTATTTCGCCAGCAACTTGTTTACCGGATCATAGAAATTAAGACTGAAATAGGAGGCGGCGTTCATGCCTTTTTCCATCAGCGAGCGAGTGAGGCGCGAAGAGTCGCGCACGTCGGCCTTCAGGATCACGTGGTGAACCACACGATCCTCGGCGGGTTTTTGGTCTTCGGGAGGCAGGAACTCGTAGAGCATGCCATTGAGCGCGGAAAGTTTGCGGACTTTCTCGTCGCTGACCAGGTTGATACTGTCAAAACCGGCGGTGAGCGCTTCCAGACCGCGCAGGTCGCGGTGATAGCAAAAG
>Ga0116130_1002172_pt1 | contig 10128 bp, 9 predicted proteins | sample June2015DPH_17_5_FD_89733 | JGI IMG/M metagenome (GOLD analysis project Ga0116130, IMG submission 89733) | Peatland microbial communities from SPRUCE experiment site at the Marcell Experimental Forest, Minnesota, USA - June2015DPH_17_40 | ecosystem: Environmental > Terrestrial > Soil > Wetlands >...
GCGCACGGTCAACCCGGCCGTAGAGACCGGTTCGCCAACACGCATCTCCAGCGGCTGGCACTTGATGTGGTAGGTGTTCATCGGCAGCAGGTCGAAGGTGCCGACGAGCGTGATGGGAACGATATCGGCGTGCGCCTTGATCGCCAGAAAAAATGCGCCCGGCAGAAAAGGTTGAATCTGTCCATCTCGCGTACGGCCGCCCTCGGGAAAGATGACCAGCGGCATACCACTGCGCAGGCCCCTCAGCGCCGACTTGATGGCGCCGATTGAAGCTGCCGGATTCTGCTGGTTGATGCAGACTTGTCCCGAGCGTTTCAGATGCCAGCCGATGAACGGGTACGCCAGCAATTCACTCTTGAAAATGATGCGGAATTGAAATGGCAAGTTGACGTAGAGGATCGGAATGTCGAGCGCCGATGCGTGCGTGACCGCATACACACGGGGTTTGGAGTTGTCGACCTTATCCATGTCCATGCCCGTGACTTGCACCGGCGACAGGATCGTCTTCATGATGAGCCACGACCAGAGGCGGGCGCAATTGTGCTGGACGCGCCCGTTGCGGTCGAAGAGCGAGCACATCAGAGAAAGCGTGCCCATAATCAGCGTGTAAGCCCAGATCAGCGGATCAAGAATGAAATACGAGCGCAGGCGGCTGAGCCAGCCATGGCGGGTTTTGGAGTGAGCTGCGGGCCGCTTCTCAGACCACGTAGGAACAGCCGCCCCCGGCTGTTCCGCCGAGCGCAGCTCGGCGCGCTCTTTTTCCGACTCCGCAGTTGTAGCGATCTTGTTCAAAGGTTACCTATCCACAAACTTTTCGCGGGCACAGCCTGCGCTGAGCGAAGTGAGACGGGGCAAGCCCCCGTCTCTACATACATCCGTACCTAGATGCCGATGCCGAGAGTTCGCATCGCCTCTCCCACAATGTAAATCGAACCGGTAACGACGACCAGGCCGCCCGATCCAGCAATCTTTGGTCCGGCAACTTTCCGCGCTCGCTCCAAGGCCGACGCTACATCCTCGTACTCTTCAATATCAGTGTCCGACGCCACACGCGCCGCTGCCCGCCGAATCTCAGCCGGACTCGCCGAGCGTGGGTTGTTAGCGTGAGTTACGATCACGTGCGCGGCGATCGGAAACAGAATCTCAGTAATTTCCGCCACCGCCTTGTCCCGCATGACGCCGAACACCATCGTGATCTCCCGGCCGTTTTGCAGCTCCCGGTAAGCGGCCGAAAGTGTCGACCGCAGCGCCCAGGCCCCGGCCGGATTATGCGCGACATCGAGCACATACTCAGGATTGTCTCCCGCGGCCGGCACCACCTGGAAGCGCCCCGGCCAATGCGTCTCGCGGATGCCTTGTGCGATCGTCTCCGGCGTGATCTGAACTATTCCCTGATTGTGCAGTTCCCCCGCCGCCGCGATCGCCAGCGCAAGATTGCGCAACTGATGACGCCCCACCAACGGCGACTCGACCAGGATTCGTGCCCCCATCACGTCCAGCGGATACCGTTGCCACTGACCACTGGCCACTTGCCACTGACCACTGCTGAGCGACACCGGCGGCACGTATGGCACGGCATTCACTGCGCGTGCATCTGCATCCAAAATTGCGTTTCCAATCACGTCGTTGGCTTCGGGCAATTGCGGCAGCGTAACCACAATCCCGCCCGGCCGGATGATCCCCGCTTTTTCGCGCGCAATCTCGCCGACAGTTTCGCCCAGATACTTCTGGTGATCGAGCGATATGTCGGTGATGATGCTGAGGCGCGGCTCAACCACGTTGGTCGCATCCAAACGCCCGCCCATGCCGACCTCAAGCACAACCATCTCGGGACGGCTCCGGGCAAAATACTCAAAGCCCATCGCGGTCAGCGTCTCAAAGAAGCTGGGATGCCACGGCAGATCGCCTTCCCCAACCAGCCGCTCGGCAGTGCGGTCGACCACGTCATGGAGCATCGCGAAATCATCGTCGCCGATCGGTTCGCCATCGAGGCGAATCCGCTCATTGAGGCGAACCAGATGGGGCGAAGTGTAGAGCCCCGTCTTCAGCCCGGAAGCCTGCAGGATGGATGCCAGAGTAGCGGCCGTCGAACCCTTGCCGTTGGTGCCAGCGACGAGCACAGTTGGAAAGCGATTTTCCGGATGCTCTAGTGCCGCGAGCAGCACGCGAATGTGCGCCAGATCGAACTTGTGCGATGGCGTCTGCGCCAGCTCGTGGCCCAACGCGTACATCTGCGCGACTGCGGTTTCGTAGGACATCGGTCGTTAGTCGGTAGTCGTTCGCGAACTCCGGAAGGACTCGTCGTTCGCGGGAGCGGGCACATTTAGGGTAGCAAGTCCGGCCAACAGTTTCGACTTTCTCTCATCGGACGGCGGCGGATCGAGGTCCAAGCGCTTCCCAAGCCCTCGAATGAGGGAAAGGATACCAGCTTGTAAGGGTGGTTATAGCGAATCCAGAGTTGCTGCGACCGCATGCAACTGCCGAGCTGCGCTCGGCTTGGACGGCCGGGGACGGCCGTCCCTACTTGGGTGGTGCGGGTGGCCGCACTTGAGCTGGGGTGGGGCTCCTTTCAGAGTTAAAATGGAGCGAAGGCCGGGCCACCCGCCTGCGAAGGGTCGCTTGATAGGCATGAAGTTGCTATGAAGACGACGAGGCTCACTGTCGCACTCCCTGTTTTCATGACCTTTCTCATAACTGAGGCAGCTTTCACGTTCGCGGCTGCCTCGGATCTTCCTCGAGGCGATGGTGCTTCGCGTGTGCTGGTCGAGTTGTTCACTTCCGAAGGGTGTTCGAGTTGTCCTCCCGCCGATGCCCTGCTCGAGAAGTTGGATGGATAGCAACCGATACTGGGAGCTGACGCGATTGTTCTTAGTGAACATGTGGACTACTGGAACCACGATGGCTGGAAAGACACTTACTCGTCGAGTTTTTTCACCGCTCGGCAAGGCGATTATGAGCACCGCTTTAGATTAAGCACCCCTTACACCCCCCAAATGGTGGTTGATGGCTCCACACAACTGAACGGGAGTGATGCCCGTGCCGTGGGTCGCGCTATCGAAACCGCCCGTAGCCATGCCAAGATTCCGGTTCGGATTCTTTCCGTTTCTCTGGCGAATCCAAAAACGCTCCGCGTTCACCTCGAGGTTGAGGCGTTGCCTGGAGACTTCAAGGCCCGCAAAGCCGACGTCTTCGTTGCGGTTGCACTCAATCGCGCGGAATCCCAACGTTTTGGGCGGCGAGAACAAGGGTCGCGACATTCATCATGTCGCTGTGGCCGAGAGTATCAGCAAAGTTGGAACGGTGGAGAAGGGGAAGAACTTTGATCGTGGTGTTCTTGTGAAAGTCAAATCCACGCCTGATCCTGCGAATTTGCGCTTGATTGCTTTCGTTCAGGAATCCGATGCCGGAGAGGTAGTCGGGGCATCGCTGCTGATCGGGGGTTTGCTAACGACCAACGACGAACGACCAGCCAGTGCCTCTACGCCGCCTGCACCATAAATTCCAGCGCCCGCGCGATGTACGCCTTCAACTCCTTGCGCGCGACCACGGCATCGAGCATTCCGTGTTCCAGGAGAAACTCGGAGCGCTGAAACCCTGGCGGCAGCTTTTGCCGGATCGTCTGCTCAATCACTCGCGGCCCGGCGAAGCCAATGAGCGCGCCGGGTTCAGCGATGTTGAGATCGCCCAACATGGCAAACGATGCGGTCACGCCGCCCGTGGTGGGATCGGTTAAAAGGGAAATGTACGGAACCCGCCCCGCGTCTAAGCGCGCCAGCGCGGCGGAGATCTTCGCCAGTTGCATCAGGCTGACCACGCCTTCCATCATGCGTGCGCCGCCCGATGCTGAAACGATGATGATCGGCGTCCGCGTTTCAATCGCCTTCTCAATCGCTCGCGTAATGGCCTCGCCAACCACCGCTCCCATGCTCCCGCCGATGAACGAATATTCCATCGAACTCACGATCACCGGCCGCCCGTTCAGCTTGCCGCGCGCATTGATGATGGCATCTTTTAGGCCCGTGTCAGCCTTGGCCTGCTTCAGCCGTGAGGAGTACGCTTTCAGGTCCACAAACTTCAACGGGTCGGTGGAGACGAGATTGCTGTCGAAAACGTCGTATTTGTTGTCGTCGAGAAGCTGCGCCAGGCGGGCGCGGGCGTCGATGCGGAAGTGTTTGTCGCACTTCGGGCAGACGTTGAGATTATCTTCGAGGTCCTTCTTCCAGATAATCTGGCGGCAGTTGTCACACTTCACCCACAGGCCCTCAGTGCGTACTTTCTTCTCGCCCGAAGTGTCCAACTCACCGGATTGTCGCTTGAACCAAGTCATGGGGAATTTGTAATTTGGCAATTTTGTAATTTGGCAACCTAAACCGCGGCCACGCTCAAAGGATTTCAAATTACCAAATTACAGATTACAAAATTACCAATTCAATACTCGATTCCTCTCTGCGCCATCACGCCTTTCTCGTAGGCGTGCTTTACCTGGCGCATTTCAGTCACGGTGTCGGCAAGCTCGACAATTGTCGGATGCGCGTTCCTTCCGGTCAAGATGACATGCACCATCTCCGGCTTCCGCTCCAAAGATTCCACCACTTTCGCCGGGTCCAGCATACCGTAGCTGATGGCGTAATTGATTTCATCGAGCACCACCAGGTCCCATTCGCCGGACTGGATCGCTTTCTCGGCCTCGGCCCAGGCCTCCTCCACCATCCGCACATCTTCAGGGTCCGGTTTCTCGGCGCCGACTTTTACGAAGCCTCGTCCCATCTGCTTCAGGATGAACTTGTCACCGAAAGCCTTGACCGCATCGAGTTCGCCGTAATGCCACGAGCCCTTCAGAAATTGCAGCATCAGGACGCGCATCCCCTGCCCAACGGCCCGCAGCGCCGTCCCCATGGCCGCGGTGGTCTTCCCCTTGCCCGGCCCGGTATTCACGATGATGAGACCACGGCGAAGATCCGACATAAGACCGAGTCCCTGATTGTACGCGGATAGGAATGACCATGCTGAGGAATTTGCAATATGGTAATTGTGTAATTTGGCAATTCTAAAGCCTAAGCTCACACCCCAACCGAGGGGTTCAAATTACCAAATTACAGATTACACAATTACCAATTGATGAGTGGGCGGACGGTTTTGGCTTCCGTCCGCCTCGAGTCCAACGGGGGGTAGATCCTTTACGGCATTTCGACGACTCGTTGCAGCTTCGGCTGACCTTCGCCTTTCGCTGCGCCCGGATCCTCGGCGCCCAGCAAGCGCGCTGCGACCCGCAGAGCGTCCATCTCTTTGCGGACCCGCAGCAGCTCCTGCTCCTTCATTCGTAGTACGTCGTACGGATTTTTCATTGGGGGAGGGCCTCGCCAACAAATTCAGACTTGTTTCGCCTGTCAAGAAATACAGTAAGCCAATTTCGCGCTCCCGTGAAGCTGCCAGAGGTGCATCGGGGCTGGGAATCGAGTCTCGCGAGAATGGGGCTGACTGGCCGCTGCCCCGTTACCATAAAGTTAATGTCCCAAGTGATAGGGATGATTCTTAAGAATGGTGAAAGCACGGTAAAGCTGCTCCACCAGAACCACGCGCGCCAGCTCGTGTGGCAGCGTCATCTTTCCCAGGGACAGCGTAAACCCGGCGTGGCGCCGCGCTTCTTCACTGAAGCCGTCGCTGCCGCCAATCGCAAACAGCAGCGGCGTCGCGTTCACCCGCTCGTGCTCCAGGAACTCGGCCAGCTCTTCGGATGAAAACTGTTTCCCCCGCGAATCGAGCAGAACCAGCTTGTGCCGTTCTTTGTTCTGCCGCTGCCGCCGCTCGCCGCTCGCCAGCGACAAAATTGCGGCTTCGTCTTTCAATGCCAGACCCGCAACGTCACAATAGCGCGAGATCCGTTTCAAATACTCCTCGGTCAGAGCCTCGATCGCCGGCGCTTTCGTCTTCCCGATCCATGCCACTTTGATCTTCACAAGGATTCCGCCGCTTAGGCTTTTCCCGACGCCAGAACCACGTCGGCGCCGAACCGGATCTCATCCCCCACGCGATACCGCTCGATCGCCGCCTTCGCCTCAGCGCGGATCACCGGCCACTCTTCCGCCCGCACCCGTTCCAGCATCGGCCGGAACGGAGCTGCCACGGCGCAGGCGTAATCGAAAACTTCTTCCGCGTCTCCCGGCCAAGTCCAGGGCAGATTCCGAGTCGACTCCTCGACCTCGTGAAATCCCGCGGCGCTGAGCCCCTCTGAAAGAGAGCCCGCGGACGAAAATCGAAAAGGATCGGATCCTCCAGGTTGAAGCACGGTTCCACCCACATGCCGGTGCACAATCTTCATCGTGGTTTGCCAATAGGGTTGTTCCATCGGACCCCAGGCGGCAAAGCAGGCACGAGCTCCGGGCTTCAACACCCGGCGCAGTCCCGCCAGGGCTCGATGGGCGTCGCTGAAAAACATCACCCCAAAGCGGCAGGTGGCGAGATCAAAGGTCTGGTCGGCAAACGGCAGATGGTGTGCGTCGGCCTGCTGGGTCGTGAAGTTTAGGAGTTTCTTGTTCCGGGCTCGCTCGGCGGCAATGTCGAGCAGTTCCGAACTCTGATCCACCGCTGTGACCGAACCCTGGGGACCAACGCGCTGCGCCAGACTGATCCCAGGTTCGCCGGTGCCGCTGGCCAGATCGAGAACACGCATGTCAGGGAACGGACGCGAGTATTCAACCAAAGCTTCTGTGACCGCGTTGCCCAGCGCCGCCGATTTTGCCTTCCACTTTTCTGCGGCCACCAGGCGGAAAGAGGAACTCCACGGGGCTGGATTCGAAGCGGACACTTCAGGCCTTCTTTTTACGCGTCATCTTCGGCGCCGGGGAGGCGGTTTTGCCAGTTGTCGGTTTGACAACCGCCGCCCGCCGCAGCTTCGGTTTCGCGATCAATTCCGCTGGCTCCAGCCGCTTCGCCGACTTCCACAGGCGTTCCAGGTCGTAGAACTGGCGCGCTTTCTCGGAGAAAATATGGACGACGAAGTCCACGTAATCGAGCAGCACCCACTCCGCCTGTTTGTAGCCCTCGGAGTGAGTCACGCGGAGGCCCAGTGCCTCCAGCCGCTCGTCCACCGCGTCGGCAATCGCCTGGATTTGCCGAGGATTGGTCCCGCTGCACATCACAAAGTAGTCGGTGAACGCTCCCGAATCCTTTTCCAGTTCGAGAACCGTGACATCGTCAGCTTGTTTGTCTTGGCAGGCGAGGATGGCTGCGCTCACTTGCAGTTTGAGGTCGTCCTTTTTCTTCATACGCGCTCATTGATTGTAACCCGCCCCGCGGTAGAGACGCGGCTTGCCGCGTCTCAGCTGCTGCCAACCACCACAACCCACGTAGGGACGGCCCGCCCTCCTTCGACTTCGCTCAGGACCCGTCCAATCGAGCACAGCTCGGCAGCGCAGCGCGCATCAGCAACGCCCGAGCCAGGCGCCCAGCTCTTTACTCCTCCAATCGCTTCCCACGGTACAGCCCGTGCTTCCGAATGTAATCCACCACGCGCGGGTCTAGCCATCGTGTCAACGGCTTGCCCTGCGCCGCCGCCACCCGAATCGTGGTCGCGGAGACGCTCTGGTGAACGCCTTCCAGCAAGTGCAGCGTGACCCCGGGAAGAACCAGATCGCCTTTTGCCGGCTGCTTGCGAAACGGACGAGTCACCGCCGCCGGAGGCCGCAAGTCTTCCGGCAACGACTCGGCCACGTCCCGCAACGAATATCCGGGACGGCTGGCCACGATGAAATCGCATTCCGCCAGCAGCGCGCGCGCCTCGTGCCATTGTGCGACGTCGCGGAAGGCGTCAATTCCGACCAGAAAAAAAAGCCGGTCCGATTTCTTGAGCGTTTGTTTCAAGCGTCGCACCGTATCGATCGAATAATTCACGCCACCGGACGTAGCCTCCAGCAACGACGGCACGAATCCCCGTTCGTCCTGCGTTCCGAGCGCCACCATGGCATAACGATGGATGAACGCTGTGAGCGGCTGTTTCTGCTTGTGCGGAGGAACATTCGCCGGCACAAACAGCACCTGCCGCAGAGAGTAGCGGCTGGCGGCCGCCTGGGCCAGTGCCAGATGTCCGCGATGTATGGGGTCGAAGCTGCCGCCGAAAAGCCCGATATTCATTCCGATGTTCCCTGCCCGATTTTTCCTGCGCCGCCCCGTTAGTTTCGTCGTTTGCTGGTCACTGTTGCAAGTCCTGTTGCCAGACTATGTTCCCCGTTCGCCTTTTTGTACCAGCGAGTTTTGCGGAAAACGGCATCTGAGATTAGGCTGTGGACAAGGCGGTTCCTTTTCTCTCGACGTTGCCCCCAGGTGTGCCTGGCAGGTGTACCTCTGGCCACTGTGCCGCCAGGAAAATGCGGTGGACTGGCGTAACTCGCTCTGCGCGCGCTCCGCGCATAGCATGAGGCCATGCGAATGAAGCTCCCCCTCATCCGCAGCTTGGCAGTAGCTCCGGCGCGGGCCCCTATCCTGCGCTACGGAGTCGCTCTCCTCAGCACCGTCCTGGCGCTGATCCCAACACTGTTTTTCTCCGATATCGCGGAGAGCCGCCTCGTCATCTTCGCTGTTGCCGTGATGGTCAGTGCCTGGTACGGAGGATGGAAGCCCGGACTCGCCGCCACCTCTTTTGCGCTTACCGTCAGCGCCTACTATTCGTTCACAGGAGAGCCGACTCCACGCGAGTATCACAAGGCGATCGCGCACCTCGCCTTGTTCTTCGCCGTGGCCCTGCTGATTTGCTGGTTCAACGCCGCCCTCCGCGCTACCCAGGAAAGCTTGCGCTGGTCCGAGAGCAACTTTCGCTCGCTGGTGATGAACGCGCCTTACGGCATCTGCCGCTGCGACGCCCTCGGAATCCTGCAGGACGCAAACCCCGCGCTGGTGGCTATGTTTGGTTATGACAGCGCCGCCGAGCTCACAGGCAGACATCTGGGAAGCCTGTACGCCGATGCCCAGCAATGGTTTCAAACCGCCGATTATTTTCACGCCCGGAAGGAATTCAACAACCTGACCACCGAGTGCGTCGGCAAGGATGGCTCAGCCATCGTGGCGCGCATTTCCGGACGCTCAATTCCGAACGGCAAAGACGGAAGCACCTTCGAGATTTTTATGGAGGACGTTACCGAAACCCGCACGCTGGAGCTGCAACTGCGTCAGGCGCAAAAGATGGAAGCGATCGGCCGCCTCGCCGGCGGCATCGCACACGATTTCAACAACCTGCTGATGGTGATCTCCGGCTACTCCGAGTTTCTGCTCGAGCGTCTCGGATCCGATCCCCGGCTCCGGGGCCCGGCGCAGGAAATCTCCAATGCCACGCAGCGCGCCACTTCCCTGACCCGGCAATTGCTGGCCTTCAGCCGCAAACAGATGCTTGCCCCCAAGGTGCTCGACCTGAATGAGGTGGTGGCCGAGAACCTGAAAATGCTCACCCGCATGATCGGCGAGGATATCGATCTGGTCATGGTTCCGGGCCCTGGGCTCGGCGCCGTCCGCGCCGATCCCAGCCAGATCGACCAGGTCATCATGAACCTTGCCGTGAACGCTCGCGACGCCATGCCGCAAGGCGGCAAGCTCACCATCGAGACCGCCAACGTCGCGCTCGACGAAAACTTCGCGCGTACTCACGCCCCGCTCTCCGCAGGCGACTACGTCATGCTTGCCATCAGCGACACCGGCGTCGGGATGGACAATGAAACCCAATCTCGCATCTTCGAGCCTTTCTTCACCACCAAGGGTGCCAAGGGCACCGGCCTCGGCCTCTCTACGGTGTACGGCATCGTGAAACAGAGCGGCGGCTTTATCTTCGTCGACAGCCAGCCGCAGCGCGGCACCGCCTTCCGTGCCTATTTCCCGCGCGTCGATGGCCGGGAAGGCGCCGCCGCCGCGCAGGACTCTCTCGGCCTTCCCCGTGCCGAGCGTGGGCAGGAGACCATCCTCCTTGTCGAAGATGAAACCAATCTCCGCCGTCTCGCCCGCCAGTATCTGGAAACGCAGGGCTACAAGATTCTCGAAGCCGAAGACGGTGCCGCTGCTCTGCAATTCGTCGCCGGCCACCAGGGCGCCATCGACCTCCTGCTCACCGATGTCATCATGCCCGGGATGAATGGCAGCGAATTGGCC
>Ga0116130_1002177_pt1 | contig 10119 bp, 9 predicted proteins | sample June2015DPH_17_5_FD_89733 | JGI IMG/M metagenome (GOLD analysis project Ga0116130, IMG submission 89733) | Peatland microbial communities from SPRUCE experiment site at the Marcell Experimental Forest, Minnesota, USA - June2015DPH_17_40 | ecosystem: Environmental > Terrestrial > Soil > Wetlands >...
ACCAAACGAAACTATCCACTATCCACTAACCACTAGCCACTTTCTACAGGCAAACATCATGCACATGCGAAACACGTTTCGCGGCGCGCTGCGCCGCATTGCCGGCGCACGCTCGGCCGGTTCCGCGTTCCTCCACCAGCACTGGCCGGGACTCCGGTCAGCGCCTGCCGCGCTGCTAGCCACCAGCGCTTCACCCGCCCGCAGAACGGTGCCTCTGCCCACCATCTTCACTCCGGGGGCATCCACGCTCGTGCGTGCCGGAGTCATGCCCAAACCTACGCCCCTCAATTTGCGCCGCTTCGCCGAGATGCCGGTCGCCCGCAAAGCCATCAACACCATCAAGGACCGCATCGCCGGAATGCAGTGGCGCATTCAGCCGCGGCGCGGACGCGTGCTCGACGATCTGCCTAACGCCGCCGAACGTATCGCCGCCCTCACCCTCAACTTCGAGCAGCCAAATCCCCAGGACTCTTTCCGCTCCATGATCGAGCAGGTCCTGGAAGACGTGCTGGTCGGGGGTTTCGGCGCGCTCGAGCTCGACCTCAGCGGCGATCCTGCGCGCCCGCTCACGCTGTGGCCGGTGGACGGGGCCAGCATTCGTATTCGCACCGACTGGGACGGCAATCCCTCGTCGCCACGCTACGTGCAGGCCACCGGCCTGTTCACGCCGCAACAAGAGGTCACGCTCGCCGACGAGGAGCTCGCCTACATTCGGCTGAATCCCCGCACCCACACGCCCTTCGGCCTGGGCAAACTCGAGGTCGCATTCGAAACCATCCACGAGTTTCTGTGCGCCCACCGCTTCGCTTCGCGGCTCGCCAGCAACACCGTGGTGCAGTACGCGCTGTGGTTGCAGAACCTCAGCCCGCAGCATCACGAGCGCCTCATCCGCTGGTGGCAGGACGAAATTGAAGGCACCGGCAGAGTGCCCATCTTATCGGTCGAGACCAAGCCCGAAGTGCTGCGCTTCAGCGGCGGCACCGACGCCGACCTGCGCCTGCAATGGCAGGAGTTCCTCATCCGCATCATTGCCGACGCCTTCGATCTGCCGCCCATGTTGCTCGGTTTGGAGCGCGACGTCAACCGCAACACCGCGACCACGCAGTACGACGATGCCTTCCGCACCGCAGTCGTGCCGGTCGCGCGCTTAGTTGCCGAACACCTGACGCGCGATGCCATCAGCAAACGCCTGGGTTGGGACGATCTGGAGTTCGTGTTCACCGATGTGGACGCGCCCAACGAACTGGAGCAGGCACAAATCCAGCAGATCCTGATTGGCTGCGGCGTCTTCACCGTCAATGAGGTCCGTCGCATGCGCGGTCTTCCACCCCTTCCCGACAAGCAGGCCGGCCTTTCCGACGCTCCGCTCATGCAATGAACAACTCTCTTCGATTGTCATCCTGAGCGAGGAACGTAGCGACGAGTCGAAGGACCCCTATAGTCACCCGGTGCCAGACGCCGCATGAATCGCAGATGTCTCCTCTGGCAACTGACTACTGACTACTGACAACTGATTCTCGGCAGCAACAAGTCAAAGGATCTGCGGTTCCTCGTTTCTTGCTAGTTGCTAAGTGCTAAGTGCTAAGTGCTAGCTGCCACCCTCCCACACTGTGGGACACACAAGGACCTACCATGAACCTGCAACTGGAAGCCATGGCGCTCAACCTGCCCGATGTCCCCGCGCATCCCAATCGGCTGCCCTTCCGGGGCGTTCTCACCCTGGTGGGTGTCGCCTCGCAACGCGCGCCCAGCGGCGCCCGCGGCCATCGCGTGATGCTAACGCGCCCCGCCACCGAGCAGGCATTGCCCTCGCTCCTGGGCATGGCGCTCGATTATGCTCCGGCGCTCCTCAGCCACGACGCGCGCCGCAAGGTGGGCATCGTCAGCGAGGCTAACATCGTGCCTCTGCACGACGGCGGGCAGCCCAATGCAACCGGGCAGATTGCCGTCAGCGGCTACCTGTTCGCTCGCGACTTTCCCGACGTGGTGCGCGAGATCAGGTCCCAACAAGGCAATAGCCTCGGCATGTCGTACGAGATCGCCGACGCCAGCGTGCCTAACCAGGAGGCGTTCATTTGGACGGTCACCGGTTTCACCTTCACCGGCGCCGCGGTGCTGCATCGCGACAAGGCCGCCTACCCGCAAACCTGGATTGCGTTAGCAGCTAGCAACTAGCAGGCATCAGCTAGCAGCTAGCAGTTAGCGCTTAGCAATAGTGCTTGGGTGCCCAACAGTCAGCCACATCCTCTCTGCCTGTACGCGTTGCTAGACACCATCCCACCTTCGCTTTGTGTCAGGGCACGGCTTCAGCCGTGCCGTAAGTGGCCTTTTTCAAACTGGGCTTCAGCCCCTGAGGTACCTTGGTTTGGCTCGCTCCGGTTTACGAGATGGCTCCTAGCAATTAGTGCGGACAGAGCGGGGTCCGACTCCGTGCTGAGTGCTGATTGCCGGGCTTCTGAGTGCTGAGCTTTCTGAGTGCTGAGTGCTGGGCCTTCTGAGTGCCGCGCTGAGTTTTCTGAACGCTGATTGCTGACCACCAGTTGCTAGAAGATATCTCCTAAATCGTTTTGTATCAGGGCACGGCTTCAGTCGTGCCGCAAGTGGCCCTTTTCAAACTGGGCTTCAGCCCCTGAGGGACTTAGTTTTGCAGGGGCTGCGCCTCGGCTGGCTGCTGAATGCTGAGTGCTAAATGCTAAATGCTAAATGCTAATTGCTAGCTGCTAGTTCCTTCTTCCCACATCCCACACAGTAAGAGGACAAAACATGAATCAGGACACAACGACCACAGACGCCACCCCCGACATGCCGGCCCTGGCCGGTCAAATGGCGCAGGCCACGCAATCGCTGGCCGACGCGCTCAAGAACCTGGACGGACAGTTTGCCTCGCTGCACGCCAAAATCGACCGCATCATTGCCGCGGTTGACGATGGCGATCTGCAGGCCAGCGCCAAGCACGACAGTGACCTCCGCAGCAAGCTGCTCGAACTGGAAACCAGCAACCGCAATCTGAAGGCGCAGGCTGACACCGCCCGCCGCAAGACCCTGTCGCCGATGGTGAGCGCGCTGCTCGCCAAGCAGGGCGTCGAAGGCGACGCGCTCATCGACAAGCCGGTGATCGAGAAGGCCCTGGCCGGCCTCAGCATCGAGCAGCGCATCGCCGTCAAGTCCGAGCTCGCCCGCGCCGGCATTCTGGTTTAGCCGATTCGAAGCCTAGCCAATTCGACAGCGGCCGGACTGAATCAGGAATTTCTAGCCACTAACCACTATCCACTCGCCACTTCTTTTCGAAAGGACACCAATGAAAGCACAATTCATCAACCTGCAAGCTGCGGCCGATTACATTGGCCCGGGCGCGATCGAAGTCGATCGCTACCAGACCGAAATCACCGACATCGTTCGCCGCCGCGGCCCCTTCGGCCAGCGCATCAAGCAAGTCCCGGCCACTGGCCATCCTTCGCGCTTCTTTGAAGAGACGGGCATTCCGTCCCCCACCGCCAGCAACGGCTTCGTCGATCCGCGCAACATCACGCCCACCCTGGTGACCCCGACTCGCGTCGAGCGTTGCGTTCCCTTGAAGTGCCTGGTCTCGCAAATCAACTACAACGTGTTCGACATCGAGGTCGGCAGCCAGCAGAGTCAGTTCGCCTACTTGCAGGCCAAGGACCTGGCCGATTCCGTCGAAGGTCTGCTGCGCACCCACGACGTCGCGCTGTGGAACGGCAATGACACCTCGTTGACCAATCCCACCACGCCGCAGTATTACGGCGCGGCTGGACAAATCAACGATGGCGGCAACGTGGTCACGATTCCAACCACCGGGAGCATCGTGGATGGCCTGAAGTCCACCATCGCGCAGATGGTCTCCAACAGCAACTATGAAGTGCGGCCGACTGCGATCTACAGCAATCCAGTGCTGTTCGACCTGGTTGACCGTGAGATGAAGCAGGAGTTCAACGTGGTGCTTTCCAGCACGACCGTGGCGGGCGGCCTGACCGTCAAGACGCTTTCCACCCAGGCCGGAGAGCTGCCACTCATTCCCGATTGGTCGATTCCCTACACCGGCGTTCCGGGCAGCGGCTCGGCGGTCCTGCCTGCCTACATCGTCAGCGAAGATATGATCGAGTACCACTGGCTCACCAGCACTGATCCGCGGGTCTTCCAGCTCGGCACACCGAGCTCCCTGGCCTCGCAGATGGTGGTGGTGAAGTTCGGCGGCATCGTCGTCAAGGGCGCCAGCTACGCCCACTACAAGGTGGTTGTCGATCGGTAGCCACCGGGCGCTCGCTCCGGCTTGCGACGGGCCATAGCGGCCAGGTTGCTAATCGATCCCTGTTTCCGCTGATTGGCAACGTCGCACCGCTTTCGGTTCGCGCCGTCGGTGTGCAACCCAGGGGACGGAAAAACTCCGTCCCCTATTTTCTGAGGCTGCTTGCCTGCTGATTCCTTCACCAGCTTTTATTCCCTCCCCCTTCCATCCCCAACGCGTAGCCACGAAGGGAACGCCATGAACTATTTGTCTGATTCGGAATACGAAACCTATGGCCTGGAGTCCGCCACTCCGGAATCGTTCGTCGCGGCGGCGTCCTCGCTGATCAACATGTATTGCCGACGGCCCACGCTCGCCATCATGCAGTTCATCGAGCGGATTCGCGTGGTGCCGGGCCGCAACAATGTCCAGCTCACCAATCTGCCTCTCGCCGCGCTGACCCCCGCAACCTCACCGCTGGTATCGGGCAGGGGCCGCTATGCTCCGCCGCGGCGGGGCGAAGATACCGCCATGTGGGAACTGGCCGAAATCGCCCTAGTCTATGCCCTTCCCGGCACCTGGGTCAGCCTCGACGTCAGCACCTTCGACTACTTTGCCGAAACCGGCGAGGTCTCCTGGCTGGGCAATCCCCTGGGCTTGGCCTTTGACGAGATCGAGCTCACCTACACCGCGGGCTTCTCCCAGGTGCCTGACCCGGTGAAATTCGCCTGCGCTCAGTTGGTGAAAAACGCTCAGGCCACCCCGGCGCTCAATGTCCGCGCCGGTACCCTGAACTCGATGCACCTGGAGTATTTCTCCGACACGCTCATCGATTCCACCGTGCAAGGCTTGCTCGCGCCCTACGTGGCGCAGAAAGTGGGCTGAAATGTCTGAAACCGAGATTCCGCTCGGCGCCGTTCGCAGCCGCGGTTTGGGCGCGCGCCGCGCCGCCGACGCCATGGTGCGAGCTCTGGGCGGCGCGCAGATTACGCTGCGCATCGCCGACCCTTCCGCCGGCGACACCAACAGTCAGCTCGGGCTCACGCCTCCCACGTCCGAAGATCTGCAGATCTCCCCGGCGGTGGTGCGCACTGTCGCTCCGGCCGCCAACGGCAGCCAGCGCATCGAGGTCACGCTGAGCGCCAAAGCGGTGAAGCCCATCGCCGACCAATATGGCGTCACCGACATTGCCACCTGGCTGCTCACCGCCGAAGGCATCCTATTTCGCGGCAAGCTCATGCACATTGACAGCGTAATCAGCGATCACCTCGGCGGAATGGACTACCTCTACCACATCATGGCAACGGAGTAGCGAAATCATGCAACCAGCCAAAGATAGTTTCTACGTGGAGCTGCGCAACCGCCTGGCGGCCGTTGATCCCGGACGCACGATTACACTTGACGGCGCCACACGGCCTGCCATCGCCGTGGTCGAGAACGAGCCGCCGGCCGCCGCCCCGCCGCTGTGCGACGCCTTCTATCTGCATTGGGGCGGCGCTCACCTGGTGCAGCCATCCGTCGGGACCATGATGGCGCTCGACTGCACCATCTCGTACTGCACCGCCGGCGCCGAGCAGAATGGATGGCTCGATCGCGGCCGCGATCTGGCCAGCCTCGACAACGACCTGCTCGCTATTTGCTCTCCCGCGCACACGGCCAAGTGCGATTACAGTTCCGGCTCGCCCGTGCCCCTGGGATCCACCATCTTCTGGACGCAACCCGCCCTGGGCGCCGCCAAAACCACGCCGCCCTATGTCGGCCGCGAGATCGTCATCACCCTGTTCTTTTATCCCGAGGTGAACCAGACATGAGCATCAATCCTCTTGCCAGGCGTTCGCAGATGGCGCCCGTCGGTCGCGCCGTGCGCGCCTATGTCGCGCCCGTGTGGCGTCCCAGCGGCGTCTTCTTCCCTTTCGACCCCGCCGCGCAGGGCCAGTTTGATCTCGATTCCCCACCCTCCCCCTGGCTCGACCTGGGCTGGATCGAAAACTTTCAGCGCACCGCAGCCACCAAGTGCGACGCGCTGCGCAGCGGTCCCAGCGGCAGCATCACCGTACAGTACCGCTCGCAGCCGGAGGCGCGCGTGGATTTCGATCTGCCCTCCTGGGGTAAGCTGCAAATGGCAATCGCCGGTGGCTCCCAGCAAATGAATGTGCTGGCTGTCCTGCCGTTGAGCCCGCCACAAGGCTCAGGGGGCACGGCCATTCCGCCGGCTCCGTTGCAAGCGGGTTCCACCGTGACCCAACTCGTACTCACCCCCGATAAGCTCGCCAACTTCTACGTCGGCGACGTGGTGGCGGTCGATTCGGACTACAACGGCGCCATCGGTTATGTGGGCGCGGGTGCGCCGGCAGCCTATCTCTCGTCACCCTTGAACCCAAGCACCCAATCGGACTTCATCCGTCGCGTCACCTTCAACGTGGCGCGCGTTTCGTCCAAGACCGCAACTGCCTTGCTCCTGGCCCAGTCCTTGATCGGCCCGCCCACCAGCGGCATGGGTGTGCAGAAGGTGTTGGCGTTCGTGGACCGCGAGGGCAGCAGTTTCTTCCAGGAGTGGTCAGGCCTGTTTGTCATCGTAGGCGAAACCGGCGGTCGCGCCTGCTTCTACTATCCTCGCCTCCAGGTGGCGGCCAGCGGCGTGGAAACCCGGCAGCCATTCGCTGCGCCTCTGTTCGGTCACATGTTGCACGCCAGCCTGCGCGCACTGCCTAGCGTCGATCCCAACGACGATGAAACCGTGCTCTGCTACCGCAGCTACTTCCCCACGCCCGACGCAGCACTGTTCTGAATGCAGTTGCCTAACCGATGTGAGATGGACATTCCATGAACCTTCTAATCGACAATAACGATGGTTTGGGGCAACAGGATTACACCGCTTGGGTCGACGCCGACCATCTGCCGAAGATCACGCGGCGTTTGAACCAGGCGGCCGCCATGACGGCTTCGCTCGTAGCGGCCGATCCCAGTTTTCATCCGCCGGTAAGTGGAGCGCGGGTGCTGTTGCAGCGCGCCGACGGATTTCGCCTGTTCACCGGCTACCTGGCCGCGACGCCGGAGCAGCAGTATCTTGGCTACAGCCATCAGGGTGCCGCGTGGCGCTATGGCTTGCAAGCGCTCGACGATTCCTGCCTGCTCGACCACAACGCGCTGCCGGTCAGATCGCCCTTCGCCTTTCGCACCGCGGGCGACGCCGTGCGCACCCTCGCCAATGACGTTCTACCCAACGGGCTCGATCTCTCGGGAGTGCAAGACGTCAGCCCGGTCAATCAGTTCGTTATCGTTCCCCAGAACACCTGGACCGAGCACGTGCAGGAGCTCGCCACCATGACGCGCGCCAGCTATCGCGCCCATGACGGCAAACTCTACTTTGAAGAGGTGGGCCAGCAGAGCTTCACCATCAGCGAGCAGGATGCACACTTCGTTCCCGAAGGATTGTTGCTGCTGCAATCGGACCAGTTGCGTAACGATGTGACCATCATCGGCGAGCTCGAACCGCTGGTTTACGTTCGCGATTATTTCCTGGGCAATGGCATTACGTTGGGGTTCTATCTTTCCGACACCCCCTACAGCAAAACCGCGGTCACGGTCTTTCAGGAGGACTACACGGCGGCCTCGCTGGAGCCGACGTTGTGGAGTGTCACCGATCCCAACGGCATGGTCTCGGTCAGCGGAGGTCAACTGCAGATCAACGGCGGCCCTGCGACCGTCAGTTTCGTGGAACAACTGGAGCTGGCCGGTGGCCTCATGATGCAGCACGGCCAAGTCGTGTTCAATGCCGCGTCCAGCGGCACTTTTGGCGGCATCTACAACGGCGCGGTCGGCGATCCCAACTGCATCGCAGGCTTTTCCATTTCGCCCAATGGTGCCAACTGCAACATTCAGGGACTCATCAATGGCGCATTGGTCGGCTCTGCGCTCGCAACCGTGCCCGGGCATCTGTACGAGTTCGCCACCCAGCTGGTTTCCAACGAAGCCCACCGCATTCATCAGACGTATTTGTCTTCGACCCATCCCGCGGGCAACGGTCGAGGCGGCGATTCTGTATCCGCCCTGTTGCGCGTCGTGCTGTCGGTGCACGATGTTGATCCCAACAATCCCGGCACGCTGGCTGCGCCCGCAACCGTGCTCTACGACGGCGTGCTGCCCGCGCCTCCGGGCTTCGCCACCTACGCGCTGGCAAACGGTCCGAACCTGCACATCGGCGTGTCCTTCACGCGTTTGCAGCGCGTCGTCGACACTGAAGTCCGCAGTTTGGTTCCAGGCGGGCAGTTCCACACTCGGCTGACAGGCAATTTCGCCGATGGCGGCGAGTGTTACGTGACCTCGTCCGCCGAGCTGCGGTTTTATCCGCCGTATCCACCGCAGATCAATGAGCAGGTCGTGGTCGCCTATCGCAGCAGCGCGCGCGCCATGGCGCGGGTGCAGGACACCAACAGCATCGCTGCTCATCACCACGGCAGCGACAACGGACGCCGCAGCTACGTTCGGCGATTGAAGCTGCCACTGGCGCCCACCTCGATCGACTGTGAAAATGCGGCGACAGCTTTGCTCGATGACGCGGTGCAGCCAGCCTGGGCCGGCGAATACCGTGTCATCAGCGACTTCCTCCCGGTTGGCGATGTCATTCCCGCCAATGCTGTCCAAATTTCAGCGCCCTCTCGCGGTGCGGCATTCACGGCCATCGTTCGTGAGGTGGATCTGCAAGTGGTCTCCCTGCGCGACGACCGCTCCGAGTACCTGCTGCGTTTCTCCAATGACGCCGCCGAACTGCTCGCCTTCAAGTTTGAAACTATGATCTTGCCCGAGCCGCTCACGGCAATCTTTACCACCACCGTTCCGTCGTCGTCGTTGTATCTTCCATCGCTCACGGCGGCACAAGTCACCAACGTCATCGCCACGGAAATCACAGTGGACGTGGGCATCGCTCCACCTCCCGGCGGCGGCATCGAAGTGCGCCGCTCCAACGGCGGTTGGGGCGCCGGCAGCGACGGCAACCTGGCCGGCCGCTTCACCACCCAGACCTTCAATCTGCCGCGCCTCTCGCGCGTGCAGGGCTACTACCTGCGACAGTACGATGCCTCGTCGCCGGTCAAGTATTCGCGCAACTCAGCCCTGCTGTATGTGGACTATCCGCTGTGAGATTGAAGGAGCGCGGCTCTAGCCACACCGTCCCCTGTTGACATCCTTGTCTTGAAGGGGCGTGGCTCTAGCCACACCGTCCTCTGTTGACATCCATGTCTTGAAGGGGCGCCGGCTTCAGCCGCGCCGAAAAGCCTTCACATAATTTTGTCATCCCGAAGGAGCGCGAGGGAGCGTTGCGACTGAGCGCGACTGAGGGACCTGCTTTTCGATTTTCTCGCAGCTTCTTCAACTCAATTCTACAAAAGGGGATCCCTATGGGCTTTCTTGCCAAATTATTGCAAGGTATCGCTTCCGTTCCCGCCATCGTGCACGGCGTCGAAGGATTGTTCGGCGCCAAGGCGGGCAATGACAAAAAAGCTGCCGCGCTCTCGTTCGTTCAATCCGCCGTGGGCTCCGCAGACGCCATCGCCAGCAAAAACATCGTTGATGCCAATAAGTTTCAGGAAGGCCTGGGCAAGGTCATCGACGGCGTAGTCGCCTGCCTGAACGCGTCGGTGTGGGCCCACAAGTAAACACGCTCAGCCCCGTGGCGCCGCGCATCAAGCCGTGGCGCCGCGCGGGACCCTCAGGTATCCTCGATAAGCAGCTGAGGTCTGCCCATGAAGTCGTTCCTCTATCTCCTGACGCTGGCGGCGGCCGTGAGCATCCCGGCATTGGCCCAGGAGCCTGCCCCCACGCCACAGAACTCGCCCTCCGCTGGCAACACCAGTGCGGAACAGCAGACGAATGCA
>Ga0116130_1002180_pt1 | contig 10111 bp, 6 predicted proteins | sample June2015DPH_17_5_FD_89733 | JGI IMG/M metagenome (GOLD analysis project Ga0116130, IMG submission 89733) | Peatland microbial communities from SPRUCE experiment site at the Marcell Experimental Forest, Minnesota, USA - June2015DPH_17_40 | ecosystem: Environmental > Terrestrial > Soil > Wetlands >...
AAAGAACTTGCTGAAGCGCAGAACATCCCTCCTTATGTAATTTTTTCAGACAAGGCTTTAGCGCAGATGGCTACGGATTACCCGCGTGATGAAGCGGGCTTATTAAGAATCAGCGGCATTGGAATAAACAAACTGGAACATTACGGCAATGTGTTCCTGTCAATTATTAAAAGATACTGCAAAAAAAAGAACATTACCGGTAATTTGAATAAAAGGCAGCAGGTAATTGGCAGCAGGCGAAAATCAAGAAATAATTCTTCCCAGGTATTAAAACATATAATCGTAGCGGAATCTTTTAATAACGGCGCTTCAATTAAGGAATTGGCTGAGGAATTTGAAGTAAAGACACAAACTATTGTTACCCATATAGTCAGGTATGCAAATGAGGGGCACAAAATAAGAATCGAAGGCTTGATGGAACAGATTTCTCTTCCGGCTGAACAGCATAAAAAAGTTTTTGAAGCCTTTAAAGAAGAAGGCATTTCAACTATGAAAACAATCTATGCAAAGTTTAATAATGAAATTTCTTATGAAGACTTACATATTTTAAAGATAATGTATTTGAATAATAACCAGGATTATAAAATTTAATACCCGGATTTTTATAATCGTCGATTCAAATAATTTTATTCTGTTTCATAATGACCATGATTTTGATCCAATGGAAAAGCATCTCGGTCTAAAAGTTTATCACTTTTCATAAATAATTTAATTGTGAGAACATGCGCCTGAATGATAAAGAAATAATTGCTATTAAATCTGTTATAAAGGGATTTGACACAAATGCAGAAGTTAAATTATATGGGTCAAGGGTTGATGATGCCAAAAAAGGCGGGGATATAGATCTTTTGATAATTTCTGAAATCCTTGAGCTGACACCGGTGCTGTTTGACTCTTTGGAACGTGTAAAAAAGTATTCTACAAAATTTCCGTAAACGGCCAATCTTTTTTATAATAAGCTCTAATAAAAAATACGATCGCTCCAACAATTATTACAATAACACCCCCGATAGCAAAGTACATCCCTGTTGAAAGGAATAATCCTATCCACATTAGGATTGCGATAAGAGCAGGTAAAGGATACAGCCACATCTTAAATGGAAAAAATGAGGAGGGCTTTTTGCTTCTTAATATCATTATGCCTACTGCCTGTCCGATGAATTGAATTATAATTCTCATTGCAAGTATTGCGCTGATAACTTCTTTTAACCTGAACAGCAGGCTAAACACAAAAGCAATTGCGCCGAGAATAAGCAAAGAGGCATTCGGAAAATTTTTCTTAGGATGAATGTGTGAAAATATTTTGAAGAATGATCCGTCAACAGCAGCCGCATAAGGAATTCTTGAATAACCAAGCGCAGCGGAAAACAGCGAGGAAAATGCTATCCATAAAATTAGAATTGTCGCTATTATTGCTGCGTTTGAACCGTAAATCCTCTCAACGAAAGTACTGACGATAAATTTTGAGTTCATAGCTTCACGCCACGGGACAACGCCGAGCACGCTTAACTGCATTAAAAGATAAAGTACTGCAATACCTACAATGGATATAAGAATGCTTTTGGGAATATTCTTTTCCGGCTCTTTAATTTCGGAGCCGAGATTACAGATATTGTAATAACCGAGATAAGTATATATTGTTTGAACGGAAGCGCTGCCGAGTCCTGCAAAAAAGATAAAGGAAAAATCAAAAGCTCCTGTGGGAAAATCAAAAGCTATTTTGGGATTAAAATGAGTAGCCCCGCCAAATATGAGCCATAATATGGTTGCGATTACTCCTATCCACAAGAATAATGAAATCTTACCAACAGTTGTAATTCTCCGGTAAAGCAGGATAACGATGGCAATAACTAAAAGTCCGGAAATGATTTTTTGTCCTATAGGGCCCAGTGGGACTAAGAATGTAAAATACTGTGAAAAGCCGATTGCCCCCGATGCAATAACAAGCGGCGCCTGGAAAATTGTCTGCCAGATTAAAAGGAAGGAAAATAATTTTCCCCAGCTCTTTGGTCCGTAAATTTCTTTTAGAAATACATAACTACCCCCGGCTGCGGGCATTGCGGCGCCAAGCTCAGACCAGACTGCGCCGTCCATAACGGAAAGTAAAGCGCCTAAAATCCATGCAAGCAAACATTGCGGTCCTCTCATCTCCTGGATTACTATAGGCAGTACAATGAAAGGTCCTATGCCTATCATGTCTAACATATTAAGAGCAGCAGCTTCTTTTAATCCTAATCCGCGCTCAAGCTTTGAAGATGAAATTTTGCTCAATTTTTGTTTATAGTTCCTGCCTTATTCTGCTTTTTTTGTATCCGTATGAAAAATAAATTACCATTCCTATTAGTAGCCAAACAGCAAATCTAATCCATGTAATCCACGGGAGACCAAATATTAAATAAAAGCAAGCAACAATTCCAAGTACAGGTATTAATGGAACCCAGGGGGTTCTGAATGACCGCGGTCTATCCGGCTCTCTCTTACGAAGGATTAAAATACCGGTACAGACTAAAATAAAAGCGAACAAAGTTCCTATATTAGTAAGATCAACCATCTCATCAATTGTTGTAAACATGGCGCATATACCCACCGCCACCCCTGTAAAAATTGTAGTTACATGAGGAGTCCTGAATTTAGGATGTACCTTAGCGAAGCTTTTGGGAAGCAGTCCGTCTCTTGCCATTGAAAAGAAAATTCTCGGCTGACCAAGCTGAAATACAAGCAGCACTGCTGTATGTGCGATTACCGAACCGAATGCAATTACACCTACAAGAATATTGCCCCAGTTTTGAATATTTGCATACTGTATTGCAAGCGTGAGCGGTTCTGCCTGACTTGTTGCAAGTGTTTTTACAAGAGCTTTGTATGGGATTATACCGGTAAACACCGCAGCTACTAATATGTATATTATTGTACAAACAATTAATGAGCCGATTATTCCGATAGGGAGATCACGCTTAGGGTTCTTTACTTCCTCCGCAACGGTTGATACTGCATCGAAGCCGATATAAGCAAAAAATACAATCGCGGCGCCGGCTTGAACTCCTGCCCACCCGTTCGGTGCAAATGGTGTCCAGTTTGCAGGTTTTACATAATGAAAGCCAATCCAAACGAAAATTGCAAGTACAACAAGCTTAATAAGAACCATGATAGTGTTTAATCGTGCGCTTTCGCGGATACCGATTACCAGTATAATCGTTATAAACGCAACAATAGAAAAAGCAGGCAGGTTAAATACTATCGGAACGCCAAATAAATGCGGTGCGTGTTCAAGCAGTCCGGGAATTTTGGAAGCCGTCCGGTAATCTATTGATATCCAATCGGGAATGATTATTCCAAACCCGGCAACAAAAGTTTTAAAGTAATTTGACCAGCTTATTGCAACAGCAACATTGCCAACTGCATATTCAATAATTAAATCCCAGCCTATTATCCAGGCTACCAATTCACCGAGCGTTCCGTAAGAATAAGTATACGCGCTTCCCGAAATGGGAACCATAGCTGCAAACTCGGCATAACATAAAGCTGCAAACCCGCATGCAATTCCGGTCAGGACGAAAGAAAGCATTAATGCCGGACCCGCGCCCGGTCTGGCAGCATCACCTGCTGCGGCTGTGCCTATTGTAGCAAATATTCCTGCGCCGATTATAGCGCCTATCCCCAGCATTACAACATCAAAAGCGCCGAGTGCACGTTTAAGCTGGTGGGTAGGATCTTCACCTTCGTGAACCAAAGCGTCAAGGCTCTTTGTCCTGAATAATTGTTTCAGCAATTGCAAGTCCTTTGTTTACTGTAAAATTAATACTTTTATATTAGACGGGAATTCTTTGGAAAAATAAACTTTTTGAGTTGTCTTCTGAAAATCAGAATCGTTGGCAAAGTAGATATTCTCAAACTTTTGAGGATTCCTGTCAGCCAGCGGGAACCAGCTGCTTTGAATTTGTGCCATTATTCTGTGCCCTTTTTTAAATGTATGAAGCACATCCTGGAGCTGAAAACTGATTTTAGTTATTTTATTTGGAATAAAAGGCTCCGGTTTAGAAAAACTGTTTCTATACTTGCCGCGCATAATATCTCCCCTTACCATCATTTCATATCCTCCCAATTTTACATTGTCCTGATTTGATGGAACACCAATTGCAGAATCCGGAAAAACATCAATTAATTTTACTACCCAATCAGCATCGGTACCCGAAGTGGAAACATAAAGATTAGCTTCAATTGGACCGGCGAGAGTAATATCTTTGTTTAATGGATCAGTTTCATATACAAGTACGTCGTTTCTTTTCACTGCAAAGCGCTGGTCTTCATCCATATATTCTTTAAGCATGTGCTGAGTTATTTGCTGCGTGTACGGCACGGGATGAGCCGGGTCGCTAATATATTCATCAAATAATTTTTTACTTTCTTTTGGTTTGTTAAATGAGAGTGATTTACCAATATGAAAATATAGATTCTCTTGATGAACATTGTCTGGCGGCCACCGGCTAAATTGTTTCCACTCATTAGACCCGGTTTCAAAAACATAAGCTTCCGGTTGATTGAAACTGCCTTTACCTTTCAAATAATAGTTGAAGAATGGTAATTCAATATTTTCCTGATAATATGTGCTGGTTTTGCTGCCAAAGTAAATATTGCCGAGGCTGTCCCCGTTCGATCGTTCCCAGCCGCCGTGAAACCAGGGGCCCATGACTAAAGTATTATGATTGTCTTTGTTTTTATTCTCAATTGATTTATATGTGTTAAGCGCTCCATAGAGATCCTCAGCGTCAAACCAGCCCCCGACAACCATTACAGCCGGTTTTATATTATTAAAATGAGGCAGGGAATTACGCGCCTGCCAGAAAGAATCATAATCAGGGTGAGCCATTATTGTATCCCAAAAAGGGATTTTATGTTGAAAAAACTTTTCGGTTGTATTTCTAAAAGAACCCATCTTGAGAAAGAAATCATAGCCATCCGGATTATCTGTTTTGAATACAGGTTCAGGCCAGTGATCTATTCGTTCCAGTCTTGGAACTCCGAATCCATTATAAAACCAGAAAGCATGAGGAAGCCAAAAAGCGCCGTTTCGGTGAAAATCGTCGTCAATAAACCAATCGGCAATCGGCGCTTGCGGAGAGGCAGCTTTTAATGCAGGATGTGCATCAATAACTCCCATTGCTGCATAAAAGCCCGGGTAAGATATTCCGTATATTCCAGCTTTGCCGTTATTATGTGCAACGTTTTTTATAAGCCAGTCAATAGTATCGTATGTATCAGTTGATTCATCAATATCTTTATTACTTTTTTTATCCGGAATATATGGACGCATTTCTATAAATGTCCCCTCCGACATAAACATCCCTCTTACGTCCTGATATACAAAAATGTAACCTTCTTCTTTAAATAGTGCTGATGGACCAAGTTCCGATATATATTTATTTTTACCGTAAGGAGCGACGCTGTAAGGCGTACGGTTAAGAAGAATGGGATAATCAATAGATGTGTCCCGCGGTGAATAAACTACAGTATATAATTTTACACCATCCCTCATCGGGATCATGAATTCATGTTTGGCGTAATGCTGTGCAACGTATAATGAATCCGAGTCCCGGGGAAAACAATTATTGCTGCTTAATGATAAGATAAAGGTTAGTACGATTAGAAATTTATTTAAATTGCGATTCCGTTCGTGCATGGTTTATTCTCCCAATAATTCCTTCGACTATTATTAAAATAAGAAGTTTGTTTACTATATAGGATTTATTAATTATTAAGCGTTTTTTTGGCAGTTTCAACAATATTTTCCGTAGTGAAGCCGTATTTTTCCATTAGTATCTCAATCGGGGCGGATGCGCCAAATTTTTCAATACTGATTGATTCTCCGGAATCGCCGGTATATTTTTCCCAACCTTGTTTAATACCAAGCTCGATAGAAACTCTCGCTTTAACAGACGGCGGCAGAACGGAATCTTTATACTCTTTCGGCTGCTGCTCAAATAGTTCCCAGCTTGGAAAACTTATTACTCTAACTTTTATACCCTCTGATTCAAGTATCCCGGCTGCTTTTAATGTTATGCCTACTTCAGAACCGGAAGCGAGAAGTATTAATTCGGGAGTTCCTTTGCTGTCTTTTTCTTGAGGGATGGATTCCCACAATATGTAAGCGCCCTTTAATAAATTTTTTGCAGACGGATATTTCCCCTGATCTAATACAGGCAAGCCCTGCCGCGTTAGAATTAATGCTACGGGACTTCCTTTATGTTCTATTGCTGCCTGCCAGGCGTATGAAGTTTCATTTGCATCTGCCGGGCGGATTATAACTACTCCGGGAATTGCCCGTAATGAGGCTATTTGTTCTATAGGTTGATGAGTAGGACCATCTTCGCCTAGTCCAATACTATCATGGGTAAAGACATAAATTGGTCTTATTTTAGAAATGGAGCCGAGACGGATTGCCGGGCGCAGATAGTCGGAAAATATTAAGAATGTACCGCCGTAAGGAATAATTCCGCCGTAAGCTGCCATTCCGTTAAGAATGCCTGCCATACCATGTTCGCGGATACCGAAGTGGAAATTTCTACCGTGCCTGTTTTCAGCGGAAAAGTTTTTGTATTCTTTTAAGTATGTGTTGTTTGAAGGCTCAAGATCTGCGGAACCGCCGATTAAAGCCGGAAGCGAGGCTGCTATTGAATTTAATGCTTTCCCGCTTGCGGCTCTGGTTGCCAGCTTCTTGCCGTCGTCTTTAAATACAGGAAGCTTTGATTTCCATTCATCGCTTAAGTCTCCGTTCATCATATCAATAAATAATTTTGACTCTTCCGGATATTTTTCACGGTATTTTATAAACAGCAGGTTCCATTTATTTTCCTCTTCTTTTCCATTTATTACTATAGTTTTAAAATGTTTACGGACTTCATCGGGAACAAAGAATGCCGGTTCTTCCGGCCAGCCGAGATTTTTCTTTGTCAGTTTAACTTCCTCTTCTCCTAAAGGCGAGCCATGAGCGCCGGAAGTATCCTGTTTGTGAGGACTTCCAAATCCAATATGAGTTTTTGTAACGATAATAGAAGGTTTATCATTTGCAGCTTGTGCATTTTTTACTGCTGTTTCAATTACGTTAAGATCATTTACATCTTCTATATGCTGAACATGCCATCCATAAGCTTCAAATCTTTTACCAACATCTTCGGAAAAAGCCAGGGAGGTAGAACCGTCTATGGTTATTCCGTTGTTGTCATAAAAGAAGATTATTTTTCCAAGTTTTAGATGACCGGCTAATGATGCGGCTTCGTGAGAAATGCCTTCCATTAAATCGCCGTCGCTGCAGATGCCGTAAATATAATGATCGAGTAATTTTATATCATCTTTGTTGAACTTAGCCGCAAGATACTCTTGAGCGATAGCCATTCCAACGGCGTTTGCAAATCCCTGCCCTAACTGGCCTGTAGTTGTTTCTACACCGGGTGTAAGTCCAAATTCAGGATGACCGGGTGTTATGCTGCCCCACTGCCTGAATAATTTCAATTGCTCCATAGGAATATTATATCCGCAGAGATGCAATGTAGAATAAAGCAGCATGCTTCCATGTCCGGCTGACAAAACAAACCTGTCTCTGTTCAACCATTTAGGATTTGCAGGGTTGTGTTTCATAAACTTAGTGAACAAAATATACGCAATCGGGGCGCAGCCCATAGGCATTCCGGGATGTCCCGCATTCGCTTTTTGAACGCCATCAACGGATAAAAATCTTATTGTATTTATCGAAAGCTGGTCTATATTGTCAATCGACGGCATCTTATTTCCTATAATATATTGAATGAAAGAATTTTGTTTTCAAATAAAGATAAGTTCGAATTCAATAACAAATAATGGTACAAGTTATAATTATTTATAATACTAATTGCATATAATTTAATTATTTTAATATTATTATAAATGACTTTTTCCGTTTTTTATTGAATTAATTTTAGTCAAAGGTTAATATTTGGATAAACTAAATGAAACCACATCAAAGATTTATTTTCGCTCTATATTTTATTTTTTCTCTTTATTTTTTGTTCTCATGCTGCGGATTTGCTTTTGCACAGCAATTATTTAATCCACCGTTAAGTGACAGAATAGCAAGCTATGATATGTCTGTCAAACTTAATCCGGACAAGAAAACAATAACAGGAACCGAAACATTATACTGGAAAAATTCTTCAACAGATAGAATAAGCGAACTCCGGTTTCACCTTTATTTAAATGCTTTCAAAAATACGAAATCTACATTTATTCAGGAATCAAGCGGACAGCTCAGAGGCGATGAAATGGATGTAAGTTCCGGCTTAAATTGGGGCTGGATTGATGTGCTTTCGATGAAAGTAAAGGATGGAGAAGATTTAACTAATAAAATAAAATTTATTCAGCCCGATGATAATAATAAAGACGATCAGACAGTAATAAGCGTGCCTTTTCAAAAGCCGGTTTTAGCGGGACAGACCATCACGCTTAAAATTAATTTTGAATCGAAGCTTCCCAAAGTTTTTGCCCGAAGCGGTTTTAGCGATAATTATTTTCTTGCAGGACAATGGTTCCCTAAAATTGGCGTTTATGAAAAAGCAGGCGAGCGTTATGCTGTAAAAGGACAATGGAACTGCCATCAATACCACGCAAATTCCGAATTTTATGCGGATTTTGGCGTTTATAATGTTAATATTACCATTCCAAATAATTATAAAGTTGGAGCCGTTGGTGTTTTACAAAATGAAAAACAGAATGGCGACGGTACTAAAACTTTAACTTTTCATGCAGAAGACGTAATTGATTTTGCCTGGACAGCTTCACCCCGTTTTAAAATCGCAGAAGCCAGGTGGAAGAATGTCAAAATAAAAGTCCTCCTGCAGCCGGAACATTATGCCCAGGCAGACCGTCATATAAATTCCGTTATTTATGCTCTTGAATATTTTGACAAATATGTTGGAAAATACCCTTATCCTAATCTTACCATAGTCGATCCGCCGCTGCGTGGATCCGGCTCTGCCGGGATGGAATACCCCACTTTTTTTACGGCTGGCTGTTATTGGGGAATGCCTTCCGGTATAAAATTTACCGAGGTTGTTGTCGTTCATGAATTCGGGCATAATTATTTTCAGGGGATGCTTGCTACAAATGAATTTGAAGAAGCATGGATGGATGAAGGTTTCAACACTTATTACGAAACACGAATTATGGATAATTATTATGGTAAGCATACTTCATATATCAACCTTTTCGGAATTCGTATCGGCGATGGAGAATATTTAAGAGAAGATTATACCGGTATGCCGAATCCTAAAATTGCGCCTGTTTTTTTAAATTCATGGCAGTATGTTAACGGAGGATACGGAGAATTTACATATTCCAAAACTACTACATGGATGAATACCCTGGAAGGCATCCTTGGGCAAAAAGTTATGGATGAAATAATGCAGACTTATTTTAAAAGATGGCAATTCAAGCATCCCTGCGGAAAAGATTTCATCGCAATTGTAAATGAAATTGTACGTAAAGAGTTTGGGAATAAATTCGGCGAAGATATGAATTGGTTCTTTGATGAAGTTTTATACGGGACAAATATATGCGATTATAAACTTGAAAATATTACTGTTGGAAGAGTTGAGTCACCAAAAGGAATCTATGATAGCGTATCCGCAAAGAAATATTATAAACTTATTGACGGGCAAAATGATAAGCCCAATTATAATTCCAATGTTTTAATATCCAGACTTGGGGAGGTAGTAATGCCGGTGGAAATTCTTGTTCACTTCGATAACGGACAAGAAATTCTTGAAACATGGGACGGCAGGGACAGAACTTATAATTTAATCTATAATAAACCGGCAAAAGTTGTATGGGCAAAGGTGGATCCATATAACAAAATACCTATGGATGTAAACCGGATAAATAACAGCTATACAACGGAACCTGAAAGTACAGTCATAAACAAATATTTTGCAAAGTTTCTTTTTTGGGTTGAAAACATTATGCTTTCAATAGGATCCCTTTTTTAATAAATTTTTTACAGCTAAAAACATGAAAATATTTAAAGCTTATTTTGCAGGATTAAAATCAGCGGGCAAATCCAAGAAGATGGCAGCGGTTATATATG
>Ga0116130_1002181_pt1 | contig 10106 bp, 10 predicted proteins | sample June2015DPH_17_5_FD_89733 | JGI IMG/M metagenome (GOLD analysis project Ga0116130, IMG submission 89733) | Peatland microbial communities from SPRUCE experiment site at the Marcell Experimental Forest, Minnesota, USA - June2015DPH_17_40 | ecosystem: Environmental > Terrestrial > Soil > Wetlands...
ATCATAGTCCTTATATCTCGCCATATCTCTCCTTCTCTTACTAACCGGTCTCCGCTCTTTTTTCTGTTACTGATATGGCGATATTATCACGCTTTTAAGACTTTTTCTACAACCTCAACGACCGAAGTTAGCGGGGAGGGACTCCGCATCCGCTGGAGTTCTAAACGCATTTTTCCTCACAACAAATTAACCCATTCATTTCTCTCCGATGATCAGTCCTATCGTTCCCAGCATAAACGGTAATTTCAATTGCATTGGAATAAAAGCTGAATCTTTCGTCTCAAAAAACTCCTCCTTTCTTATCCCCCAATCTCGGATAGTCCCCATTAATTCATCCATACTGCCATAGACTCGCTTCAATAGAAATAAATCCTGAAAAGCGAATTTGCCCCCCTTCTTGACCACACGCAATGCTTCTCGAATCAACGCTCGCTTATCGGCAACATCGTTCACTTCATGAAACACCAAATTGCTCACTACGGCATCAAAGTATTCATCTTCAAACGGCAACGCCGAAGCACTGGCTTTCTGGAAGGTTACACGCTCCGTCACCCCTTCAACCTTTGCATTCCGTTCACATACACTTTTCGAGTATTCCCACTTTCTCCCCCAATAGTCAATCCCTATTACGCGTGCCCTTGCGTACTTATGTGCAAGCTTGATTGTGAGGGCAGCGTTTCCGCAGCCTATATCCAATGCCTGCCCTTCTCCATTCCAACCCAGGGGTGCTAACACCAATTCACGGATCTGGTCTTGTACATTCCCCCCTCCGGGAGAAAACCGATATCGAGCATAGACAAAATACAGAGAAGCTAAAAAGAACAACCCAGCAGGGATCACCAGGGACGGCACCAGAAGAGCCAACCCGAAAAGAACGAGACTGATGACACCGGGTATATAGATAAATTTCTTCGAAACCCAATTACCGTATTCCGGCTTCCTTCCCATCCGTCCATTCACCTCCTTTTTATCTTCTCGACAATCTACTATGCACCATGACGAGGTACCAAGCCATATCACAATATGCTTTTCCCTTATGTTCGTCTTTTAGCGTTCTTGCATGGAGTCCTCCGGGAGCCCGCAGTTTGGGCGATTTGCCGCGCTGCCTGGGTCCGCGGCTTGCCTGGCATCTTAGACCCGAGCGTTCAGCAGGTGCGACAAGCTCCCGACTTGAAGCCCGTCTTTGCGGCTCTTGAAGTACATTCCATTGATTTCTTCCGGCCCTTTGTCCTCAACATTTCCGAAGCCCATGGCTCGCAGATCCTTCACCAACACCTCAGGGTCGAAGAACGCTTGCCACGGCTCCCCGGCCAACGCCACCCGCAGCGAAAACGCATCGAGTCGCGACCGCTGGACTGAAGTCAACAAAGATGGTGAGATCATATAGTCGAAGACGACTCCGCTTCCCACCAGTGACGATGCAATAAATCGCAATGTGGCCATCACCACCTCGGTCGTCAAATATTCCGTCACGCCGAGCCACGAAAAGAATGTGGCTTTGTCCGGGTCGTAGCCTGCACTCCGCAGCCCTTCTTCGAGTGTCTGCGTTTCAAAGTCGACCGGTGCGAACGTAAGATCACCAGGGAGCCCGATGCCGACCTCCTCCAAACGCGCACGCTTCCAGGTCTGCGTCGTAGGGTGGTCGACTTCGAACACGTTCAGCACACCTTCAGGATACGGCTTACGGTAGGCGAACGTGTCAAGCCCCGCTCCCAAAATGACATACTGGCGTACGCCGCGTCGAACGCCGAGGCTGAGTTCGTCCTCAGCGTACCGACTGCGTACGGCCACGAAAGCTCGCAAGTAAGGCGCCAATGGTGTAGCCTCAAATTGACGTGGATCGGCTTGCAACGCCGACGCACTCTCTTTGCCGATAATGCGAAGGGCAACAGGGTCATCGAAGACTTTCGGATCATCCAGGAGTTGATGCGCCGCGCGCCGCATCGCGACGCGTTGTGCTGTTAAGCTGGGCCGGTCCTCTTTCATAAACGTCATCTTCCTTTCAAGACTCGTGACATTAGTATAGCACGTCCGTCATGCTCTGCCGAGTGTTCCCATTCTTTCGGTGCGCAGGCGTGGCAATCTCGTTTTGAAATTGCTCCGTCGTTGCCTGCCTACCGCAGTGCAGGCACTCCTCACAATGACCCAATGAGGTTAATGTAAACCACAATATCCTCTGCTCAATAACAATCTTAATACCGGCATAGACATTCTCGGGGAACAAACAATTTCTTGCAAATTTAATGTCCTGCTGCATATAATAATTTCATAGACGTCGTGAGGCAAGACAATGAGTATTCTCGATTATTTTAAGCCCGTCTCGACCTGGTCGGCTGAAAGGATTCGGAAGTTTCTGGATCAAAGAGGGTCCGGAGAATACAATCTCATCGACGTGAGACAACCTGAGGAGTACGAACAAGGCCATCTTCCCGGTGCACAACTCATTCCGGTTGGAGAACTACCGAATCGACTTGCTGAACTCGACCCCACCAAGCCAACGATAGTCTATTGAGCTGCTGGTGTGCGCAGCCGTGCCGCTGCTTCAATTCTAACGGGTGCTGGATTCAAGGAGGTCCATAGCATGAAGGGCGGCATCAGAGCCTGGGAGGGTCTTGTTGCGGAAGGAATTCCAGAGGCTGGTATGGCCTATTTTTCTCCGGCCACCCGGCCACAAGAGATGATCGCTCTGGCGTGGCTCCTCGAAGACGGCACCTGCAAATTCTACGAATCCATTGCCAATATGATGGAGGACCAAGAGGCAAGGGGTTTCTTTCACGATCTTAAGAGATCGGAGGAAAACCATAAAACTACTCTTTGGAAAATGTGCGAAGAGATTTCAGGGAGGACGCCCTCGTCTGAATTTCCCGCCACGGTGATCTCTGGGAAACCAGCAGGTGACGTGATGGAAGGTGGGATGGTCGTCAGCGAAGCATTGAAATGGTCAAAGGGAAAAACTTTGAAGGAGATTCTTGAGCTCTCCATATCGTTAGAAACGAATTCTTATGATCTCTATCTCAAAATGGAGCAGAAAGCGGAAGACCGCAATTCAAAACAGATCTTCAAAACATTATCCGATGAAGAAAAGAAACACTTGGAGCGATTAACCTCTCTTTTTTTGAAAACCCTGTAAAAGGATTTTTTTCGCTTACTCACCCATCACCGCGTCACCGTATCTCCGTGTCTCTTTATCTTCCAGTCTCCTAATGTTTTGATTTCCCTTTCTCCCCATCTCCCTATCCCCGCGTCTTCCTATCGACTTCCCTTTTCCGCCGGTCCCTTGACATTTCCCAGATGATGCACTGAGTTCTGAACTTGCAGTAAAGCACCGGATCGATACATTCACAGCATTGGTCGATGCTGAGGCACTCGCAGCATTCTTGGCAGAACCCCGTTTCATGTTTCTGACAGGTTCCAATCGCCTCCCGGTCAGGGTGATTTCTGCACTTCATCTCGTCTTTCCCGAATCACTGCTTTTCGCTCAGATTTTTCTTTTTCGACAAGCGCTCTGCGCAGAACCTTGCCGATGATCGTCTTCGGAAGGCTCTCAACAAATTCAATCTGTTTGGGCACTTTATAGCCAGTCAGTTTTTTACGGCAAAATGCTCGAATCTCTTCAGCCGTGGCCCGCTGGCCGAGTCGGAGCACGATCCATGCCTTGACGGCTTCGCCCTGATATTCATTCGGAACGCCCCCGACACCAACCTCGATCACCGCTGGATTTAATTATTAATTATAAATCGAAAACCTCGTACTGGCCAAGGAATTCAGCCAAAACTCCATGATGATTCCGATTGCGAACCTTCGGAGGCAGTTTGAAAGACGGAACCACAGTCTTACTTAGAAATATGGACTGAAGAATAACTTTGGCAGGGTTTCGCTTCGAGCTATGGCACCTTTTTTGTTGCCTTTCTATTTTAGCTCCAATTCTCTTCTTTGCAATTTAAAACTTCTTGACCTTCAGCCGCTTCGAAACAGGACGAGGTCTAAGCAGAACATAAGTCGCCCCTGCACCGCCATCGCAGATTCTAGCGCTGCAATAGGCTGCAACCCATTTCCGCCAAGGACCATGGGTGAGCCATTCTACGACTTTTTTCTTCAGGACGGGCTCGGAGGGCGAGGAGAGACCACGACCATGGATGATTAAGACTCCTGTCTTACCAGTCGTCACCGCCCATTTTAAGAATTTTTCAAAAACTTCTTTTGCATCCTCTGCAAGAAGGCCGTGGAGATCCACAAACGCCTGGATCGAATAATCCCCCCGGTGCAACCGTTTTGCGACGGTTGGATGGACCCGATAATTTGTGCCTTCGATATATTCCGGCGTATCCGCAACGTTAAAGCCTTTCCCATATTTCACAAGATCTGCGAGTTTCTCTAATGTCTCATCGTCCTCCTGACGGATCGAGCTTTCGGGCAACCCGGTTTGAAAAATTTTCTCAACAAAGTTGTCTCTTGAAATGGGTGCTACACCTTCCATGGCCTTCTTGAAAAGTTCTTCCTCTAATTCAGGATTCTGCTTTTCATCATGATTCATGAGACTGGTAGGATGGCGCTCGGGGAGAGGAAAAGGCTTGTTTTTGAGCGAAGCCTTCAGGTCTCGGAAGGACTTGAAGGTAAGTGAAGGTTTGGAAGATTTCATCACCCCACACCCGTATTATTTAAGAGGCTTAAGAGGAAGTGAAATAATTTTAAACAAAAATACGGGAAATATCAAAAAGTTTGAGGGGTGAGTCTCTGAGCTGTCAAAAAGAAGTCTTTCAGCTGATCAGAAACTTACCGGTAAGACGCATCCTATAGGAAAAAAGGATGCTTTTTGACCACCCCCTCATGAGAAATCCTTATTGAACCCGAAAAACCGGTCCCCAGTGAGGGTAGCGGCTTTAGGTCACTGCAATGGGTCGGCCCCTGCCGCTATTCCGGATCAATAGGCAACTTATGAAGAAGACAGCAGGAATCGTAACGGACCGGTCCTCCACTGACACTTTTCGTCACTTTCCAGCCCCTTTGTCATCTTCAAATTCGCATTGTCACCTCCACTAATCCTGAAGTAAATGAAAGTCCTCAGTCCTGGAAATATGAGTAAGGATAGGGTTTTAACTGAGGAATTTGTAAGTAAGTTCGTGGTTGATGGGGACAAATGGAGTAAACATCGATCAAGGAATAGAGGTCTGGAATGAAACTTGCAAGTTCCTGTCCACAAAAGGGGAAATGAGATAATCCCACGGGAAAAAGGAGGGTTTAGCGGATGGATAGGATACTAATTATTCAAGATAGCCCTTCAGTAAACGCCATGTTGAAGTTTAGACTTGAATCAGGAGGATTTTCTGTGGAGACGGTGGAATCGGGCGAAGAAGGCGTTGAGAAAACAAAAGCGCATCAATACGAGCTTATCCTGCTGGATTATAACCTGCCCGGAATGAACGGAAGCCAAGTATGTCGGATACTGAGGGAACAAGCTAATACCCAAAATACCCCAATCGTGCTCATATCTGCCAAAGATGAGGACAAGCTGATCCAAATCACAAAGGAAGCAGGTGCCGATGGTTATATCGGCTTACCCTTTGAGGGGAAGAAGTTCATCGAGAAGATAACGGGGTTCATGAAAGCGCGGAAGCCGTAAGCGATGGGTCAGCCAATCGGATTCACGAAATGCCTGCGACGATGAAAAAAGAACCAGTGCCGGAGAGAATGGATGAAATAACAGAAACCGTGGAAGGAATCGCCTGTTATGAGAAAGATCTCTACGAGAGAGAAGAGCTGAAAGAGGAAACGCGGCAGATCGTCGTATTCCGTCTATCTCGAGAATGGTATGGAGTGGAGATTACAAAAGTCAAAGAAGTCATAAAAGTGGGCAGGATAACGTATCTGCCCTCAAGCCCGGAATATATTGCGGGAATCGTGAACTTAAGGGGGAAGATTCTGTCTGTCACGGACTTAAAGACCCTGCTGGGTCTGCCTCATGAAGAGCCAACCGATAAGACGAGGATCATCGCTGTCGAATCGGGGATGCTGGAGACAGGGCTCCTGGTAGATGAAGTGGTTGAATCGATCGAAGTACCCGTAAGCAAGATTGAACCTGCACTCCGCACCCTACCTACGGAACAAGCGGACTACATAGAGGGGCAGTGTAAGGCAGCCGATAGGTTAATTGCTCTCGTTAGCGTAGGGAAGATATTGGAAAAGAAGGGATAAACACAAACAACTCGCGTAGATTGTTTTGTGGAGCCGAAAGGAGGCTGGAAATGCTTAAATTGGGACCATTTTCTAAATTGAGAAACAAACTAATCCTCTGTTTCCTCATCCTCACCCTGCTGCTGTTAATCGGGATGAGTGCCATAAATTACGTCATCGGCAAGGCGGCCCTGAAGAAACAAATTTTGTCCGAGTTAGAGGACGTCGCCTCCGGTACGATCGATCGGATAAGCCAGGCGATGCATGCGTCCTATCATGATGTTCAGCAATGGGCTGAACTTGACGTTGTGAAAGAGGCATTCACACAGGGATCCACGGAGAGAGCCAGCAGATTTTTCAGGAATCTGACCGCAAATAACAAACTCTACAGGGCGGTCGTTCTTTTCGATAGCGAAGGCAAATTGATCGCCTCCAGTCATCCCGCACTCATGGCCAGATCCAAAGATGACAAGCAAAAGGAGTTTGACCAAAAATATTTGGAAACGGGCAAGGATGGAGAACCAGTCCGCGTACGGGATTTCAGATATTCCGGCTTAGTTGGAGATTATACGGTTAGCGTAAGTTCATTGGTTAAGGACGAGAAAAGGAAACCAATGGGAATTGTGATCCTTTGCCTCGATTGTGCAATGATTCAAAAATTCGCTATGGAGAACCAGATCAGGGCCGGCGGCAATAGAACGGGCATGTTATTGGGAGGTGACGGAAATACGATCATGGCCCATCAGGATGCTTCTCTTCTGGGCAAGAAGCTCCAGGAAGTGTTTCAGATCAACTCTTCTGGCCTTCCCTTTAAGGATGGGATAAGAGGATCGGGCCAAATGAAAGCAAAGGATGGCACAAAATCCATGGCTTTTCACAGGCTTCAGGATCTCCCGGGCCATAAACCTTTTGCATGGACATTCCTCGTCTTGGCAGATTCAAAAACCCTCCTCACCTCCATCCACAGTTTGAGGGACAAGCTCGCCCTTTCTGTTATCGTCTTCGTCGGTTTAGCGTGGATTGCGATTTATCTTCTCGCGAGGGGAACGTTTCGGGAATCGGAGGAAACTCTACGCCAAAGCGAGGAGAAATACCGAACCATCATCGAGAATATCCAGGACGGTTACTTTGAGAATGATCTCGCTGGTAAATTTACTTTCATCAATGATGCCATCTGCAAACATCTCGGATATACCCGAGAGGAACTCATTGGAATGGACTACCGACGGTATACGGAGGAGGAGAGCGCTAAAAGGTTGGTTCAAAAATATACCGGACTTGTCAAAACAGGCCAACCCGTTGAGCCCTTCGAAGCAGAATACATCAGAAAAGATGGTGCCCAACTGTTTGCCGAAATTTCAGTATCACTTATCAAGGATGCAGCAGGGAAACCGATCGGCTTTCGGGGAATCTCGCGCGACACCACCGAACGGAAAAAAGCAGAGGACGCGCTAAAAAAGAGCGAAGAGAGATACCGAAACATGCTCGACAGCATCCAGGACGGTTATTCTGAGATTGATCTCGCTGGTAATTTTACCTTCGTCAATAATATGACTTGCAAACATCTCGGATACACCAAAGAAGAGTTGATCGGGATGAACTACAATAAGTACGCAAGTGGAGAAAGTGCGAAAAGAATCAAGGAGCTTTTCACAGAGGCTTACAAAACAAAAAAACCGTTATTAGAGGTCCTGGATTACGAACTTATTCGCAAAGACGGAACCACGGGGGTCTACGAACTGTCCGCATCTCTTATCAGAGATGAAAAAGGCAACGTCATTGGGTTCAGGCAGACTTCTCGGGATATCACCGAGCGTAAGAAAACGGAAGAAGCACTGAAGAAGAGCGAGGAGAAATACCGAACTATTCTTGAAAGCATGAGTGAGGGTTTTTACGAATTAGACCTTGCAGGTAACTTCACCTTTGTCAACGAATCCGTGTGTCGAGTATTAGGGTATACCAAAAACGAATTAATAGGCATGAATAACCGGCAGTATACGGATAAGGCGAACGCAAAGAGACTGTTTGAAGCATTTAATAAAGTCTACAGAACAGGGGAGTCCAGTAGAGGAGTTGATTATGAGGCTATTAGAAAAGATGGGGCCAAGGGATACTTTGATATATCCATATCTTTACGAAAGGATTCATCGGGTAAACCGATAGGGTTTAGAGGGGTGATGCAGGACGTCACGGAACGCAGGCAGGCAGAAGTGACGCTGCGACAAAGTGAGGAGAGATATCGAAACATTCTTGGCAGCATCCAGGACGGCTATTCTGAGATTGATCTTGGTGGCAATTTTACCTTCGTCAATGATGCTACTTGCAGACATCTCGGATATACCGAAGAAGAATTAATCGGGATGAACTACCACGAGTATACAAGTGAAGAGAATGCAAAAAAAATCAAGAAGCTCTTCACAGAAGTCTACAGAACAGGGAAACCGATAGACGCCACGGAACAAGAACTTACCAGAAAAGACCGAACGACGGCGACTTACGAACTTTCGGTATCTCCTATTAGGAATGCAGAAGGCAACGCCGTTGGGTTCCGGCAGACCTCTCGGGATATCACACAACGCAAGAAATCGGAGGAAGCTCTGCGACAGAGCGAAGAAAGATATCGAACCATTCTTGAAAACATGGTGGAGGGCTTTTTTGAGGTTGACCTCGCCGGCAAATTTATTTTTGTGAATGATGCGGAGTGCAGAAATCTTGGGTACTCCAGTAAAGAGGAAATGATCGGAATGGACAACCGGCAGTATACGGATCAAGAGAACGGAAAAAAATTGTTTCAATCTTTTAATCAAGTCTATAAAACAGGGGAGCCGCTTAAGGGATTAGTTTATGAGTTTATCAAAAAGGACCGGACGAAAGCTTTTAATGAACTTTCGGTATCTCTGATAAGGGACTCAGAAGGGAAACCCATCGGATTCAGGGGTAATGCTCGGGATATCACCGACCGTAAGAAAGTGGAAGACGCACTGAAGAGGAGTGAGGAGAGGTATCGAAACATTCTTGAAAGCATCGATGAGGCTATTTACGAAGTAGACCTTGCTGGTAACTTTACCTTTGTCAACGAGGCAGCGACCCGAATCTTCGGGTCCTCCAAAGAGGAATTGGTGGGTATGAATAACCGGCAGTATACAGATAAGGAAAATGCTAAGAAACTGTTTGAATCTTTTAATGAAGTTTACAGAACGGGGGAGCCCGGCAGAGAATGCGGTTACGAGGTAGCAAGAAAAGATGGAACCAAAAGATACGTCGAGACATCGGCCTCATTGAAAAGAGATCCGTCGGGTAAACCGATAGGTTTCAGAGGGGTCGCACGGGACATCACAAACCTCAAGCGGGCGGCGGAAGACCTGCTAAGGGAAAAACAAGCCGTCCAGAAGCTGGCCGAGGAACGGGAAGTTGTCGCCAACATCGGTCGGATCATCAGCTCAAGGCTGGAAGTTCAGAAGGTCTACAAGTACTTTGCCGAGGAAGTAAGAAAGATCATCCCCTTTGATAGGATATCGATCGATATCATTCATCCCGAAAAGACCGGTTTTTCCACAGCCTACGCCCTGGGGAAGGGTGCTGAAGGCATTCGATCCGAGGATATCATTCCTCTTGCCGGATCCACCACCGAAGAAGTCATGCGTACGCGGTCGAGCCTGCTTCTACAGACGGAGGGGATGGGCGACGCCGGAAACCGTTTCTCTGAATTCTCACACACGCTTCAGGCCGGATTTTCTTCGCTCATGGTGATTCCTCTGGTCTCCCAAAACCAGGTCATGGGAACGCTGAACTTACTCTCCTCAAAGGTGAATGCCTACACGAAGGCGAACGTCAGTCTTGCCGAGAACATCGGGACCCAGATTGCCGGCACGATCGCCAGCGCACAGATGTACGAAGAAATGAAGCGGATGGTCGGCCACATCCACAACGCAAAT
>Ga0116130_1002184_pt1 | contig 10096 bp, 18 predicted proteins | sample June2015DPH_17_5_FD_89733 | JGI IMG/M metagenome (GOLD analysis project Ga0116130, IMG submission 89733) | Peatland microbial communities from SPRUCE experiment site at the Marcell Experimental Forest, Minnesota, USA - June2015DPH_17_40 | ecosystem: Environmental > Terrestrial > Soil > Wetlands...
AACAGTTTGGTGGTTTGTGGACAGTTACACCGAAGCGCGGCAACTTGGATATGGTAGACTTGTATCGTTGCTGCTTGCAGTTGGAAACAGCGTAACTTGAAAAGGAGTAGATTTGATCTGCCATAGCCGCTTTAATGCGTGTTCCACAATTCTACGAGGTTCGGGTTTACATACTTCTACTCGTAGTCTCTAAAGCGCGGATGGACACTGGAGCGGCTACGGGAGCGCAAGATGCTCTGAAAAGGAGATATATGAAACGTATGTGGATTTTGCTTTTCGCTTTCGCGTTGACCGCATCGGCTCAACAATCGGCTTTAACGCCTGTCCAACCTGGAATTGTTCGCGTTGTTCCTGCGTTTTTGATTGGCGATTATGCGGGCAGCATGGGACCGTTGCAAATTCATCTTCAGTTCTCCACCGTCAACAATGGCGATATTGTAGGTACAGTTAACGGAATTAAAGTTGACCGTATCGCTGTTGTTGGTAATATGCTCAGTTTTCGTGTACCGGCTATTGGCGCTACTTGGACTGGCACAGTTGACAATTGTTCACTCACAGGTACATGGCGGCAAGGATCGCAAACCCAACCGTTGAATTTCAGAAAGGAGTAAAATGGGCTGCTTGAAGTTTTTCGTGTTCGCAATTGCTCTTGTGTTTGCGGTAGTGTTCATTCCGTTTACGCTACCGCTCTTGATTGTCGTAGTTCTTTGCTACATTCCCTGGTGCATTTTTCGGAGCGTGACTCGTGATTCTTCAGAGTGAACTTCGCAAACTCGAATCCGGGGCGCGGTTGAAGTGGACACGCCTCACTGCCCCTGTGAACGTCTGCATTGGTATCCTGGTGCATGACGCTATCCCCGAAGGTCACAGCCTTATCAAGTGGCCGGACGGCACCAGCACAGACACTACGGATCGCGTTGCAATGCGGTTTGTTAGTTTGGTATAGGGGCAAAAATAATTCTCACAAACCCCTTGACACACTTTCTCAACAAGCGTAGCGTCAAATCAATTTGCAGCGAAAAGGTCGCTGGACTCTCGAAAGGATGGGGCAACAATGCCGGAAAAGTTGTTGGAATTTCTGTTGGACCTCTCGCCACAGGATGCCAAACAAATCACAGCTTGGCTTGAAGCTAATCCGTTTGCTGTTGAACAAATAATTAGTGTAATTGGCAAACCTACTGTTAAAGTAACTCATCTATCCAACAAACCGATTGCGCTGAAAGTAGGTCGCTAATGCGTTGGCTTGCTGGCACAATCAACAAACACGTTGTACATGACTGTGAAGGCGATTGGATAGGAACCTTTCGCACGGATGAAATTGCAGCGGAAGTAATTGAACTGCATAACGCTGTTGACGCTGAATATCCTGTACCGGATTGCGCGAGTGAAACGAAAGTGTTCGATCCCGTTGAAAGTGAAGCTGTTGATACTCGTATCGCAATGTCAATGGGCTGGACAAATTCAACGAAAGGATGGGGCCGGTAATGAAACCTTTCAAAATTCCATGCAAGTATCACAATTTTCTCGTTGGTAAGACAGAGACAGAAATGGTTGAGTGGTCGCTAACAACAGTACCGGAGCGGGTGTATTGGATTGCCTGGACTGGTGCAAAGATTGTTGGTACAATCCTGCTTGTGTACGTTGCTGTTTGTGTGATTTGTTTACTTTGACATTGGAGCGTACTGTGACCCGCTCCAATCCTTGCCGCTGTCACCAGTAGAGGAAAGCGTATAGGCTGAAGGCTTCTACCGTTATGCTGGACGGCGAGACTGCTGAAGCGGCGGCAAGGTTAAGTTTTGAAGAAAGGAATTTATGGGTAACAACACTAGCAGGTCTACCAGTTGGGCAGCGGAGCCAATTCGCCCAAGTGGTATTTTGTGCAATCATATCCAGTGGGTTTGGCCGTACAAGAAATGTACACGTCCGGTATTGCATCCTGGTGAGCATTGGAACGAAACGCAGTGTGGCGATAAGATGATAATTGTATATTGGAGCGCGGAATGCCCCCAACACCAGAGCATTTAGCAATTACAGGATCGGAAGCGGCGCACCAGACGGCGCTGTTTTGCTGGTGTTCTCTACCAGAGCAGCAATCAAAATATCCTGAATTGCAATTACTGTTTCATATTCCAAACGGCGGTACTCGCAATAAAGCTGAAGCTGGCAATTTGAAAGCGCAAGGCGTTAAGGCTGGTGTACCTGATTTGTTCTTGCCTGTGCCGCGCAATGTATACGCTGGTTTGTGGATTGAAATGAAAGCGAAAAAGAACAAAACGTCACTAGAGCAGGATCGCTGGATTGTAGCGTTGAATCAAAACGGATTCGCTGTTTCAATTTGTCATTCATGGATTGAAGCGGCACAGCATCTAAAGTGTTACCTGGAGCTAAAATGATTGAACTGCAAGATATTGGTATGCCTTCCGTTATCATTCACATTTGTGACCGTTCGCCTCAATCCTTCGATACAATACGCAAGTTCTACGCTGAATGCGGCACAAAGTTGGAAGTCCGATTGACGCAGCGGGGCCGGATTCGCTCAATTGAGCCGGTTGATTCCTGTAGGTACGGTAAAAATTGCCCGCAATGTGCGGATCGAATCGCAAAGATTCGAGATTTAATCGCTCATGGATGCTGATTTCGCTTGACAAGATTCTGTTCAAGGTTTAGCGTTTATTCAGGGTCAACCCCTTGGAGAATGAAAAATGGCGAAGAAAGCTAAGACTATGGCGGCGGATAAGGTCGCTTTGCTGAATACCATCGTTGCGGATACCAACGGACCACAAGGGTATTCGCTTGTCAATCCTCAAGATGTGAAAGAACTTGTTGAAGCTGGACAGATTCAAGTTAATCCCTCAATCAAGAGCGCGGATGGCAAGATTGCAGCGCGGGCAACTGATGCGTTGCTTGTTGCTGCTCAGGCTGCACCATTGGTTGCTGCTCAGGTTGCGCCGGTGGCGGTATCAACAACGTACGATCTTCAATCCAACATTCCGATGGCACCATCGAAGCGCGGCGGAAAGAAGTCCGAAGAGTATCCGTTTAGCAAGATGGAGATTGGACAGTCGTTTGTGGTTGCTGCTACAACCGCGTATCCCGAACCTTGGAATACGTTCGCTTCGACAGTATCCAGCGCAACGCGGCGTTTCTCTACTGTTGGAACTGAGACGAAGTTGAATCGCAAGGGCGAATCGGTCCCGGTGTTGATTCCAACCCGCAAGTTCACATTGCGGCACGTTGTTGAAGGTCAGAAATACGATAATGGGTTTGTTGAGCCTGTTACCGGCGCGAGAGTCTTCAGGATCGCGTAAACAAGGTTCGGGGGCTGCTACCGTTCGCCGTACTGGTTATCACACTGGTGCATGAGGCCGATAAAATCAGCATTCCGGCTTCGCTACACATAGCCTATAAAGCTGTGGAGCGGGGCCGGTTTTCTTTGTGTGCTACACTTGAGCACATGGGATTGAACGCGCAGTTAAAAATGTCGCCTGTTGGATTGACTTTACTTCAAACCTTTGAAGGATGTCGTTTAACGGCCTACAAGGACGTTCGCGGGGTATTGACGATAGGTTACGGTCACACAGGGCCAGAAGTTGTTCCTGGGTTAACCTGGACTCAGCAACAGGCATTGCAGCAATTAGAAGAAGATGTATGTTGGGCCTCCGATGCTGTAATACGCTTTGTGCAAGTTCCGTTGAATCAAAATCAGTTTGATGCGTTGACAAGTTTTGTTTTCAATGTTGGAGCGGGACATTTTGAAGGTTCAACGCTGCTACATCTTTTGAACACTGGCGACTACGCTGGTGCGGCTGCTCAGTTTGGAAAATGGATTTACGCTGGTGCAAACATTTCAAGTGGATTGGTTAATCGGCGCAAGACGGAAGCAAATCTTTTTCAAACAGCGGTGAACTAATGGATTGGGCTGCTATCTCTGCTATTGTTTCAGCGGTTACACTTATAGGTACAGTTGGTATCGGCGGTATAATGTGGGGTACAATGGCAGAAAAAGTATCAGGAACGGTTAAACGTCTTGACGCTAATTCTGTTGAACACGAACATTTTGAAGTTAGGCTTACATCGCATGATATAAGCCTTGGACGTTTACAAGAATGGAAAGATGGATATAATGCTGCTGTTCGCACAAGTAGAACGAGTGACGGCAATCAAGGGCAGGTTGTATGAAAAATCTTCCATCGGCGTTTTGGGCGGTATTGTTAGCTGGTATGGGTTGGATTACAGGCTTGATTGTTCTTTATTCACCAGCTACGGAACAGATTAAACTTGCCGTTTTGTCTGGCGTAGCTGTAGCTTTAATATCTGGCGGATTAGGTTTTATTGCTGGACATTCGATTGCTTCAGCGGGAACTACCGAAACGTCTTCTACAACAGTTAACCCAAAACAACCACCGCAACCGTGAATAGGAGAAACGAAAATGAGTTTTCTAACTGTGCTGCATTCGTTTGGCGCATGGGCCGAAAAGGAGTTGGGAAAGTTGTCAACCGAAGCCCCGAAGATTGAACAGATCGCGGATACAACTCTTCAATACGTTGGCGGAGCAGCGAGCATTATTGCTGGTTTGGAAGGTGGACCAGCTGCCTCCGCTTTGGTCAACGCTGCTGTAAAAGAAATTACCGTTGGAGTTATTGCGTTGAACGGTTTGATTACCGATTTTGGCGCTAACCCAACAACTGTGAGTATTGCAAATTCACTTGCTGCAAACACAAGCAGTTTGCTTGCCGCTGCTCAAGTCAAGAATCCAGCAAGCGTTACAGCGGCGAAGGCAATTGTTACAAACTTAACTTCGCTTGCAACCGCATTGAGCAGTGAAAGCGCTGTTAACTTTCCGCCTGTAGTTGGATGAACAAAACCCTGCAAACCTGTTTATCCATCCTAGCCCTAACTGTCGCCATTACAGTTGGGGCTTTGGGTTTTTGTACCTACAGGATTGAAAGTGAATTTGTAGGTATTGGCGTCAAGGCAAATCAAACTTTCGATACAATCAATCGAGATTGCGGCGGCGGGCATTCGTGCGGAACTTTAGCAGACGTTGCAAAGACGTTGAATACCGTTCGCGGTACGTTTGGACAAATTGAAGTTGCTGCAAACCATGAAGACAAGAATCTCGCAACGCTTGACCGGCAAGAATTGACATTGTTTGCAGACATGCACAGCACAGCGGTACAGGCTCAAAGTACCCTTGCTGGCGTCAACCAGACGGCTCAGGCGGCGTCTACGGCGCTTCAGACAGCTAACGGGTCCATCGCAGCGGCGCAACCGCTCCTAGAGGCTGCTACGCGCACGACTACGGACCTGGACAAAGCTGTAAACGATCCTGCAATACATCAAACGGCGGCGCACGTTGAGAGCATTACCGCATCCGGCGATAAGATCGCTGCTGATGCGGCGTTTGAAGCTGATAAGCTCACTCATCCCCCGAAGGTCAAATTAACATTTTGGGGCGGAGTATGGACTGCAATGCAATATGTTCATAAAATGATGCCTCCTATTTTTTAGGTTACAATCAGCGTGTGACCGAAACTGACTACAAACTGCAATTCGCTAAACTCCTTCAAGGCGTTGCAAGAGAGTTGCGTTCGGAACCACAAGGATTGATTGCAAAACAAATTGTAGGCAAAGAGACTTGTTTGAAATATCCGCTGTTTGTTTTGAAGATAGCGGAGGAATGGATTTTCGATCCTGTAGTGCTTGCCGAAGTTGAACGTTTGGATAAATTGCCGGTTGAAAAAGAAGTCATTTTGAATGAGTTGTATCGTATCGGTGTTAATCTTTACGCTGACCATGCAGACCGCGTTAAAGCATTTGCAGAGTACGCTAAGATTAGCGGATGGACTTTAGCAAAGAATGACGGCGCAATTCGAGCGGATGATAAGTTGAAGGAACTTGCTTCAATGATTCTCAGCGATGAAGAATTACCGCGATTGGATGAATTGAATGGCTAAATTCACTGACAAATCAATTCGATTCATTCGCCGCAAACCGGAACATGATAGGTTTATGACTATCTTACGCGGGCCTGTGCGCTCCGGTAAGAACTGGACAATGATTCCGAAGTTGATATTCGGATTGAATACCTACAATCCGGGCGGCGAACGGGTTATGTTTGGAGTTTCAAAAGATACCATCTATCATAATGTGTTGAATGATATTTTCAACTTCGTTGGAACGAAGGGATATTCCTACAATAGACAGACGGGCGAGCTATGGTTAGGTAATGCGCAGTGGCGAGTTGTTGGGGCGAAGGATGAGGGATCGGAAAAGTTCATTAGAGGCTCTACGGTTGGAATTGCGTATGGCGATGAGTTAGTCAAAATTCCTCAATCGTTTTTTGATATGTTGCTATCTCGAATGTCGCCAGAGGGAGCGCGTTTTTATGGAACTACTAATGCTGATTCTCCTTTTCATTACTTATGGACCGATTATCTTGGCAACGAAAAGAAGATTAAAGATGGATTTCTCGAAGCAATTCGATTCACAATGCACGATAACTTGTCGCTATCCAATACTAAGATACTTCAATTTGAAAGTATGTTCAAAGGAGTATTTAAGCGGCGTTTCATTGACGATGAATGGGTAGTGGCCGAAGGTGGAATTTACAAAGACGTTATGGATGATGGACTGCTTTACGAAGATAGCTCACGTCCAATTGGTTTGCTAGGGTCTGGCGGATTCGTTGAAATGTTTATACCTATCGACTACGGAACTGGTAATCCTACAGTGTTTCTGCATATCATTGATGATGGGCATACTTATTGGGTTAACAATGAATACTACTGGGATTCAAAAGAAACAACGGTACAGAAAACCGATGGACAGTATGTTATGGACTTGATTGAATTTCGAGATAAGTTTGCACCTAAAGCGCAATGTATTGTTGACCCTTCGGCGGCAAGTCTGAAAGCTGAAATGACATTGAAAGGCGTTTGGCATTGTGATGCTGATAACGATGTAGAGAACGGTATCAGAAATACAATGAGTTTGCTTGCGGAAAAGAAAATAAGGATACACAAACGCTGTGAAAAGCTGTACGCTGAGTTAGGATCGTATGTGTGGAATCCGCGTCAACAAAAGATTGGAATTGATGAACCGTTGAAGCAACACGATCATGCGCCGGATGCATTGCGCTATTTTGTGCAAACAAAGGTTCCGGCGTATCGGATTGCGCTTGCCGCATGAGGAATTGAAGATGCCTAAAATGTCCGGTGTTACTAAGTATCGTAGCTTTGCAGATCGCGTTCTAGCGCGGCCTCAATCTGTAGGCACAGACGCATTCCGCAACGCAGTAGCTCGCATGGGTTATCAAACTCCATCGGTTGCCGAAGGCGCGGATTATGAGCTAGTGCGTTGGACTAATGATTATTGGTTGATGGTAACACTGTTTCGCAATCATTGGATTGCTCGAAAGATTATCGAAATTCCTGCAAAGGATATGGTTAAAGCATGGCCGCGTTTGAATTGTGAGTTAACACCAGATCAAATTTCAGACTTTGATAGAACTATCGAACGTACACTTACACCTTTGCGAATTAAGAAAGCTATCACATGGGCGCGGCTGTTCGGCGGGGCCGGGGCGCTGATGGTGATTAAAGGTCACGAAAACATTCTTGATACTCCGTTGAACTTGGATGAAATCAATCCCGGTTCGTACAAAGGTTTGATTGTGTTTGACCGTTGGAGCGGCATTACTCCGAAGGGTAATCAGGCGCAGGATATTGAATCTCCGCTGACGTTTGGATTACCGGAGTTTTATACCGTTCATGGGCAGAATGGAAACGAAGCGTTGTTTGATGTACACGCTTCTAGGATTATGCGTTTCATCGGGCCGGATGTGCCTACACCAGAGCATGAGGCAAATATGTTTTGGGGTATATCTGTCTGTGAATTGATAATGGAAGAAATGCGAAAGAGGGATAACGCATCTTGGTCTATTCTTCAATTGCTGTTTCGAGCGCAGATACTTACTCAAGTGAATCCAGAATTAGCTCAACTGTTGAGCGGAGCAACGTCTAGCGCGGGCGCTTTGACTCGCTTTCAACAGACAATGCAAGCGCAGAATGAGTTACTGTCTAATCAATCCATGCTGTTGCTTGGCAAGGATGGAAAGCTGGAATCTCACCAGTACACCTTCGGCGGTGTTGCTGACGTGTTAGATCGCTTTGAAGTTGCGCTTGCTGCTTGCTCTATTCCATCTATTCCTTACTCAAAACTGTTTGGCAAGAACGCAAGCGGATTGGGACAGATAAACGAAGCTGATGAACGTAATTACGAAGAAGCTATTGCAGGTTCGCAGAATGATGATTTGAGGCCTCAGTTGATGCAGCAACTTTATCCGGTTGTTTGCATGAGCGAGTTTGGCGAAGTGCCTGATGATTTAGACATAAAGTTTCCGTCAATTCGTGTTCTCAGTGAAGAGAATAAATCCGAATTGGCGAAGAGTGGGGTTGAAGCTATTCTTGCTCCGTTCAATGCCGGTGTAACTTCGCAGAAACTTACCGGGCAGGAACTTGCACAATTGGCTGAAAAGACTGAAATATTCAGCAACATTACGCCAGAGATTATTGAAGAAATGGACGATAAACCACAGCAAATTAGCGAAATGGGCGCGGAAGGTAGTCAAGCGGAACGCTCTGAGTTTGGCTCTACTGGTAGTGATGAATGGAACGAAGCTGACCATCCAAGAGGACAACCAGAAAACGCTGGACAATTTGGGCCGGGTGGAAGCGGTGGTAAATCTTCAAAAGTACAACCTAGTGAAACATCAAGTTCTACTCAAAGTAAACCGCCGTCTTCAGAGCATATTGCAGCTTGCAAAATGGGAGCTACAATGATTGCAAGAGAGTTACATTATAACGGGCCAATTCATATTGAAACTGAAGCGAAAACGTTTATGCTTAACGGTCAAACTATGAATTATGCCGGTAGTGCCGATTTGAATAGCAGAGAGATAACGTTGTATCCTTCGTCTATTCCTGAAAACGATCCTGATGCTTTACAAGGTATTGTTTCGCATGAAATAGGTCATGTTAGATTTCAAATAGTGTTAAATATGATAGAAAGAGAAACTAAACAGTTGAAATCTGATCCTGACGCTTATCATAGCATGAGGGCCGATGGTTCGTTATTGCCCGAATATCAGAAACAATATCCGCTTTACACAATGATGAATAACATTGATGAGCGAGAATTGTATAAAGAAGACGGGGTTAGCGAATACTCAAAGCAATGGTGGAAATCATGGAATGACGGAGTTGCTCAAACTTCACAAGCTATGCACGAAACATTCGCTGAAATTGCGCGTTATGATTTGATGGTTAAACACAATCAACTTAGCGAATTGAACGGCGTTGCTAAACCAAAATGGAGAAAGTTTTACGCAATGATTAACAAGGTTTATGACAGTTAGGAGAAAAACGTGATTGAACAGATTGTAATTGATGGTCGCAAAGCTACTGTTGCTGATACTCCGTTTGGCATGAAGAAAGTTTTGTTTGAAAACGGAGACATGATTTTACTTTCGCCACAAAAACAAGAATCAAAAGCAAAAGATTCCTTGTTAAACAGATTGTTTGGTAAATGATTAACTCACCGTTCCACCGTCCAACTCGCTTTGAGTATTGGTATCAACAGGAAATCTCCGCTCTATTGGAACGCTTTTTCAAGTTTCCAGACACTTCAACGTTAGGCGAGTTAAACGCTCGATTGGTGGAATTCGCACAAGCGCGAAATTTTATTCAAGGTTTTGCATCGAAGTTAGCGGCGAATATGGTAACGATGGTTGCGCGGGGCAACTCTCGCTCATGGCGGGAAGCGGCAACGAAAGCAAGCAAGGGACGTGTTATATATTCAATGCTGCAACGCGAAATGCAGGGGAGTTTAGGTATTCGCTTGCATTCTTTGATTCACGAAAACACAGAGTACATTACAACTTTGCCGCAAAGCATAGCGGAGAGAGCAACACGATATATTCAACAAGAGACAATGAAGGGGCGGCGCTCAGAAGACATAATGAAGGATATAGCGCCGTATATGCAACACCTTAAAAAGTTTGAAGTACAGCGGATTGCGCGAACGGAAGTTGCA